>Ga0209043_1000293_pt1 | contig 32444 bp, 26 predicted proteins | sample SaaInlV_100m_DNA_3_FD_184654 | JGI IMG/M metagenome (GOLD analysis project Ga0209043, IMG submission 184654) | Marine microbial communities from expanding oxygen minimum zones in the Saanich Inlet - SI037_S4LV_100m_DNA (SPAdes) (version 2) | ecosystem: Environmental > Aquatic > Marine >... | reverse complement strand
CGGTTATTTGTTTTCACAGCGAGGCAGGTTATAGCTAGCCTAACTTAATTAAAATCAATGCCTTATATACATCTGTCTAAGGTAAGCGTGGCATCAAATTTCTTCCGATTAGCTCCGGAATTTAGATGGGATGATAGTAGAGCAAAAGCACCTTTTTCTAAAGATATAAAAGTTTTGTTGTATTTATCGGTCCATTGCGGCGGATAAATAAATCCTTGTTTTATAAATGGCATTTGGTAAAATATATGAATAAAGGGAGAAAAATAAAACTTTAAAAATAGTTATCATTTTTTTAAGAATTTTGAATATTATCCTACGCGGTACGCTACTTTTTTTCTTTAAACTAAGGATACCGACAATATGTTTAAGCGATTTACAGAGAGAGCTCGAAGGGTAATTATACTTGCCCGAGAAGAAGCGGAGTTGTATCGTCATGAATATCTCGGTACTGAGCATATTCTGCAAGGCGTTATAAAAGATGGCGGTGGTATTGCTATTGCGATCATTCAAAAAACCGGTTCGGATCTCGCGCAACTTAAAAAAGAACTAGAAAAAAACTTACCTAAAAGTTCCAGCTCTCTCATTATTGGTGATATACCATTTACCTCCCGTGCGAAGAAAATTCTAGAGTTTGCTGTAGAAGAAGCGCGCTCTTTGAATCATAATTACATTGGAACAGAGCACCTATTATTGGGTTTACTCAAAGAGAAAGAGGGTGTGGCCTGCAGAATCCTCAACGGTTTCGGAGTCTATTTTGACGATACCAGGGAGAAGATTGTTGAAATGTTTCGGGAGCCTACTGAAAGTGCACGGGCTAGTGATAAAGGTAAAACACCTACCCTGGATGAGTTTAGCCGTGACCTGACCAAGATGGCGATAGACGGTAAGCTTGATCCGGTCATTGGGCGAGCCAAAGAGATAGAGCGCTTAGTACAAATTCTAAGTCGCAGAACTAAGAACAACCCAGTTTTAATTGGTGAGCCTGGTGTTGGTAAGACAGCCATTGTGGAAGGGCTAGCTCAGCTTATCGTGGAGAGAGAGGTGCCTGATACTTTGCATGACAAGCGAGTGGTTTCTTTAGATCTTGGTTCATTGATAGCAGGTACCAAGTACCGTGGTCAATTTGAGGCACGCCTCAAGGGAATTATGAAAGAAATTATTCAAAACGAAGACATTCTTCTGTTTGTAGATGAGCTGCATACTTTGGTTGGAGCCGGGGCGGCAGAAGGTTCAGTTGATGCTTCAAATATGCTCAAACCTGCTTTATCACGTGGTGAAATTCAGTGTATAGGTGCGACCACACTAGAAGAGTATAGAAAATATATTGAAAAAAACGGAGCTCTGGAACGTAGGTTCCAGCAGGTCATTGTGAATCCACCCTCTGTCGAAGAGACTATTGAGATTATTCAAGGGCTCAAGGTCCCCTATGAAATACACCACAAGGCAAAAATCACGGATGAGGCGATTGTAACAGCTGTCAGATTCTCGGACAGGTACATCAGCGACCGGTTTCTTCCAGACAAGGCTATTGATGTAATAGATGAGGCAGGTTCTCGAGTCCGGTTAAGAAGTATAACCCAGTCCCCCGAGATGCTAAAAATTCAACGAAAAATTGATGTCGTTGTTCGTGAAAAGAAGTCATCTATTGCAAGTCAGGAATTCGAGAAGGCTGTCGAGCTACGAGACAAAGAGGAGGACTTGCGTACTAAGCTGGAGACAGAAAAAGGCAACTGGGAAGCTGCTAGAGATAATGTTGAGCCTAAGATTACGGACCAAGATATCACTGCTGTTATATCAAGTATGACTGGGATCCCTCTTTCCAAAATTGAAGAGGGCGAGAGCGCTCGTCTACTTAATATGGAATCGGAGCTTGGTTCCAAGGTTGTTGGCCAGGATGAGGCTATTCAGGTACTTACAAAGGCTATTCGAAGATCACGTTCTGGGCTTAAAGATATGAGGCGTCCAATTGGTTCATTTTTGTTCCTCGGACCTACGGGTGTTGGTAAAACAGAGTTGGCTGGCGTACTTGCCGAGTTTATGTTTGGTAATCGAGATTCTTTGATCAGGCTTGATATGTCAGAGTATATGGAAAAATTCAATGTGTCGCGTTTAACCGGAGCCCCTCCAGGTTATGTGGGCTATGAAGAAGGGGGACAGCTTACTGAGAAAGTTAGACGTAAGCCTTATTCTGTGATCTTGTTTGATGAAATCGAGAAAGCCAACCCTGATGTTTTTCACCTGTTGTTGCAGATCATGGATGATGGACGCCTGACAGACAGTTACGGTAGGGTGGTTGATTTCAAGAACACAGTTATTATCATGACTTCTAATATCAGTTCGCGATCTTTGGATAAGGGGACCTCCCTTGGGTTTCACAAAGATGACCTTGAAATGAGCCACGATCGCATGCAAAAAGATTTAAAGGGAGACCTTAAACGTATGTTTAATCCTGAATTTCTCAATAGACTTAGCGAAACAGTGGTATTCAGACCATTAGATATCAATCATATTGTAAGTATTTTAGATGTTCAACTCCTTCAGATAAATGAGCAGTTGATCCAACAGGGATTGACCTTGGATATGACTACGGAGGCTAAGAAGTGGTTGGCAGAAAAAGGATATGACAAGACTTTTGGGGCTAGGCCACTCAAACGTGCCCTGCAAAAGCATCTTGAGGATATTTTGTCTGATGAAATGCTCAAGGGGAGATTCAAAAGTGGCGGCGTGATCGAAGTGAGCCTCCAAGAAGATGCTTTGATTTTTACTGAAAAGTCGAGTGCCGTCAACGCATGAGGATAACGCTTCCGAGTGTGAGTTAAAGTAACTTCCAAATTAGTGTAAATTATTGTAAAGTATTGGTGTTTTGGGTCCGTAGAGACCGAGAACACCGATACTTTTTTTTTGTGCGAAGGGCTTTGGCCTCTTGCTTAAAAAAGAAACAAATTTTTAAAAATAAAGATTTTTTGATACGTGCTTAAAATATATAAAATTTTAATAATGGCTTTTGCTTTTTTTCTCATGCCTATCATGGAATCTCATGTTTATGCTCAAACTGAAGAGCTTGTAGGTTCAGTCAAGATTGAAGGAAATAAGCGTGTGGATACTTCGACCCTCCTTTTTTATATTAAAACACGTAAAGGTGAGGCTCTTTCCCGAAAACAAATTGGTAAGGATATTGAAAAAATATATGGTCTTGGGCAGTTCAAGGACATTCGCGTTGAAACTCGGCAAGGTTCAGAAGGGTTGGAGGTAGTTTTTATAGTCGAGGAGATTCCCTCTATTGGCAATGTAATGTTATATGGAAATAAAGAGATAGAAGATGGTGATATTCACGAAATAATTGGTTTTAAACGTGGTGAGGCATTTCAGGCACACATGATGACAGATGCCAAAGAAAAAATAAATTCTTTATACAACGAAAAAGGATTTTTCTTTACCAGGGTTGATGTTGTTTCAAAAATATCAGAAAGAAATCTGATGAACATTCATGTCAGAGTTCGTGAAGGAGAGAAAGTCGGGATTAAAAATTTACGTTTTTCTGGCAATAAGAATTTTTCTGATGGTGACCTTAGTGATCAAATAGAAACTAAAGCCGAAACATGGATTTCGTTTCTTGATGAATCTGGTCTTTATAAGAAGGATACTTTAAAGCTAGATGTTTTTCGGTTGGAAGGATATTACCAAGACCATGGATATATACGTGTCAGGGTGCAGGACCCAAAAATAGATATTGATCGGGAAAGTAAAGAAATAAATATTTCTATACCCATAGACGAAGGTTTGCAGTATAGAGTCGGCAAGGTAACTAGCAAAGAAGATGATATTGTGACAGAAGACGAGGTTTTAAAAGCCTTAAAAATGAAGATGCGTGACGTATACAGCATTTCCAAACTGCGTACAGGAGTAATGAATATCGGTGACCTTTATTCAGAGCGAGGTTACGCCTACGCAGATGTTAATCCGATAACAAAAATAAACGAAAGTTCCCGAACGGTAGATGTGAATATCGAGGTTGATAGAGGAAGGAAAGTCTATGTAGGGGAAATCACGGTAATAGGAAATACGAGAACCTTGGATAATGTAATCCGGCGGGAATTTCGTCTTAAGGAAGGTGAGCTTTTCGATAGTGTGAAATTAAAACGAAGTAAGCAGCGTATTAATAATCTTCAGTTTTTTGAAGATGTGAAAATTGATACTCGTCGGGGCAAGGAACCGGATTTGGTTGAAATTATAACGACCGTAACAGAACGTCAGACAGGTTCGATAAACGTTGGTGCTGGGTTTAGCTCCAATGAAAACTTAATATTCAATGCAGGTATTTCACAAAATAATTTTATGGGAACGGGACGAAGAGTAGTATTTTCTACCAACTTGTCATCAAGAAGAAGCGATTATAATCTATCTTTAACAGATCCAAGGTTATTCGATACAGAACTGTCGGGTGGTGTAGACGCCTTTAACACTAAAACCAATTATTGGAGTTATATGGCTAAGAGAACTGGTGGAGGGATACGTATAGGGAAATCACTATCTGAATATGATTGGCTAGGAATAAATTACAATTATGCCGATATCGAAATCAGCGATGTTAAGGTAGCAACAAGTTATTTAAAAAATGAAAACAGGACTACCAGCCGGATTTCTCCAAGTTTTATTAGGGATACCAGAGATAATTTTATGAATCCTTCTTCGGGGTCGCGTCATGTGGTACGGTTGGACTTGGCAGGTCTTGGCGGTACCAAGTTTCATAAAGCATCCTATGAAGGTAGTCACTATTGGCCGATTATTGGCAAGCTGGTCGGAATGGTTCATGGAGAAATTGCATGGGCAGATGGCTATGCTGCTGATAGTTTGCCAGCATTTGAGAGGTATTATATGGGGGGACCCAAAAGTCTGAGAGGTTATCAAATCAGAAATGTTGGGCCTAAAGACAGTTTGGGAAATCCCTTAGGTGGTAACCAGTCACTGTTATTAAACTTAGAACTTCAATATCCCTTTACAAAGGGATTGAGGGGATTTGCATTTTATGACCGTGGTCAATTATACGGAGTAGGAAATGATACTAGTACTACCGCAACCACATGGGATTTGGCAAAGATGAGGGATAGTATTGGTGCAGGAGTTCGTTTCTTAAGTCCATTTGGACCTGTAGGGCTTGCCTATGGAGTCAAGCTAGATAAGGCAACCGGTGAGAAAGACGGTGAGTTTCACTTCTCAGCAGGAAATTCTTTTTAATATTCAACCAGAGGTTTTTAATGTTTAGTAGCTTTGTCAACACGTTGAAGTTTTTTAAGAGGTTTTGTTGTTTTTTAATTATATTTTCAATATTTTCTCAGGCGAATCCTAGTTACGCAAAAGATATAAGAGTTGGCTTTATAGATATTCAGTCAGCGGTTACTAACACCAAGGAATGGAAAAAAGAATTTGCTGCGTTTAAAACTAGATTTCAAAAAGAAAAAGAAAAAATTACTAAAAAAGAAAATAATTTAAAAAAAATGATCGAAAACCTTAATAAACAGAGTATGGTTCTTAGCCCCGAAAAGAAGAAAAAAAAAGAAGAGACCTTAATTAAACAAAAGAAAGAATTTGAGCGTCATGTGCAGGATAAAAACGAGGAATTTGCAAAAACAGAAAAAATGATTACGAGTAAAATATTAAAGAAAATGGTCAAAATTGTTACAGATTTAGGTAAAAGTAAAAAATTTACAATGATTCTAGAAAAGAAAGTTGGTATTTATTTTGACCAGTCTGTCGACCTCACTTTACTGGCAACTCGAACATACAACAGTCAAAATTAAGAAATTTATCACGAATATGATTGATCTAATAATAAATAGATTGATCGTCAATATGTGCTTTTGAAGGCAGTAGTCTATGATGGATATTGATGAAATTAAAAGGATAATACCACATCGATACCCGTTTCTGTTGGTGGACCGCGTGGTTGAGTGTGATATGGATTCACGCATTGTCGGTGTAAAAAATGTCACTACTAATGAACCTTTTTTTCAAGGACATTTTCCAGAGTATCCAATCATGCCAGGAGTTCTCATCATTGAAGCCCTTGCTCAGGTTGCCTGCATTCTTGCTTTAAAAATTTTAAAAAAAGAGGGACATGGATCGGTTTTTTTTACGGGAATTGATGGAGCAAAGTTTCGGCAACCGGTGCGCCCAGGTGATCAATTGCGGCTAGAATTGGTCAAGATAAAACAAAGGGGAACATTGTTTCGTTTCCAAGGTAGTGCTTATGTAGAGGATAAACTCGCTGCAGAGTGTACTCTTCAGGCAATGTTGGGAAAAAATACGGGTGATTTGGTAAAGTAGGCTTGCGTAAAAATAAAATACCAAACGGCCCTCCCCCCCGACGGTTTCTAATCAAATTTTTTTTAATTATAATTTTAAATTACAGTTGGAATTTTTACGGTGGCTATCCATAGCAACACTGAAATCCATCCCAGTGCTGAGATAGGAAAAGACGTTCGAGTTGGGCCTTTTTCTACTATTGGGAGGAGTGTGAAAATTGGGGATCGAACAGAAATTGGCCCCAACGTTTATATAGAAGCAGATACAGTCGTGGGAGCAGATTGTAGAATTTTTCACGGGGCATCTATTGGGGGTGATCCACAGATTGCAGGTGTTAGGGATATCGTATCTTTCGTAGAGATTGGTGATCACACTATAGTGCGAGAATTTGTTACAATCCACCGTTCCGGTAATCAGAATAAAAAAACAATAGTAGGTAAAAATTGCCTTATTATGGCATATGCGCACATTGCCCATGATTGTGTCATAGGAAACGACGTGGTTCTTGTCAATGCAACTTCACTGTCAGGTCATATCATTGTAGAAGACCGTGCTTTTATTTCTGGGATGATAGGAGCTCATCAATTTGTTCGATTCGGTAAACTTTCAATGACCGGTGGCATGAGTCGAATCGTAAAAGATATACTTCCATATTCGACTGTAGAGGGAAACCCTGCTCGGCTCATTGGAGCAAACGCAATAGGTCTCAAAAGAGCAGGGATAGTTCCTAGGGTAAGGAGTGGCATAAAAAACGCGATAAATTTTATTATGCATGACGAACTAAATACTACCCAAGCGATCAAAAAAATAAAAGAAGAAATTGAAATGTCAGATGAAATTAACTATCTTGTGAACTTTGTAAATCAATCCAATCGAGGAATTATTAGATAATGTCAGAGTTTAAGGTAGGAGTTGTTGGTGTTGGAAAGATGGGTGAATATCATGTAGGCGTATTGTCTGAGATGCGCGAAGTAGATTTGGTTGGTGTTGTAGATAGCGACCAAGAGCGGGCTAAAAAAATATCTGAACAATACAAAACTCGTAGTTACAATAACTACAAAGACCTATTCAACGAAGTTGATGCGGTTGTAGTTGCTGTGCCGACTTCCCTGCATTATGCGATTGGCAAGGAATTTATAGAAGCGGGAATCCACACTCTATTAGAAAAACCGTGTACTGATGACTTAAGTAAGGCGGAAGAGTTGTTTGATCTCGCTGAAAAGAAAAAAATAACTCTTCACATAGGCCATGTAGAAAGATTCAATGGCGCTGTTCAAGAGTTATTTAAAATTGTCAAGGATCCAATATATATTGAATGTAGACGCATGAGTCCATTTTCTAGCCGAATCAAGGACGATGGGGTCGTGCTTGATATCATGATTCATGATATCGACATTGTTCTTAAACTTGTTGATTCTACTGTGGCCAATATAAATGTAATTGGGAATTCAATCTTTTCTAAACGAGACGATTTAATCAATGCTCAAATAGAATTTGAGAACGGATGTATAGCAAATATTCTAGCAAGTCGAGTATCTCAAAATAAGGTAAGGACGCTCGAAGTAACTCAAAAGGAATCGTCCATATTACTCGACTATACAGAACAGGAGATTTTTGTTCATCGTCAGTCATCTTCTGAAAGTCAACTAAGCCCGGGTTCGTTAAGATATAAACAGGAATCTCTAATAGAACGAATATTTGTGCATAAGGACAATCCGCTTAAACTGGAACTTAAACACTTTATAGATTGTGCGGAAAATGGAAGTCAGACAAAATTAGCTATAAAGAAGGAATTAAATTCTCTTCAGATAGCATTGCAAATATTAAGTCAATTCAAATCTGGAAGGCAATAATTTTATTCAAAAATTATAAGTTTCATAACGGGTCACCTCCAACCTTTTATCTGATAAAATGTCCGATATAGAAAAAAAAATAGGGTTGCTGGCTGGAGCAGGAGAAGTTCCCGCATACTTTTCCAAGCAAGCTGCCCAAAAAGGTATACGTATTATCGCAGTTTCTTTTTCTGATGAAATACACGCAAATATAGAACCATTAGTGGAAAAATCCTATTCTATAGGAATAGGAAAACCTGGAAAAATTTTCAAAACATTTAAAGATCAAAATGTAACTGATATTGTGATGTTGGGGAAGGTGGATAAAAAAATAATTTTTCAACCCAGTTTCTTTGATTTACGGGCAGTTACGTTTTTTAAAAGCCTTCTAAGTCAGGAAGATAAAATACTTCTATTGGGGGTGATCAAAGAAATAGAAAAAGAAGGATTGAACGTCCTAGATCAAAAAGAATTGTTAGGTGAAATTTTTCCAGCGAAAGGTGTTCTTACTAAAAGAAAACCGTCAGTCAAAGAAATGGAAGATATAAATTTTGGAATCCCAATTGCCAAAAAACTTGCAGATATGGAAATAGGTCAAACGATAGTGGTGAAAAATAAAACGGTAGTCTCGGTAGAAGCAATTGAAGGTACTGATAAAGCATTAGCGAGAGGTTGCGAGTTGTCACGCGGAAAGTGTGTTGCCGTTAAAGTAAGCCGAACTAATCAGGACTATCGATATGATGTTCCTGGTATTGGACCACAAACAATGGAAAGTCTTAAAAGTGGTGGGGCTTCGGTATTGGCAATGGAGGCAGGAAAGGTAATGGTTGTTGATCAGGAAAAAGTAGTAGAGGTGGCAAACCGAGCTAAAATATCCATTGTATGCGTATAAAAAGTAACAGTTTTATCACGCTCTAAATTGTTGATAACTTCTTAGTAATATTAATGACAGGCAAGTCCATCCGATTTCTAATTGTTGCTGGAGAAGCTTCTGGAGATATGCATGGGAGCGGATTGGTCCGCGCCTTAAAAAATTACCACCCTAATTGTGAGTTTAGTGGATTGGGTGGTGAACAGATGCGGCGGGAAGGGGTAAAGACATTTTATGATATTGATCGTATGGGAGCCGTTGGTGTCATAGAGGTATTAGGGGACTTACCTCATTATTATAAGGTATACCGTAAACTTTCCATTGAAATAGGAAGTGGTAGTTATGATGCTGTAATACTTATTGACTATCCAACTCTTAATCTTCGTCTTGCGAAATTATGTAAAAAGCATTCCTGCCCAGCACTTTTCTTTATAAGTCCTCAGGTTTGGGCTTGGCGTAAAGGTAGAATAAAGCAAATTAAACGCACTGTGAATAAAATGTTTGTAATTTTTCCTTTTGAAGAGGTTTTGCTAAAAAAGGAAGGGGTTGACGCTGAGTTTATGGGGCATCCTTTTGTCGAAACCGTAAAAACATCGATGTCTCGTGATGAAGCGATGTCGGAATTTTCACTAGATTCTACAAGAAAAATAATTGGATTGATGCCAGGAAGTCGAAATAGTGAACTTAAATATCTTCTCGATATCATGATCAACTCAGCTAACGAAATTAAAAAAAATATCAAAGACTGTCAGTTTATTTTACCAGTTGCTAATACGTTAAACACTGAGGATATAAAAGATCGAATAAAATCCAATGCGGTTGATATAAAAATAGTAGAGGGGAAATCATATGACGTAATGAACTGTTGTGATTTTTTAATTATTGCTTCTGGTTCAGCAACACTTGAAGCTGCTTTACTTGGGTGTCCTATGGTTATTATATACAAATTAAACTGGGTAACTTATTGGTTGGCACGAGTGCTTGTTAAAATCAAATTATACGGACTAGTAAATATCGTAGCGGGAGAAGAAGTTGTTCCTGAGCTGATTCAGAGCAAGGCAACAGTGAAAAATATTACCAAAGAAGTAGTAACGATTATGTATGACTCAGAAAGACGTGATAATTTAAGGTCCCGTTTACTGAAAGTCCGTAAATCTCTGGGTGATCCGGGTGTATTAGATCGAGTCGCAGAAAGTATGATAGATTTTATTAGGGAGCGAAGGAAGGGTGAAAAAATTTCTATTTAACTTTATTCTTCCATATATATTGTATGTAGTAATCTTCTTTTGGTGTTGGTCAATTCGAAAATCTCCAAAAAAAAAGGAAGCTGAAGATTATGTGCAAAATTATTCAGGAAATTATATTTTAACCCTATGGCATGGGCGTATTTTTTATTTATTTTATCACTTACGCCGAAGGTCAGATTTTCATTTATTGATAAGTCCCAGCGTAGATGGTGATTTGCTTGCTAGGCTAGCTCTACTAATGGGTTACTCCGTTATACGTGGGTCAAGCTTCAAAAAAGCAATATCATCAACACGTTCATTAATCAAAATACTTAAACGTGGTGAGAGAATTATTATTATTGCAGATGGATCACGTGGACCAAGATTAAAAGCCCAGTCGGGGTGCATTCAGATTGCAGGTATCACCAATTCTCCTGTCATACCAATGACTTATGGGGCCAAGAGAAAAATTGAACTGAGTACTTGGGATCGGTTTGTATTGCCACTTCCATTTAGTTGTTGCACGATAAATTACGGGAATCTAATTTCTGTGCCACCTCACCCAAATGAGAAAATAATCGAAGAAAAACAGACAGAACTAGAAGAATCTCTCAACCTTCTTACCAAAGTGAGTGAGTAATTTAAAGTTGTATAAATCAATAAAATCAAATACTTTAGAATTTTTATTTCATAAAATATCAAAAGAGAAGAAGTCTTGTTTGAAAAAGAAGCGCAGTTATGCTAGATTTTCCACTTCTCCGCAATACTTTATAAAAAAACAAAAAATTCAATTAGGTTTGGTCGCGAGACTTATGGGTTTAAATTGTATAGCTTAAGAAAGCTCGTTTTCTACTCAGTTAAAATGCCCAATTTAAACTATTTAGAACTTTGGTGAGTTATCTATGTTTAAATTATAATAGATGAAAATATCAGGTAAATTTATCAGCAAATAAAAAAACGGTGTATTTATTGTTCATTAATATATAAAAAAAGTTTAGGAGGTAATTAGTATGACCCCCAAAGAAGTATTGGATTTAGCGAAAAAAAATGAAGTTAAAATTGTGGATATCAAATTTACGGATTTGTTAGGTACGTGGCAACATTTTTCCGTACCAACAAGTGAACTGGAAGAAAGCTTATTTGAAGAGGGGCTTGGGTTTGATGGCTCGAGCGTTAGAGGATGGCAGGCAATCAATAACAGCGATATGATCGTAATACCGGATCCGACAACAGCAATGATGGACCCTTTCATGAATGTTCCTACTCTAAGCTTGATATGTAATATCTCCGATCCAATAACAAAGGAAAAATATTCTAGGGATCCTCGATATATTGCTCAAAAAGCAGAGTCTTACATGAAATCGACAGGACTTGGGGATACAGCATACATTGGACCGGAAGCAGAGTTTTTTATTTTCGATGACGTGAGATATCAAAATGATTCGAACCAGGCTTTCTATGCGGTGGATTCAGAAGAAGGAATATGGAATTCTGGAAATTCTGGAAGAGACGAAGAACCAAATTTAGGGTATAAACCACGACACAAAGAAGGTTATTTCCCAACATCACCAACTGACAGTTTACAGGACATTAGGAGCGAAATGTTGCTTACAATGGAAGAAGTTGGTATTGAGATGGAATGCCACCACCATGAAGTGGCGACAGCTGGGCAATGTGAAATTGATATGCGTTATGCTCCTTTAGTAAAATGCGCAGATAACTTAATGTGGTACAAGTATATCGTTAAAAATATAGCTAAGCGTCACGGTAAAACCGCAACATTTATGCCGAAGCCACTATATGGAGACAACGGAACTGGAATGCATGTGCACCAAAGTATCTGGAAGGGTGGCAAACCTCTTTTTGCTGGGGATGGATACTCAGGATTTAGTGAAATGGGTTTGCATTATATCGGAGGAATTTTGAAGCATGCGAGGGCAATTTCTGCTTTTACCGGACCAACTACCAACTCATACAAAAGATTAGTTCCTGGTTTTGAGGCACCTGTCAATCTCGCCTATTCAAGTCGAAATCGAAGTGCTGCTGTTAGAATCCCAATGTATTCACAGAGCCCAAAAGCAAAAAGGATGGAGGCCCGCTTCCCTGATCCTTCTGCAAACGGTTATCTAGCTTTTGCGGTTATGCTTATGGCTGGGTTAGATGGAATTGAAAATAAAATTGACCCTGGTGAACCAATGGATAAAGATTTATATGCAATGGGAAGGGAAGAGTTGGCTAATATTCCTACGCTTCCAGGTTCATTGGACGAAGCATTGTGTGCACTAGAGGCAGATCATGATTTCATGCTAAAAGGAGATGTGTTTACTCAGGATTTGATAGATACATGGATTGATTACAAACGTGAAAATGAAGTGGACCAATTGCGATTACGTCCACATCCTTACGAGTTATATATGTATTATGATGTTTAAACTAATTTTGGTGTAATAGTCAAACCCTCGGCTTTAGCCGAGGGTTTTTTTTTGATTAGATTTAGGCACTAATTATAATTATTATTAAGTAAAAAATAAATAATATTAGAAAGATGACGGATAATTTACAACTATATAACTCAATACATAATTGTGACCCTTGGGAGGAAAGCTTTGAAAAATCTCTGCGAGAATACAATTTTATAGAACCAAAAAAGGCTTGGAAAAATATTCTTACATTGTCAAGGCAATCAAATTTTGAGGGTTTGTTTCCTGGATTTATTAAATCGTTTATAAAAACAATAGGGTCATCATACAACCCAGATTTAGCACTAAACAATTTTGAGAGATTTACTGAAACAATAGAAGATAAAAACTACCTATATACGATTCTCTATAATTCGCAAGAAACCCTTAAATCGCTCATTGTTTTATTTTCAGGAAGTCAGATTTTAACTGATACATTGCTAAGCGATCCTTCATTTTTTGAATGGATAAATAATTCAGAAATAATCAACAATTCAAGGTCAAAAGATGAATTCATGAGAGCATACTATGAATTCTCAGGGGAACAGTATTTGGATATAAACACTCCTGAACTGCTACGAAAATTTAAAAAAAGAGAATACATACGAATCGGACTTAGGGATTTATTGGATAAAACAGATTTTGAAGAAACAGGAAGAGACCTTTCATGTTTAGCAGATTTAAGTTTGCAAGTTGCATATGAATATGCAGAGAAAAAAATAAAAGAAAAATATGGTGTTCCTTATTATAAGAAAAATAAAGAACAATTGAAGGAAATAGAATTTTCAATACTGGGAATGGGTAAACTGGGAGGTTTAGAATTAAATTACAGTTCGGATATAGATTTAATTTATATCTACACTTCAAGTAATGGAGAAACACAAGAAACAGAAAACTATCCAGATACCATAAATATAAGTAGTCATGAATACTTTACCAAGTTAGCTGAATTGTTAACAAAAACAATAGATGAGATAACATCAGATGGAAACGTATTTCGAGTGGATCTTAATTTACGGCCAGAGGGCGCTACTGGGCCAATAGTTAATTCGCTTGAAAGTTGTGAAATATATTATCAATCATGGGGTCGTTTATGGGAGAGACAGGCTCTTATGAAAGCAAGAGTTTCGGCCGGAAGTGAGTCCTTGGGGAAGTTATTTTTTTCGATGATGGAACCATTTGTTTATAGAAAAAACATAGATTTTTCAGCAGTGAAAGAAATAACAAGTATGAAAGAAAAAATAAACCAGAATATACAAAGAAAAAATATAAGTAGAAGAAATATAAAGCTTGGTAAAGGAGGAATACGAGAAGTTGAATTTACAGTTCAAACTTTTCAATTGATATTTGGAGGTAGAGAAAAAATAGTAAGAGGTGGTAATACAATAAAAGCTTTAAAATCCATTTATAAATTAAATTTTATCGAAGAAATTGAATATAAAAAACTAAAGAAAGCATATATTTTTTTAAGAAACTTAGAAAACATGGTGCAAATTTCATTTGGACTTCAAACTCATGATTTGCCAGAAGATAGATTATTGCTAGGAGTACTAGCTCTGAAAATGAATATAAATGGAAATTCAATTGAAGAGTTAACTGAAAAATTAAATAATGAATTTTCAGACCACACTCAATCTGTTAGTAATATTTTTTCTGCATTATTTAAAAAAGAACAAGATAGAAAGCTTGGAAATAAAATAAGAAAGATTGCTGAAATAAGAACATTGAATGAAGAAGTGATAGAAAGAGTATTTTTTGAAAATAATAAAAATGCACTACGTTTTTTGAAAATTCTAAGAGATGGACCAAAGTTTTCACGTATAAACGAAAAGAGTGTCGATGATTTTTATAGGATTCTTCCAAAAATTCTAGACGGTTGCAGAGAAGCGCCGATGGCAAATGCAGCATTAGAAAATTTGGTAAAATTTATTGAATCAAGTAAATCACGAGAATCTTTTTTAGGATTATTTTCTGAAAATAAAAATTTTCTAAAATTACTTCTTAAAATATTTGGAAGTAGTAATTTGATATCAGATATATTAATTAAACAACCTGGCTTAATAGATATAATTGAAGATACAGAGTCTATTTATCGTTTTAAAAATAAAACTAATCTAAATAAGGAAATAAAAAAAAATATTAATATAAGTAATAATTTTGAAGAAAAAAAAAATAACTTAAGGAGATTTAAACAAGGTGAGGAATTAAGGATAGGCATTCGCTATATAATTGGTGAAGCAGACATAGAAGGCACATTAAAAGATCTTTCTAGTTTAGCTGAGACACATATAGAAAATGCATATCAACTTGCATTAACAAAATTAAGTGCCCAGTATCCTAGTGAAAGAATAATTCCAAATAATTTTGCTATTATTGGAATGGGAAAAATAGGTGGGAATGAGATAAATTTTAAATCCGATTTAGATCTGATTTTTGTTTACGAGACTAACAAAGACGATTCATTATTTTCAGACAATGTAGTTCTATTTTATACAAAAATTTATCAGCTATTGCATGAGTTGACATCCCAAGTAACCTCTTCTGGATATGCGTATAAAATAGATTCTGACCTACGTCCAGAAGGTAAGAGTGGACTAATGGTAAATTCAATTAAGAGTTATGAAGAGTACTATAGAGTAAGGGCAAGAACATGGGAACAACAGTCCATGGTAAGGGCAAGGTTTATAGCAGGGAATCAACAAACGGGTAAAAATTTTATAAATATGGTAAATAGTTTTACCTATCGTCCCAAGTTAGAATACGAGTCGATTATAGAAATTTCAAGATCAAGAGAAAAAATTGAACAAGATTTAGCGGAGGAGGCTACTAAGGGGAAAAATATAAAATTGGGTTATGGGGGATTAGCAGATATTGAGTTTTCGGTCCAAATTTTACAGATGATGCATGGAGGTAAAAATAGTCGTTTAAGAGAAACTAACACACTTTGTGCTCTTGCCCAGTTAGATGCTTTGGGCATTATTGATCATGAAGATTCAAAAAATATCAAAAAAAACTATCTTTTCTTGAGAAACCTAGAGTGCTCATTAAGAATTCAAAACATTTCACTAATGAGCCACTTGCCAAAAGAGCAGGAAAAGCTTTTAATACTGGCAAGATTTTTGAAATATTCTGGGGAAAATCCAATTGTTATCGTGAGAAAATTTATGAATGAATATGATCAAAGTACAAAAGAAATTAGAATTTTTTACAGAAAAACTATAGATAACTTGCTGCGAAATGCACTTTAAAATAGAAAAAACTATTTATTTGACGAAGTTTTGGAGAACGAATTAAGCTTATATTCAACGCTATCTATTAAAGCTTGCCAACTGGCTTCTATAATATTTTCTGATACGCCGACAGTTCCCCATTTCGAATCATGGTCGCCAGATTCAATTAATACACGGGTTTTAGCCTGTGTGCCTTTTTTCTGATCTAGGATTCTCACTTTGTAATCAAAAAGTGTAACATCTTTCATTTCAGGATAAAATTTTCCTAATGCTTTTTTAATAGCCTTATCCAATGCGTTAACTGGACCTATTCCTTCAGCAGCAGTAACCTCCTGTACTCCATTAACTCGAATTTTTACCGTAGCTTCTGATATAGTTTTTTCATCTTCCCCTCTTTGTTCTACAATTACACGAAAACCAATAAAATCGAAAAAATGCTTCTTTTCACCAAGGGCATCACGCATTAATAGTTCAAAGGAAGCTTCTGCTCCTTCGTATTGATATCCAAGTTGTTCGAGTGATTTAAGATTATCAAGAATATTTTTTATTTTCGGGTCTTGATCATCAAGGGATATTCCATATTCTTGAGCCTTGGAAAGAATATTACTTTTACCTGACAAGTCCGAAATTAAAATTCGTTGAACATTGCCAACGGATCCTGGAGAAATATGTTCGTATGTTGCGCTACTTTTTTTGATAGCGCTTACATGTATTCCTCCCTTATGAGCAAATGCACTTTTACCAACATACGGCTGATGATTCCAGTGTGTCTGGTTAGCAAGTTCATAAACAAATGATGATAAATCTGTCAATGATTGCATTTGTTCATCAGAAATACAGTTCAAACCCAGTTTAAGTTTAAGATTTGGAATTATGGAAATTAGATTGGCATTTCCGCATCGTTCACCAAACCCATTTATAGTTCCTTGAACTTGCTCTGCACCATGCTGAACTGCCGTAAGGGCATTCGCAACTGCGAGTTCAGAATCGTTATGTGTGTGAATTCCAATTTTTGTGGCAATAGAACTTTTTACCAATGAAAATATTTTTCCTACCTCGGAAGGCAAAGACCCTCCGTTGGTATCGCATAGTATAATCCAATCGGCACCAGCAGACTCAGCTTCCTTAAGTACTTTCATAGCGTATTCAGGGTTAGTCTTAAATCCATCAAAAAAATGCTCGGCATCAAATATTACTTCAGAGCAGTTTTCTTTGAGGTAGCTAACGCTATCTTTGACCATGTTTAGATTTTCATTCAAAGTTGTGGAGAGTGCTTCATTAACATGCATATCCCAACTTTTACCAAAAATGGTAATAACATCCGTGTTTGCTGCAATCAAATGTTTGATATTAGGATCATTTTTCACCTTGTGGGTAGGATGTCGCGTACTTCCAAAGGCAGTAATTTTTGCTTGTTTAAAATTAATATTTTGGATACGGTTAAAAAATTCCATATCTTTTGGATTAGATCCAGGCCAACCTCCCTCAATATATTTTATTCCAAGCTCATCGAGTTTGTGAGAAATACGAATCTTGTCTTCAACGGTAAAGGAAACATCCTCTGATTGCGACCCGTCTCTTAATGTGGTGTCATAAATACTAATTGTTTTCATAAATCTAATATCAATTTTGTCAGGTAGGTCTACCGCTATTATCGTAGTTAACTATTTACTAGAGTTTTATCCATATCAAATACTTTGTGAAGGACGCGGACTGCGAGTTCACCATATTTTTCTTCAATAATACAAGATACTCTAATTTCAGATGTGCTTATCATTATAATATTTATATTTTCTTTAGATAGAGTACTAAACATTTTTGCAGCAACTCCTGGATGACTTCGCATACCTGCACCTACAATAGAAATTTTGCATATATTTGTATCAGTAGTAATATCACGAGCTTTAATAAGTTTACCTAGGTCTTGAACGACCTTGGTAGCTTTATTTATCTCTGCTTTTGCAACAGTAAACGAAATATCCGTTTGGCTTTCATCACTGACATTCTGAATAATCATATCAACTGAAAGATTTTCATCTGCGAGTCCCGTGAAAAATTTACTGGCAATTCCTGGTTGATCAGGAACACCTTTAATTGTTATTTTAGCTTGATTTTTATCATTCATTATTCCCGATACTATCGGCTGTTCCATGCTCGAATCCTCCTTACAGATCAAGGTACCTTTAGAGTCTTCAACTAAAGATGATTTTACAATAAGTGGCATATCATAGTTTTTACAAAATTCCACACAGCGAAACTGCAGTACCTTTGCTCCCAAGCTAGACATTTCTAGCATTTCGTCATAGGAAACACGATTCATTTTGTGCGCATTAGGGACAACATTCGGGTCAGCAGTATAAACTCCGTCTACGTCTGTATAAATTTCACACCTCTCTGCTTTTAAAGCTACCGCTATAGCAGCGGCAGAAGTATCTGAACCTCCTCTTCCTAGAGTGGTAACATCTCCATGCTCATTTATACCTTGAAAGCCTGCAACGACTATTACCTGTTCATCCTCTAAAGCCTTTATAGCACGGTTTGTATAGACTTCTTTAATACGTGCTTTTGTATGAGAGTTATCGGTGAGTAATCCAATTTGTCTACCTGTCATAGAAATAGCTGGGCACCCTATACTATCAAGAGCCATGCTTAATAGGGCACATGAAACACGTTCTCCAGAAGATAATAAAAGATCCATATCCCTATCTTTTCCAATGGCACTAATTTGATTAGCCATGGCTAATAGTTTGTCAGTTTCACCGGCCATTGCGGAAACAACGACCACAATATCAATTTTTTCTTTTCGAAGACGCGCAATACGTTCTGCAATTTTTTTAATCCGCTCAATATTGCCAACGGAAGTACCACCATATTTTTGTACCACTAATCGATTCATATTTTTAATTTAGGTCAAAAAACATGCTCATCAAATCGGATCCAGATTTAAAATGATTGTTTCCTACATTAAGAAGATTCTCATCAAAATTATTAACTAGGTTAGTATCATTTTTTCCACTCATCACAAATGGGACCCGGTCTTTGCCATATTTAACATCAACAGCAGAATTCATGTGATTAACAACAACCATCATTTTGATTTCATTATTTGAGAAAGTTTCTTTTAATAGTGGGCCTATTACTTTTGAGTCAATATCTTCAATGGTGATGATTTTGTCGTCAATATTTCCTTTTAATGAAATATCTTCAATTCCTGCTACATTAAGGTAAACAATCTCCTGACTCTCTAGCTCCTGAATAGCAGCTTTAACTTTATTTTCGTAATTAGTTTCAGCAAATCCGCTAGCCCCTTCAACCTTAACCACTCTCATGTCAGCAGATTTAGCCATTCCTTGAAAAAGTAATGATGCGGAAATCAGTGAACCGGATTTTCCATATTTTTTTTTAAATGAGGGAAGAGTTCCATTTTTACCATTTCCCCATAACCAGATACTATTAGCGTAGTCTAGGCTTTCTAGTTTACGTTTTTTATTTACCGGATGATTATGTAATATGATTTGAGCTTGATTAATAATATAAATTAAATCTTTAAATTCAGCATCCACAGGCATAAATTTGCGAATGCCTTCACCGATTAACTCATTGGGGGATGTCAAACGTATTGTAAATGGTTTGCTATTCATAACCATTATATTGTGAGGACCTACGCCAGGATAAAAAGTAACCCCAAAATCTGATATTTGAGTTTGAAGTGCGTTTAAGTAATTTATGGATTCTTCACTGGACAAGTGATCTGCCGTATAATCTTTCATTACCATGTCGTTATGGCTTGCTTGCAGAGTTACAAAGTTACAACATAGAGGAATTTCTCCTTCTTTGAGATTTAGCCCTATTGCCAGTGTGTCAAAATATGCTGGACCAATATCATGCTTTTCGGGGTCGTAACCTAAAAGGGAAAGGTAGGATATCTCATTTCCTGCTTTACAATTTTCGGGGATGGTTTGTACCGAACCTGAATATCCCTCTTGGACCATTCGATCCAGATTAGGTGTGTCCGCAATCTGTAAGGGAGTCTTATTTTCTTTTTCTGCAATGGGCCTATCAGTCAGGCCGTTGGCAATTACAACCAAATATTTCATAATTTAAACCAAATTTATATGGGTGGTTGGTAGCTTGAGGAGTCTTAAAAATTATATCTTATCTTTCTAAAAAATTCACACATAAAGACATAAAAAATAATGAAAATAGTTTAGTGAATCAATAATTTAGAGAAGTCTTATATGTAGTACCTAAACCTTGCTAATAAAACCCCATTAACTGGTTCTAATTCATTGGAATATAAGGGTAAATTAAATAGACCAAGATATATGGCTATGATACTTTATAAGGAATTGATACTTAAAGTCTCTAAATAGGATTGTTAAAAAGTTTTCGCATGCATAAGATAAATGAAATTTGCAAGGACGGTAAATCTTTGCCCTTAAGCACAGAAGGGAATTTAAGAGTCGTTTTTTTGGGGGTTGGCTCCGCTTTCACCAAGCGTAATAGGCAATCCAACTTTTTAATCATACAGGAGGATCATCACGTTTTGGTAGATTGCGGCACTCTGGGGTCCTTGGCTCTTGATGATGTTGGATTAAGTGTAAGTGAAGTCCAATGCTATCTTCCAACCCACAGTCATGCTGATCATATCGGAGGTTTTGAGGAAGTTGCCTTAGTTAATCGCTACCTTTCAAATTCCTCTAATAAACCGAAAATGGTTATCCCGAAAGATTATCAAGATTTACTTTGGACTAAGAGCCTTGCGGGGGGATTGGAGTTTTGCGAGGTTTCGCAAGGTCAACCACTCGAGTTAACAGATTTTTTTGAAATTCTTTGTCCAAGACAAATGGAATTGCTTGGAAAAAAAGTTTGGTCTTATAAGCATGGTCCAATGGAATTGATTCTCATGCGGTCACTCCATATCCCAGACTCTGCGATTAGTATTGATGATGCACAATGGTGTACTGGAGTTTTAGTAAATAGAAGAGTATGGATTTCTGGAGATACTATGTTTGATAAAGAATATCCTAACCAGTTTTCGAGAGTATCAGAAGTGATGTTCCACGATTGTCAAATGTTTCAAGGGGGGGTTCATGCGTCCTATCATGAGCTAATGACACTACCTAATGAGATACGTTCTAAAATATATCTATATCACTACAATGACAATTGGGATAAGCCAAAAACTTGGGTTAAAGATTCAGATAATTTTACAGGTGATCCTATCAAAGACGGATTTCTGGGTTGGGCCAATCAACAAGTGGCGTACGACTTTGAATAGTCTTAGCATAAAAGATCTGTTGAATGCTGAGAATAAGAGAACAGACCTAGAATAGATTGCTTGATTGTAGAAAAAAATATAGAAACTTTTATAGCTAAGCGCAGTGTCCCCTAAATTTTTGTCACCTATCCCAAAATCAATCTTATTAAGTTTTATTGCAGTTATTATCCTAGGTACAGTCATTAGACTGGTGGCTATTTCTGTCCCCTTATATGGAGATGAACTAGCTACAGTATCGATTTGGGGAAGCATGCCCCTTCTAGATATTCCCTCGCATTATGAATATCCAAACAATCATATTTTTCACACTCTCGTCGTCGCTACAATATTTAAGATATTTGGATTAGATCCATTTTTATTACGTACTCCAGTACTAATTTGTGGGATTGGGAGTATAGCGCTAGCGTTTTTTACCACTCATCGAATTACCCGAAACTTTCATGCTGGGCTAGCAGTTTCATTACTAATTGCAATTAATGGTGGTCATATTTTTTATTCGACAAATGCAAGGGGATATATGTTGATTCTCCTTATTGGGCAGTATATTTTTCACCGTTTGATCGTCTGGATAGATGAATCTAAAGTTTCTTTAAGAGGCACTAAGGAATTTTTTAATTTAAAAGAACTTTCTGTATTAGCAGGGCTTATGATGATTGGAACTTGGACAATGCCTACATTTATATTTTTTGAGGGATCATTGGGTTTATTTTTTCTTATATCCATTGTTCTATCAAAGCCTAGTCGATGGTTAGATCCTTCAAGTCAGTATTTTAAAAACCTTACAGTGATAATGATTTGCTTATTAGGTTTGTATGTACAGTATTTTATTTTAATTTCACCAGAAATGTTTAAGCTTGGTTTGTCTAATGCGGCACAGTCAGAATTGAGATCTTTCCCTATAGCCGTTTTAAATAGTTGGATTCAGCCAATTGAATCTAGTGGAATATTTTCTATTATTTTAGTAGTAATGGGATTCTATACCTTGTTTCGTATCAATAGAACAACATTTATATTAGTTGTATGTTTATTAGTATTTCCTCCCGCAATTACCTACCTAGCTAGCCTGTCAGGTTTGTTTGCAATAACTCCACACGCAAGAGTATTTTTTTATCTACAACCAATATTTATATTGTGTTCAGTTATTGGTGTCTTAGGAATCTTTAATCAATTAAGAAATAAATTAGGAAAGTTAGCAGGTAAAATAGTTATGGGTTTAATTTTGACCCTAATCACGATTATGTCGGGCAAAGAATTGCTACAGGTAACTTGGCCAGACCGGTTTTCCTATCCAAGACTTGACCTAGTTACAAAATTTTTAGAAAAACTAAATTCAAACGATTTAGTTCTGTTATCTCACCGTCCACATATAGAATATTATTTGTATGGTGGAAAAGAAACAACAAAGCGCGTTAATAAAATTATAGACGAAGGAAAATTGGGAGATATCTACTTTGTAGAATATGGCGAAAAAGAAGAATCTGATACATTAAAGATTAATAAGGAAGGTATAGAGTATTTGCACTTAAATGATTATCTTCAAATTGTAAAAACAGAAGAAAAATCAGAAAGTATTATAATACCTATAAAACTATTTATATCAGAACAACGGATTGGAGACTTTATCTTTCGTAAAGTAAATCCAGAATTTGTATTTAATAACTACGTTTTAGGATCACCAGCAGATTTAACCAGGTGGAATAATATACTAAATTCTAAACCGTTAAAATTAGAGCCTCCTTCTATGCATCCGGGAGAATTGGCTGCATTAAAGTTATTAGAACCAAGTATTTTAATAGCCAAGACAGAAGATGAGTTAAATGACACCTTTTTTTCAATTAATATTAATTTGATATCTTCCGAAAAAAATTTAGGAAACAAAGTGTCTTATCTTCATGCGGTTGAAGAGGGTGGGCAGTATGTTTATAAGAATGCATGGCTATTGAATGAGTGGGTATTGGATCATCCTTATGGCCCAAATATTCTAAACATAGATTGGCAGACAAAAATATTTATCACGGAAGGAAGACAACCTGTGGAAATTATTAGAACATCAAAATTAGAACAAGGGGAATTTGGTCGCCTCCGAGGTATTCAGAGTTACAGATTAGTTATGAAGAAAAACAAACTAAAGTCTGGTGGAGATAAATTATGATTGTTGTAACCGGCGGTGCAGGTTTTATTGGGAGTGCTATCGCTCAAGAATTAAATGTGAGAGGAAGGAAAGATATAATTATAGTCGATGATGTAGATCACCTTGAAAAAGCAAAAAATATTGCATCAATAAAATATAAAGAATTAAGAGGAAAGGATTTTTTTTTAAAGAAGATTCTAAGTCGAGAAATAGATTCAATAGAGATGATAATTCACATGGGCGCCTGTTCTTCTACGACAGAAACCGATGAAAAATTTCTTACAAAAAATAACTACCATTACACTCGACATCTTGCCACGTATGCCCTAGAAAAAGATATTCGTTTTATTTATGCATCAAGTGCTGCAACTTATGGAAATGGAGAAATAGGTTATAGCGATGATGAATCAAAACTTAATACATTAAGGCCACTTAACTTATATGGCGAAAGTAAACATAAATTTGATCTGTGGGTAAAAAGCCAAGGTGTTCTTGATCGTGTTGTAGGGCTAAAATATTTTAATATTTTTGGACCAAATGAGTACCATAAGAAAAATATGCAAAGCATGGTGATAAAAGGGTTTATTCAGGCAAGGGAAAAAAATAAAATTTGTCTATTTAAATCATATCGAAAAGAATATCAGGATGGCGGCCAGGAGAGAGATTTTCTCTATATAAAGGATGCAGTTAAGATGACATTGTTTTTTTTAGACCATCCAACAATTTGTGGAATTTTTAATATTGGGTCCGGTAAGGCTAGAAATTGGAATGATCTCGCGACAACAATTTTCAAAGCAATGGGTAGTGACCCTAAAATTGAATATATGCCAATGCCAGAAAATATTCGCAATCAATACCAGTACCATACCTGTGCAGAAACGCAGAAGCTTCTCGAAGCTGGCTATAATATGCAGATAAACAGTTTAGAAGAGGGCATTATAGATTATGTTAAAAACTATCTTATCTCTACTAAGCGACTAGGAAATTAGTGTAATAATTTGATGCCAGGTATTTGAATTCTAATTGGACTTATGGTTTTCAAGAATTTTTGTGACTATATTTGTCGTTGAAAGTCCTTTAACAATAGGGATGAGTTCTACTTTTGCACCATAACCTTCGACAATTTCACGCCCAGCTATTTCATCTATATTATAGTCATTTCCTTTGACAAGAATATCTGGATGTACTTGGCGAATGACTTCTTCCGGCGTATTTTCATCAAAAATAGTAATGTAGTCGACGGATTTCAATGCAGAGATAATATTCGCACGTTCTTTTTCTGTCTTGATCGGGCGACCATTTCCTTTAATGGCTTTAACAGACCTATCGCTATTGAGCCCAACCACTAAAAGGTCTCCTTTTTCTCGGGCCTTTTGTAAAAATTCAATATGTCCTCCATGAATAAGATCAAAACAGCCGTTAGTAAATACAACTGTTTTGCCAACACTCTTCGCAAGGCTAACAATTTTGGTTAGTTCTTCTAGATTAAGCACAGATTTTGAGGTACGGAGAATTTCTTCATGAAGATATTCATCAATTTCAGCTAAGCTGACAACAGCGGTCCCCACTTTACCAATAACAATACTCGCAGCTATATTTGACAACCAAGCCGAGTCTTTATAGTTGAGCCCAATAGCTAGCGCCATAGCAAGAACAGAAACGACAGTATCACCAGCTCCTGTAACATCAAAAACTTCTTTTGCTTGGGTGGGGATATCAATCGGGTTTTCTTTATTTGGATAAAGAGTCATGCCGTCCTTACCCCGAGTGATCAAAATTAACTCTGCATGAGTTAGGTTTAACAGGTATTCAGCTGCTCTGTCTAAATCTATTTTATCAACAATTTTAATGGGGACAGCTTTTTCTACTTCAAACTGGTTAGGAGTGATAATAGTTGCTCCTTTATATAATTCAAAATTAGAGCTTTTAGGATCAACAAGAACTCGTTTTTTTGAATTACTAGCCCTATGTGTTATAGCGCTAAAAACCTTTTCTGTAAGAATGCCTTTGCGGTAGTCTGAGCAAATTATAATATCCATATCAGGCAGGATTTTGTTGATAAACTTGATAATTTTATGTTCTGTTTCTTCTGTAATGGGCCGATTATCTTCTTTATCAATGCGAAGAATTTGTTGATTATGACCAATAACTCTAATTTTAGATGTGGTAGGTCTGTGCACAAAACGAAAAATACCCTGAGATAGTATTTTTTTTTCTTCTATAAGGGAGAGTAACTTGTCACCTTTTTCATCGTTTCCTATTGCTCCAACAAGATAAACTTCACATCCAAGGGCAACAAGGTTATTAGCAACATTTGCAGCGCCGCCTAAAGTCAGGTTCTCTGATTTAGTTTCAAGTATAGGCACCGGTGCTTCTGGCGATATGCGGCTGACTGAACCCCATATATACTCATCGAGAATAAGGTCACCTACAACCATGACTCGAGGTCGATGGTCGCTTTCAAGAAAGGCTTTAAATTTTATTTTCATTAATAAGGTCTTGTTCAATAATTTCGCAAATAATATGACCGATCGTGATATGTACTTCTTGAATACGTGCCGTATCATTGGATGGAACTATAATACCGATGTCAACACAATCTTTCATGTTTCCCCCCTCGTGACCCATAAGACCTATCGTTTTGGAGCCTATCTTTCGAGCAAGGTTGAGTGCAAGAATTACATTTTTAGAATTACCACTAGTACTTATCCCAACAACGGCGTCATTTGGAGTTGCAAGGGCTTCGATTTGACGAGAAAAAATAGTCTCAAAGCCATAATCATTTCCAAGAGCAGTCAATGTGGAAGAGTCAACAGTTAAAGCAAGTGCAGGTATTGCTTTACGCTCTTTTTTAAACCTTCCAATCAATTCGGCTGCAATGTGTTGGGAATCAGCAGCACTTCCGCCGTTACCCATTAGAAGTAATTTACCTCCATTACATAAACAATCTCGTATGGTATGGGCAGCCTTCAAGATTTCACCAGCCAATGTATCAGCAACTTGGTATTTCAAGTCACCGCTATTTTTTAAAAATTTTCTTACACGATCCATTAAATTATAAATATAGTAAAAAGTTATTAGTTTTTTTTGATTAAAAAAATGACTTATATTTCTCTATTGGGTTTCAATGCCTAGTTGGGTTTTAAAATAATCTATGGTTGATTTCAGTCCTTCATCTAATTGAACACGCGGTTTCCAGTCTAAATATTTTACTGCTTTATCTATGTTAGGTTGTCGAACTTTTGGGTCATCTTCTGGTAAAGAAAGATAAGTGATTTTACTATGACTTCCGGTGGCTTGCAAAACTTTATCAGCCATTTGCTTAATTGTCATCTCGATAGGATTTCCAATATTGGTCGGGTCGTTAATATCAGACATCAGTAATCTATAGATTCCTTCTATTAGATCGGAGACGTAGCAAAAACTTCTTGTCTGAGATCCATCTCCAAATGCAGTAATTTCATTACCTGTCAGCGCTTGTTTAATAAAATTTGGTATTGCCCTTCCATCGTTAAGGCGCATCCGGGGGCCATAAGTATTAAAAATTCTAACAATTTTGGTATCGATATTGTGGTAGCGGTGGTAAGCCATTGTAATAGCTTCGGCAAAGCGTTTTGCCTCATCGTATACTCCTCGAGGGCCAACCGGGTTAACATTACCCCAATAATCTTCTCTTTGTGGATGAATTAAAGGATCTCCGTATACTTCAGAAGTAGAGGCAATTAGCAAAACGGATTTCTTTTTTTTAGCTAAACCAAGTACATTGTGAGTGCCTAGAGAGCCAACTTTCAATGTTGGTATAGGATGTTCAAGATAGTCGATAGGGCTTGCGGGTGAAGCAAAATGTAATATGTAATCTAACGGTCCATCAATATTAATAAAATTGGTGACGTTGTGTTCAATAAAATTGAACCGATCATTTTTAATATGTTTTATATTTAAAAGGGACCCAGTAAGAAGGTTGTCCATACAAATAACTTCATGGTCCTTATTTAATAGATAATCACATAAATGAGAACCAAGAAATCCAGCGCCTCCGGTAATCAAAGTTCGGTGCATAGTTTTTTCTCGATAGTTAAAGGCTAATTTTAAAGTGAAGATTGTTTTTCAAACTTACTTCCGATACTTAATTTGTGTCCAGCTAAAAAGCTTTTTACGTCCATTCTCTTTTTACCTTCCGGTTGTAATTCTGTAATGATAATTTTTTTACTTTGGGTTCCAACCTCTATGCCACAACCAGAAATACGCAAGATAACACCAGGCTGATTAGACGAGTCACAGCTTTTTATTTCAGTTTTACAGATTTTAAAACGTTTAGACTCTAAAAATGAAAATGCACCTGGCCAGGGCGCAAGTCCGCGAACTAGATTATGAATTTTAACAGCAGGTTGATCCCATTGTATCAATCCATCTTCCTTTTTAAGTTTAGGGGCATAGGAGGCTAATTCTATATTTTGAGAAGTCCCTTCCAATGATCCAAAATCAAACTGGTTTAGTGTTTCCAAAACCAAATCGGAACCTTTTTGCGCTAAGGTATCGTGGAGGGACTGGGCATCATCGTCATCATTAATTGGAACTTTATGAGCGAGTAAGATATCACCTGTATCAAGCCCCACATCCATTTTCATAGTAGTTATTCCTGCTTCTGTTTCTCCGTTGATGATAGACCAGTTAATGGGCGCAGCGCCACGATACTTGGGTAGTAGAGAAGAGTGTAAATTTATACAGAAATGAAGCGGAAGAGCTAGCAAAGCTTTGTCTAAAATTTGGCCGAATGCAACAACAATAAAAAAATCTGCGTTCAACATACCTAAGGTTTTTACAACCTCAAGATCTGTGCACTTTTTAGGTTGAAGTATGGGGATATTATTTTCTAATGCGAACTGTTTTACAGGAGATGGGGTTGATTCACGACCTCGCCCCTTTGGTCGATCAGGTTGAGTGACTACTAATTGGACATTATGATGAGACCTATATAGTTTTGTTAGGGTGGGGATAGAAAATTCAGGAGTCCCCATAAATACAATATTCATGCTATTACTTCTTTAAGCTTTTTCTTGAACTTACGTTGCATGATACTCCGTTTTACTTTGCTCAAATTATCCCAGAAAAGAATACCTTTTAAGTGATCCATTTCATGCTGAAATGCTCTGGCAAGAAAACCTTCGGCTTCGTAACGTAACTCGTTTCCTTTAAGATCGTAACCTTTAACTTCAACATGGTGGGAACGGTTAACCTCTGCAAAGAGGTCAGGGATGCTAAGGCAACCTTCTTCAGCCATGACCAATTCATCCGAAGCAGTAATCACTGGATTAATAATAATAACTGGCTCACGTTTTTCTTTTTGAACACCTACATCAATAACGAAAAGATCAGAGGATACCCCTACTTGATTTGCAGCCAGTCCTAATCCAGAGGCTGCATACATCGTATCGATCATGTTATCTGCTAACTGGGCTAAAGTTTCATCGATATTATCAACCTTAAGGCATTTTTTCCGGAGTATCGGATCCATGCAGTTAACAATTTTTAAAAATGGCATAATTTTAAGTCAGCGAAAAATTATAAAAGATATGCAACGTGATTTAATAATTATAAGTTAATAGGGTTAGTATTTTATTAAAAAGATTTCGTGGTTATTCAGTTATATATAGAAAATTTAAGTAATTTTGTCTTCACAATAATAGAAGAGTTAAAAAATAAAAAATTTTTAATTCAAAGTACCTTAAGTTGTATATTCAGCATTAATGCGAACGTAATCATAAGATAAATCGCAGGTGTAAACCTCGTCTGAGTAGATACCAGATTTAAGGTCGATACAAATAAAAATATTTTTGCTCTTCATTTTTTTACGAAGATTTGACTTTAAAGACGATTTTTCGGGCATTCCATTGTTAAAAAGAACTGAATCATTGAGTAAAATTTTAATCTTATTTGGATTGAAAGGTACTCCTGAAGAACCTACTGCAGCGATAATTCTTCCCCAGTTTGGATCTTGTCCAAACAAGGCAGTTTTAACTAATAATGAGGTTGCTATTGATTTAGCGACAACATGGGCATGAGTTTTTGTTTTGACACCCTGTACTCGAATTGTGACAAATTTAGTGGCCCCTTCTCCATCAAGTACAATTTTATGCGCTAGATATAAACATAGTTCTGTTAATTTATCGACAAACTTGCTGTAAGCAGGAGTACCCGCTCGAATACTTATATTTTTAGCTTTGCCATTTGCTAACAGTAGGGCCATATCATTGGTACTAGTATCTCCATCTACTGTGATTCGGTTGAAAGTTTTATTATTTGCTTCTTTAAGAGCACGATCGAGAGTTTTTTTGTCAATGGCGGCATCGGTGCCAATAAAAGCCAACATTGTAGCCATATTAGGATGAATCATTCCAGACCCTTTGGCAATGCCACCCATAGTTATTTTATGTTTACCAATATAGAAACTTAGCGATTTAAATTTTGGGGCTAAGTCGGTAGTTATAATTGCTTCCGCTGACTGAGCCCACCCCGTAGGAGATAAATTTTTGGATAAAATTGGTAGAGCTTGTACAATTTTCTTTATTGGTAAAGGGACACCTATAATTCCTGTTGATGCAATAAAAATTTCTTTTGGATCAACCAAAAGATTCTTTGAAAGCTTTGAGGCCAAAGATTTACAGTCTTCCATCCCCTTTGGCCCTGTGCAAGCATTGGCATTCCCACTATTAATCACGATAGCTCGAAATTTTTTAGAAGTTTTAAGGATTTGTTGGGACCAGGTTATGGTGGGCGAAACCACTTTGTTTGATGTGAAGACACCTGCACCAACAGAAGGCTCTTCAGAAAAAATTAAGGCGAGATCTTTTTGTTTGTTAGTTTTGATTCCACAGAAAATACCGGCAGTACTAAATCCTGGGATTAGAAACCCACGGCTTAAAGATTCTTTTTTCATAGTAAATATATCTAAGGGAAAATACCAGGAAAGTTAAGTCCGGTTGTTTCTGAAATTCCTAGCATGAGGTTCATATTTTGCACAGCTTGACCAGATGCACCTTTTATCAAATTATCAATGGCGCTGGTGATGATAGCCCTTTGGTTGCGTTTATCGACATGTACACCAATATCACAAAAATTTGAGGATACTGTAAAATGAGAGTTGGCATACTCTCCTAATGGGAGTATTCGCACAAATGGCTCATCTTTGTAAAAATTTTGAAAATACTCAATAAGGTTTTCAGAAGACATATCTTGTTTTAAATTGATATAAACCGTGCTTAGCATTCCTCGTGTCATTGGTACGAGGTGGGGTGAAAAAGATATCAGTACATTAGTTTTGGCTAATGCTGACAATTCTTGTTCGATTTCTGGAGTGTGTCTGTGGACAGCAATGTTATAGGCAGAGACTCCTTCATTAATTTCAGAAAACTGAGTTGCAAGAGATCCCTTGCGCCCAGCACCGGAGACACCAGACATAGAGTCCGCTATGATACTGGATAAATCTACCCAGTCTTCAGTTACTAAAGGGGCAAGAGCGAGGGTTATACTTGTTGGATAGCAACCTGGGTTGGCTACCAGACGTGCGGATTTTATTTTTTCTCGATGTATCTCCGGTAAACCATAGACTGCCTCTTTTAGTAGCGCTGGTTGATTGTGTGGGAACGAGTACCAGTCCTTAAAAACAGTTGGATCCTTTAACCGGTAATCAGCACTCAGGTCGATGACTTTGGTGCCTCTACTTAGAAAAGTTGGTACCTTATCCATAGAGGTTGTATGAGGGAGAGCAAGAAAAACAAGATCGCAAGCCTCGCTGGATACCGACTCAATTGACGATAGCTTTTTGTCGACAAATCCCCTGATTGAAGGAAAGACTTTCGAAATATCTTCGCCTTGATAGGTTTCAGAGGTGAGAAAAACTATTTCGATATTCGGATGATTTGTGAGCAAGCGAAGTAGCTCAAATCCGGTATAGCCACTGGCACCTGCGATACCTATTTTTGCCATAGAATTTCCTATAGAAAATAGCTACCTTAAATTCTTTTGCAAGTCATCAAAATAAAGGGAAGAACGCCAGCGCTATTTTAGTATTGAACAGTTTTATATAATAGCTGAAAAGTGATTTTGGGGTAGTATTTTTTCTGAAAACGCTTGGGTGCTCAGAATAGACAATGGGAATTAAATTTATTATCGTTTGGAAAACTGGAAACGTTTACGAGCACCAGGTCTGCCGTATTTTTTTCGCTCGACAACACGTGCGTCACGTGTGAGGAAGCCCCCTCTTTTCAGAGCTGCACGATGTTCGGAATCAGCTACTAGTAGAGCTCGGGATACGCCTAGACGGAATGCCCCAGCTTGTCCCGAGATACCGCCACCAATAACTGTAGCGTTGATATCGTAAGACTCTGTTGTATTGGTGCAAGTCAGTGGTTGTTTAACATTCATGACTAGAGAATCGCGCATAAAATATTCTTTAACTTCTTTAGAGTTTACAGTAATTTTGCCAGAGCCAGACTGGATCCATACCTTGGCTATAGCTCGTTTGCGTCTACCCGTTGCGTAAAATTTTTCACCGTTGTTTCCCATAGTTTATATTTCCGTGTATTTTTATTAATTAAATTTAGTTATTGAATATCACCGATCGCTGCGATTTAGATAGAGATTGTCTCTGGATTTTGCGCAGTGTGGGGATGTTCGTTATCGTCATAAACGCGAAAATTACCAGCCAGTACTCTTCCTAGTCGATTTTTTGGTAACATACCTTGGATCGCTTTTTTAAGCAGACTAGAGGGCTTTTTTTCCCTCATTTCTTTGGCTGTGGCGGATTTTATCCCACCAGGGAATCCAGTGTGGTGGTAATAAATTTTTTGATCCCATTTTTTACCTGTTAGTTTAACCTTAGAGGCATTAATTATGATCACATTGTCACCACAGTCAACATGTGGAGTAAATGTAGGTTTAGTTTTTCCACGGATGATGGCTGCAACCTTTGTCGCGACACGACCCAAAACCTTATCAGAAGCGTCTATAACAACCCACTTTTTATCTACAGTATTCGCATTCAAAGAAATCGTTTTCATAAGCTCAGTGGCTTGATTTAATAGGGGGTTTTAAAGTAAATATGGGAAAAAA
>Ga0209043_1000292_pt1 | contig 32447 bp, 44 predicted proteins | sample SaaInlV_100m_DNA_3_FD_184654 | JGI IMG/M metagenome (GOLD analysis project Ga0209043, IMG submission 184654) | Marine microbial communities from expanding oxygen minimum zones in the Saanich Inlet - SI037_S4LV_100m_DNA (SPAdes) (version 2) | ecosystem: Environmental > Aquatic > Marine >... | reverse complement strand
TCAAGTTAAATAATCACAATCGTTGCAATAATCTATATCATCCTCTTCCTCGGACAATCTGACACAAGGTAGTATATTTGAGTAGTCATTAGACTCCTCAGCGATTTCTTTTTGTTTTTTGTGACATTCCCACTTCAGTGGACAGGAGCAACAACACACTTTCGGAGTGGTTGTTCTGAAGGGACAAATTACTGGGACAATCTCACTGCTACAGAATAACAATTTTTGCATCAGCCGTTACCGCCTGATAATTTGAAACACTGGATGGTCTGGGTGTTTCATTAGCATACCGCCTTTTGGATTTTTCTTGGCGTATGCTGACACTCCCCTTGCCCAGTCTGTTTTCCCCACAAATGAGTTCCATCGTTGAAATTTCTTACGCCCTAGTCGAACATTGGCGTAGGTGTCATTGTCTGGTGCAGTCCAATAATTGCTTCCAAATGCTTTTCCATCAGGTGAAGTAAATAGGGGCACATCTTTCTGAACATTAACTGCTCCCCCACCATCACCTACTGTAACGCTTTCATCAATATTGGTAGCATAAATCGGCTTCTTCTTTTTCTTTTCACGCAAACGAGGCTCTCTACGATTATCAGATGGTTTTTCCATTCGTAGATTTTTTGGGTCATTGTTTAGAGGGTTGTTATCTTTATGTCCAACGTCCATACCCTTTACTGCTTTATCACCCATTGCTCTTCGGGCCTTATTGCGACTAGAACGCCTGGCAATTTGTTCCGCTGACCCGTGATAGTTGGCGTATTCTTGGCTATAATTTCTTTTCTCATCGATACTCATTTCAAATTCTCCAATAGTACGTGATTCTCCATCAATGCTTTCATTTGCAATGATTCGGTCAACGTCATAATATTATTACAATGCTCGACAAAGGCTTCATCTAGCATCTCTCCATTCGCACCGTGTTTGCACATTTCTTCTCTGAATAAAAAGTATGCGGCTGCCGCCTTACCTAATTTGCCCTTCATTCCAGGCACTTTTTCAAGAAGTTGTTTTAATTTTCGGAGTAGTCTATGAAATAGCGTATAGTTATTTTTCTGTTCTGGCGTTGAGCGTTTCTTCATAATGACATTTCCTTTGTCATCAATGATACCCAACTTATATGCTTCCCATTCAGTCCAGTCTAATGATATGAACTTTGCGAACTTGTACACAAAATACAAGTCCATCATTGCAGAACCACCACCTTGACCTGCTTCCATTATAGATATAAATTTCTTAATGTCGCCGTCTTTTTTAAATCCTGTGGTTGTCATTTCATATCTGCCCTTATAATTTCTTGTACTTTCTTATCAATCGTCACTAACGATTTAATTTCTGGTGTTAAAGCATTTATCTCATTCAAAAATGTCGCAATAATCTCGTGATACTTAGCATCAATCTTGTACATCAAAATACGAGTACAAGCCAATGGCCCAAACAAATTAACTAGAACCAGTAAATGATTCATTAGCAATCTACTCTTTAATTCTCCAGTATCGCAATACTTGGATATCAATCGCTTTATATATTTAATACGATTAATATCTTCAAAGAATTCATCACTACCATCACCCTGTTTATCAGCGTAATGGACCGCCATATAGAACATCATATTCTGATTGTTCAGTTGCGGAAAGTAGTTCTCTATCGGGTCTGGGTGATTTTTCATCATTTTTAATAACCGGCTCAACCTTATATGGACATTTAGGTTCTATTTCTTGTGTTATCTCCGTAGATATTACTTTTAGAAACATTTATTAAACCTCCCAGAAAGGTTCTCCTCGAGATGTTCCAGTCTGACTGCCCTTAGGCTTAGGACCACTTGACCACTGACCAGTTGATTTATCTCGCAAAAGTACGTGTCCTTTAGTCTTGCCAACACCACCTTTTACTGTTTCAACAACTTTCTTTACCACATCTTTGATTTTCACTGATTCCCCTTCGTCTGTTGCGTGAGAGTGTTCCGTATCTCCAGCAGAATGGGTGTGAGTTACACCATTATCGTGTGTATGCTCTACTTCTTCTGAATGAGAATGTTCTACATCTCCAGCAGGGTGAGAATGGATTGTGCCATCTTCGTGAGTGTGTTCAACAACGGCACTCTCTTGATGCTCAATCAACTGTTTGACAAGGTCGGCTTTAACCAAACGCCTATCTAACTCAATTCCTATAGTACGTCCATAGGCTTCAAGTTGTTCCTTATTCAATTTCTTTAGTTCTTTTTTGCTTCTACTCATTATTTAATTCCTCAAATATTTCTTTAGACCCACGGGCTTGTCGGTCTTCGCTTGTTGGACGCTCTTCAGGAATAACCTGGGCTGCCTTCAAATCTTTATTTTGCTGAATGGCTGCCTTTAGAACACCTTTTTCATCTTTAACTTCGGCCATAATATTCTCCTTATGCTATATAGCAATTCAATTCATAGCCGTGTTTACCTTTGCCATAAATTTGAATTTGTAGTTTCTTTCTATCGACTTTGCCATTCTTTGACAAATCAATCTTGTAGGTGTTTGTCTTACCTTCACCTGGTTTGCGAGGGCCAGTAGCGATTTCGTGAAAATAACTATCTTCATCTACTTCGTACTTGGCTTTAGTCGCAACACTCATTGCTTCTTCTACTGCCCCACTAAATGTTTTGTGGTCGATTTTATATTTTGCTTTGGCTTCAGATACGAATACACTTTCACCAAGAATTTTCTTTGCTTTATCTCTGTCGTAGAAAGTAAATTTTTCTTTCTTCGCCCTGTCATCAACTTTAATTACCTCATAGCCTTTGCCATCAATTTTGGTAATTACTCCCATATGCTTATCGCCATTCTTGGTATCGTAATAGTCAACTTCAGTTCCGACTTTAATCGATTTCTTAGTCTCTGTACCCATACCCTTTGTAGCAAGTTGCCTATAATTCTCTTCAAGCATTTCCTTGTTTTCTACAAGTGCTTCTGTGTGTTCTTTGGTGTGTCGGGTGCCGTCACGGAAATCTTTAAACTTTAAAGTTAGATTAGGATGCTCAATGATAACTTCTCCAATCTTGGATAAATCTTCATTAGCAAGTTGCAATGCTTTAGCAACTAATGGGTCATCCCCAAGTCCTTTTTTAATCTTTTCAATCGCCACAAACGCCTTAGTCATCTGACCAGAACTCTTTTTGGCAATCTTGATTGCTTTATCAATAAGGGCTTTGCTAAACTTCCCCTCATCAATATTGCTTCTGTATTCCTTAAATTCTGTATTTTTCATTTTTCTAGTTTTCCTAAATTCTTTATAGTCATCGGTTTCTAAGGCCCATTGTTCTGGTGAAAGTGTATAGCCAGATACTGAATCACGTACCGCTTTTTGCTTCTTATTCATCAGGCTTGTCCAACCCCACCCCTATTACTGATTTAACATCCTTATTTTGAATAGAACAAACAACTGCATCTGCCATATCCCAAACTCCAATGTTTGCACCCTCATCTAATGAAGTGATAAAATCTTTTGCTTCTTTAGTAGATGCCATTCGTGTCACTTGACGCAATTTCCCATTAATAATACATCTAACAGGTCCAGCCTCTAAGTTCTTCAACAATTCTTTTTTAGTCATAATAAATCTCCATTACCTTTTTTTGGCCTTCTTGACACCTCTGTCAATTAAGGCTTTAAGTAAATCTCCAGTAGGAATATTATCAACAATCCATTTGTAGATTTGTTTTTGAACACTTTTCTGCGTTTCCATACCTTTTCCACGCTTCTTTAACGTAAGATATTTGAAGTCTTTAATGACATCCGAATTCTTTTTGCCAGTAATAGAACTGATACGTTCTTTATTCTTCCCAGAAGGGTCAGAGAAATATACTGTATTTTCTCTATTATTTAGTATAACGTGTATTTGACCATTCAACTGAATTTTCTTACCAGTACCTTGAATCATATCAACCATAGTCTGTGCCGCACCACCGTGGCTAGTAAACATAATATCTTCAGGCACAATACGACCTCTTGATGGGTCTAAATTGTTTTTCAGAGATACTTGGTAGTTTGTTAGAACCCAAACTAGATGAATATTCGCTGGATTATATCCTGCTTTCAGAAGGCGAGGCATAAACTTCGCAATATCATTAATATTCTTGGCAGTGATGTCAAACAATATATTAGGGAGAACCTCTTTCTTATGTAGATTGTTGAGCATCAAATCCAAAGTCTTATCTTTAATTCCCATAGCATCTACAAACTTATGTAGTTTGAAAACGTCATTTGGTTTCGTTAAATCTAAATCTTTAATCTCTGCATATTTATCTGGTCCGATATCACCCTTATCAAATTTCTCTGGAGTTTTTACAACATTAGCCATTTTGAGTAATGTCTTTTTCCACTCATCAACATCTCGAACTTTGAACTTTTCTTTCTCCATAAAATTGGCAGCCGCGAAACCCTTCCCAGAACCCGCACCGCCTGCCAAAAAGCAAATCTGTCCATACTTCTTACCATTAGATAGAAGTATTAACTTTTCGTTTAATTCGCTATATTCTGTAAACTTAATCATTCTTATCAGTCTTCCGTTTAGAACTTCATCTTATCTAGGATAGTTCCCTCTATTTTACTCATCAATCTTACTCCAGAGTATCCACAAACAAATGCGATTGCTAATGCAACTTCTACTCCAAATCCAAAATGTGCTTTAAGTGCCGGGATGAAAAACTCAGCGGCTATCCATCCTATCACTGCACTTAATAATAAATCTCTTACCGGCGTGGCTCTACGCATCGCCGCGTTACAAATTCCCCCTGCGCCTGAAGCCCCAATACAACACGCTTTGGCTCCAAACATCGTTACTAATTCTGTAATCATTGCTATCTCCTTCTTATTTTTATAGCAATAATATAATCATTCCATAAATTTCAATCTCAGTGCTATTTCTTTTTATACATTGTTATTCGTCTTTTCCACGAACTTGTTGACATTTGCTTCTCTGCATCTGCAATTGCAGTCAATTTATGAGGTAATACCCCACCTGACTTTGTTATTTCATAGTGAGCGATTTGAAAATCATCTCTTTTCGCTCTCTTTGCCAAATCTTCTAGTTTCCCTACAACATCTGCTTTCAATTGGCTCAGTAGCATAGTACCGAATCCACGAATGATTACAGTTGGGTCACTTGGGTCAGCACTTTTAGGGTCTAATTCCCCTGCTTTACCCTCTAATATTTGTTCGATTTCGGCTCTCATTTGTTAGTTTCTCTCGTAAACTTTTTAGCCAATTCATTTTTATACTTTGTTACTAAATCATCTAGTTCTTTAGTAAGTGCTATCTTACTAAAGGTATCTTTAGTGTTTCTAATTTTGTTCCAAAGTGCTGTTATTTTATGTTCCATATCACTATTTATACTCTTAACTTAGGGTCGGAGGTTTTGAAATCTTTCTTACGCATCACGGTCTTGGATACTAAGTCAAATTCCTTGCTCTTCTCATCATACTTTAGTACGAATGGAAGATTTATTTCTGTCTGTGTGTCATTTAATACGGCTTCAGCATCAGGTCCAAGTTTTGGAATCTTCTTGCCATACTTTTTGTATGTCAATCTGAATAGTCGTACCAATTCTGCTACATTGATGTCTTTGCCATTACGCTTATCATTTGCTCGGTCGAGGAAGTGCCTTGTGAATTCTACATCAATTCCTACTTGACCAAACAATTTATCAGCAAATTTCTCTACTTGACTTAAATCTACTTTAGTAATTTCTTCTACTAGGTAATCAGAGAATGGTGTATCTTTCTCTTCTTTAAGGCCCAGTCCTTTACGGACTGCATTATATAAGTCCTCTGCATCTTTGTCTTTTGCCATCGATGGAACACCCTTTTTAAACTCTTCCAAGTCTCCATCTGTCGCATACCCTCTCATAAGAGTGGCACTCATTGCGTTTGATTTTCCTCTGGCGACACCCGCTTGGGTGACTTCAAATTTGTCGAATTCATATGATTTTGATTTGTCTTTGTGCTTAATGTATGGTCGAATATTTTTCTCAAATTGGGAAACTCTGTCGCTTCCAACAACCATCGTAACATCTGTATATCCTTTATCAGATAGCCATTTCAATGCTTCAAATGCGGTTCTCACTTTGGAATCCTTAATCATCATTTTACCCCAAAACTTTTTTAGAAACTTAGTTTTGTCGTTATAGGATAATGGATTCTTCTTTTTATCTTGTGTCTGAGAAGTGAATACAAAAGGGGTTCCACCCTTCGCTTTCGCTTTTTTAATGATATCGTTAATCGCTATCTCGTGTCCAGAGGTAATAGGATTAAAACGACCAAACGTAAATACGACTGGTTTGCCTTTTGCTTCTTCAAGAAATTGGAGATACGATTGCATTATTTTCCCCAGTCCTTTATGGCATTAAAATTGTTTCGACTAAATTCAAGTCTGTTAACAAATTTCACTGCTTGATTAGTAAGATGGTCAACTGCTACAAATCCCTCTGGACCTGTAACTTCATATCCGCTACCCTTTTTAATAAATGCAGGCAGAGTGGATACCTGTTCCATCTTTTTAATTATTGCTAACTTAATATTAGCAACACTGTTATGCCATTCAATAGTGTAAGCCAGAGTGGCTCCCATTTTCCTATCGCTGTTGATTGTTTTAATCATAGCATCAAGTTCGGCTTGTTGTTTGGCTTTGCCTTTTGCAGATTTCAACTTATCAATCTTAGGCTGATACCTCTTTCTAATGAAATCGATAAAACCACCAACTGCTTTTTGCTTGTTGACGAACCCTTTGCCGTCTCTCGTTAGTGAATTGATATAGATGTTTAGATTGAATGATATGGTTCCTTCTTTATCTGCGTTGTGGAATAGAACTTTCATTGCATTTTTATTAAGTTTCTTTAAATCTGCTTCAGCATCCTCAATGTCTTTATTAACAGATTTCAATTCATCTGCGGTTAAAGTAGCAGTTCCTGATACATCTTGGAAATTAACATCACCTGCCCATACGTCTTTGGATTTCTTCAATTGGTTAGTATTGACGTTAAATACGGCCGATAGGTCTGCAATTGTTTTACCAGTATATGACGTATGCCAGATAACTCCAACTTTTGCCGATTGCATTTGCTTGGCTAGAGGTTGGTCAACAGGTACAGCGTAAGTGATAGTATTTGGTGTAAAGGTAATATATTTGTCACCGTCTATTGTTTCTTTCTTAATATCTGAATCAATAAACATAAAATCCCCTTGCCAGATTCCTTTAATTCCTAATTGAGGAAAGTATTTGAGGGCGATTTTCATTTTATCTGCTAGGGCGGCCGCGTGTCCGTGATTAGCATCAATATCAGCGGGAGTGTAATTAATTTTTGGAGTCTTATTAAATAGGGCTTTGGTAGCAACAAAGAACTTTCCAGTTTCTGGATTAGTTCCAGCAATAATCGAAGGTGCTCCATCAACTTTACTTGTGATGTTAAGCCCTTTCTTAGTATTTCCTTGAAGAGTTTTAATAACTCCTCTCAGAATTTTGAGTGCTTCTACTCCACCAGCATAGCCATCATTGAAGATAGCATCTTCCAAATGTGTGAGATGGGTAAGTTTTTCTTCTGCTAAGTATGTTTTAAACTTTATCATTTTCCTACCTTAAAGCCAATTTTATTTCGGTTAGGATTAGGTGCTCCACCACCCCAACTGAACTTAAATTTTAGATTCTTAAATTTTTCGTGTTTTGCTACCAAGGTATTCTTCTTAACATCAATGTTCAGTTGTACTAGTGTAATCTGTCTGACCATCGTTGTCAACTCTTTATCGTACTTTTTTGTTAATACTTCTGTAAGATGATGTCCCATTGGGCCAATAACGAAGCCAATAATTCCTTTATCCTTTAGTTTAGTCCAACTTGACTTATCAACTTGCTTGTTCATAGTATCGTGAAAAGGAGCAAGGGCTTTCTTAATTTGTGAATTTGTCTTAAAACTATGAAGCCAAGTGTCAATGTGACTGAGACTTGGTTGTTTGCTATCCATTGCTTTACACAATGCTTTATAACCTGGAGTCTGTAGTTTGTCGTTACTCTGTACAATACCCTCCATAACGGAAGCATCTTTTAATATGAATAACACATCAAGTAACTTTTGTTCTGTTTTACTAAAACCTTTTATATATTCTGGGTCTTTCATATGTTCTTCAAGAACATCTGTTAAATTACCAACAGTAGTAGAACTTCCACCACCAGACTTTACTGAAATTGGATATCTTATTTTACCTCGAATACCATAAAAATCTGCAAGAGGTTCATTTATTGCCGGTGGAAAATACGCTTTAGTAAATCCAATATTCCTACACGCCCAGATGCCAGCAAGAATTTCACCGAAATCTTTTGAGATGGTTGCCAAATCTCTTTTGGAAACTTCATCGGGTGGTAGTATATCAGAGATATCAATGGACTTTCCCTTTTCATCTGCTTTTTCTAGGAGGGCTAAAAGAAACTTTTTCGTATCTTCAGTCAATTTATTCATCGACTTGATAGAGGTTTTAACCTCTTTCTTGATTTCACTAGGAGTAAGTTCTTGTCCACCAAGATGAAACGCATCTGGAGTCAATTGCTTAGTTGTAAGGGCTTGTGCTTTAGTATCACCTGCTGACCTTGTTTGGTTAACAAACAATGTCTTACCAACGTCTGCAATAGTGATATCAAACGTATCATATGTGCCAGAACAACTCTCCGTACTGTCTTTAATCTTAATATCTTTGAATTGCTTGAAGAAAGCAACTGGGTCAACACCAACGGCTGCCCTTACGTGCCACGATACACCAGTTTTAGCACCACCCGTCACATCAATACCGAGCGGTTGAAGTAACACACTCAAATAGTCTTTGACTTCTTTTTCTTGTGGCTTGGCTTTTGCCTCGTGTATTGTGCGTAAAAATGTACTAAATTTTTTCATCAATGGCCTCGAATCTTGAGTAAACTACTCTATATCTCATATTTATAAGTTTCAGTCATTACATCTTGAAATCTTTAAATGACTTTTTCTTGCCACCAGAGAACATCGACTCAGCCTGCTCATATGTCTTAATATGACTGGTGGACGATGAGGTAGTGCCTATGATGTCTTCCTGTGCTGATTGCTCTGCATCGTACCATTTCATCTTAGGTTTGTCTATTCCTATAACAAAACGCCTATTTTGAGCAATATCACCGTGTCGATTCTTCAACTGCTTAACCATAATCTGATTCAGTTCTTCTAATTCTTCAGTCTGGATAAGAGCGAGGAAGAGGTCAGCCGTTGCTGGCAGACCGAAACTTTCAGATGTATCTTCTAACCCTACATCGGAATTACCGAAGCCTGAGCGAGTAGTCTGAGTTGCAGACCAAACAGGAAGATTAAATTCAACTGATAGTCCACGTAATTCTTCGGCTATTGCTTTGACATATGTATAAGAATTAACCGAATTTGAACCAGCAAGTCGTTGAGATGCACAAATATTCAGATAATCTACATAAATGATATCTGGCTTGAAAGTTTTCTTCAGAGCCAGTTCATTCAATAAATGTCTGAAATGACCTGTGTGAGCCTGTGATGTAGGGAATTCCTTAATGATTAGTTTACCTTTAATCTTAGTTTTAAGGTTTTCCATCTTCTTATCATATATTGGCTTTGTGAGGTCTTTCAGATTATCTAGTTTTATATCGAGTAGATTTGCATCAATACGTTCAGCAATTTTTTCTTCAGCCATCTCCATTGTGACATAGAGAACATTCTTTCCTATCGTCAAATTGGCGGCTGCCATATGACACATACCAATTGTCTTACCGACACCAGTACCTGCCATTAAAATATTAAGAGATTTTCGAGTGACTCCACCACCTGTAATCTTATTTAGATATTCAATATCAAAAGGAATCTTCTCCTCTTTTGCGTGGTAGAAATCGAATCGAGCATCGGAATCTTCTAAGAAATCGTGTCCAACGTGATTATCAAATGTTACTCCAAGGGCATCTGCCAATAGTTCTGGTATTGCACCTTGAGTTTTATCTCCTTTCTTGCCATCAATGATTTCAATTGATTCCATAATAGCGTTATAGACTGCTTTGTCCTTACAGAACTTTTCAGTCTCATCTAGGAGCCACTGGTCATTGTTGTCAATTGATTCAAGAGTACCAATTAGTGATTCGGTATCTTGATAGACCTGAGCATTTAAATCCTCACGTTCATCAATTGCAATTTTGAGAGCCTCTTTTGATGGCACGTCATTGTATTTCGCATAGAACTTTTGTATCTCAGAGAATACCACACGTTCAGTGTGGTCTTGGAAATACTCGTCCTTAAGGAATACAATAACCTTTCGTGCAAACGCTTCATTATGAATGAGGTTTGATAATATAGTGGATTCTATATTCACGTATTTATTTCTTTCTCAGCATCGGCTACTGCTAACTGGAGAGCCTTCTCTACTTGTTGCTTTACAATCATACTAATTTCCTCATTATAATGGGACTTATCAATGGCAGAATTTTCTTCGACAAATTCATACCCGTAAGACATTGTATCACAATCATCAGACAATTGCAAGTCATAAATTGCAAAGGTAGTTTTGTCTCTTGTTTTGATGTAAAAAACATCAGTGGCAGTCTCACTCATTGGCTTCAACAGCCTCCGGCGGGAGGATGATAACAGCATCCGGGTGAGTGTTTTGTTCTTCGATTGAATCCATCAATCCAGAACCAATAGCATATCGTTTTTCAACAAAGTCCATAAACTTCTTATGCTCTAGAATACCATCCCAGAATGCCTTTTGGTCAGTTTCTGCCTGTCGAACTTTCTTTTCAGAAATCTCTCCAGTTTCCATATCAACTTTAGAATACCATCCCATCGATGGCTTGACTACAAATCCTGCTTCTAGGGCTACATCGAGTAGACCAGAATACTTCTTAATTCCACCATCCCACGTAACTGAAATAGGGATTTTGCTTTTCTCTTTGACAAATCGAGACTTTTCAACATTGATGATAAAATCATATCCTTGGATATCTTTATCTTTCTTGACTTGTCTACGACCAATAATCCATACGTTATCGGCAGAGTACATAACTCCTGTACCGCCCGATACAACTTGCTTAGAAAACATTTCTTGGGTTTCGTATGTGTGATTGACTGCAACCAGAGGAACATCTCGTAGTGTGAGATATGGTGTAACCATTCTGAATAGTGACTTGAGTTGTTTGGCTCGTGTCATATCAGCAACGGATTTCTCATTCATTGAATCCTCGACTTCCTTCTTAGAAGCAAGGTTTCCGATAGAGTCAATCATAATGAAGACTTTATCTTCTACTGCAAGAGCATCTAATTGTTTGACTAAATCAAACTTCAACTCCTCGACATTCTTAACAGGAACGTGAAGAACTCGGTCAGTATCGATTTTAAGAGAGGAGAAATAATTCTGAGGTGTGCCGAATTCTGAATCATAAAATAAAACGATTGAATCTGGATACTTGTCCATATATGCTTTAGCCATAAGTAGACCAAATGCAGTTTTAAAATGCTTTGATGGTCCTGCTAAAACTGTAAGACCTCGTGTAAGTCCACCATCAAGTTTGCCAGATAAGGCTACATTGACCATCGGGACGGATGTAGGGATTTCAATTTTGTCTTTGAATAAAGACGATTTGGTTAATTGTGTTGATGTGAGGCTACCCGCTTTCTTCAAGCGACCCAATAACCCTTTAGATGCTAATTCACTCATATCTTCTCCATAATGTATTAAATTTTCAATTGTGTACTATTATACACTAACTTGATAGTGTTGTCAACCCTTAATTTTTACTTACTGGGTTTTCTCGCAATTTATCTAGGTCAAATGGTTTTCTCAGATTCCCCCACCTAGTAAAATATATGATAGGGTATTTTGGAAACATTTTGATAAATTCTTGAGCAGTCACTCCAAGGGTTGTTGCGACTGCTACGTGGTCAGTTGGCACTGACCTTTCTCCAAATATTATTCTTGCTTCGATTAGAACATCAATTCGAGCAGTTGTTGCCTGAAATCCGTTTCGGTCCATCATTTCTGCGGCAATGGACTCTGACCAAATATCTCCTACAATATAACCATCCTCATCAGTAACATATTCTTTATCGGTTTCTATCCCACCGAACTTTGCTCGTACTCCTAAATTCTGAATATTCTCTTGAAAGTTCGCTGAGAACTCATCAAAGTTTTTGCCAGAACTAGCATTTTTTACATCGTCTAAATTAATTTTAGCCATATCTATTTCCTATCCAAAAAATGATTCAAGTGAACTCTTCTCTTCCCAATCCCAACCTATTGGCTGAAGTACGCCCTCTAGAGGAGAGAGAAATGCTTTCTCAAATTGTAAATCATAATCTACCCACCTTTCAACATCAAACTCTGGTGGGATGCCAGTAAGAAAGGCAATCGCATTAGAGTCGTATGGGTTGGGTTCCTTCAAATACACAAACTTTAACTTTGACCCATCGCCAATCTTCTCAGCATTCCTAATATCGTGTTTCTTCAACAAGGCATTATAAACTTTGGCTGCCCTGGCGTGAATAGGAACTGATTTAGTAACGTGTTGATACTTAGTGTAATCACTCAAACCACGAGGAAATGATATCTCTGGAATGGGTAAAGCACTAAATTCTTTCTTATATTTATGCACAAGGTCTTGTAATTGACGTTCAGAACCAGTCAGAATAATATTGACTGCCTCTCGCAATTTACTACGAACATTAGATGGCGTAGAGGATTTGACAATCTCCATACCCATAACTTTCATCTTGGGCTTTGCGTATCGAACACCCTCAGAATCATATACATTTAATGCGTATCGTTTCTTGGCAGTCCATACGGCTTTATCAGCAATAACCTCACGTCCCATAAACATCTTTTGTTCATACGCATTCGTATAATCTGCTAACTTCTGGTATGAAGCGGTGATGAATGGCTCGAATGCTTCTTTGGTCGCTTTGTCGATAACATCACAAATTTTATTCTTATCATCAGACTTAATGAATTTATCAACAAATGAACCTAGTCGTAAATAAACCGAATCAGTGTCAATAGCAACCACGTAATCATATTCTTTAGTTCCTAAATATTTGTTCAGATAATCATTTAGGTGACGTTCAATCCATCGAATTGCTAACTGACCACCCATTGTAATTGCTTCAGCATTTCTCAAATCAAAATATCTAAAATACTGATTACCAACAGCACCATAGGCAGAATTCAACTGAATCTTTTTAGCCATTTGGATATTGTTATACTTTGAGATTTCATTACCAGTATCTTCACCATTCTCTTTTCGTTGTTGGGCATCAAGCATTCTTTTCTTATAGATTACTCGGTCATTGTAAATCTTCTCCATAAGAACAGGCAAGAATCCACGCCTATCTTTTCGATAGAGAGAACCATTAGGAGCAACTGTTAAATCTTTTTCTTTCAATTCAGATAGGTCACATTCTTCGTTGAGTATTGTATTAACACTAACATCATTTTTATGACCAACAAGAGTTTCTGGACTGATATTGTATTGCATAATTAAATGCGGGTACAGAGAATTCAAATCGAATGATACTACCCAATCGTGAAACCCAGTAAGTGGTTCTTTGACATAAGCACCTTCAAATCTCTCAGACTTTGACGAATGACTTTTCAAAGGAGTTACGATATTTTCTTTCCTGAGATGGTCATAAATGATTGCATCCCACATCTTAACTGTACCAAATACATCTTGAAAATTAATCTTGGCATCATATGCCATTGTAATTCCCAATTCAATCAACTTCTGTTTCTCATCAATTCGCTTGACCAATTCAACATCTTTGATATTGTAGTCAATAAACTTTTGATGATTTTTCTTGGCTAAAGTGAATAGAGAACCTTCTTCTTCATATGAAATTTTACGTTCACCCAATTCGACAAAAGCAATATGGTCTAATCGGAAAGATTCTTGATTCGCATACGTAAATTTCTTATAGAGTTGTAAATAGTCCATCGTAGCCACACCATATAAATCATATGCAATGCTTTCTTTACCATAATTCCCCTTTATTTGTCGCTCTCGAATCCAACCAAATGGAGAGAGCCTCTTAGATTCCTTTTGACCAAACAGTCTAGAAATTCTATTAATAAGATAAGGAATATCGAATCCTTCAATATTCCAACCAGTTAATATGTGAGGTGGGCTTAATTCCCAATGGCAAATGAAAGACTGAAGAAGTGCTTCTTCTGAATCCATTTGTTGGTAAACTACTTTGATGTCATCACGGACGTTTGTCCATTCGCCAAGACCCCAAGTGAAGTATGTATCTTCAATGGAATCATAGACTGTAATTGCATTAATTACAGAATTTGCTTGTTCTGGGTGAGGAAACCCCTTTTCAGAATCAACCTCGATATCAAAGTTCCATATACGTATGTAATCAGAATCGAATTGAACATCATTCTTCCACTCTTTACAAGTATATTGTAAACCCCAATTATCGTTGCCGTGGATATTGAATCCATCGACACCTTGATATTGTTTGATGAAATCTCGGGATTCTTTGATTGTGCCTGGTGATATTTTATAGACGGCTTTATCGTCAAGGGTTCGATGCTTTGTTTCGCCCTTTTTACCTTCTACAAATAGGGTGGGTTTGAATTCTTCTCTTCGGATGAAGTCATTCTGAGAGTCAGTATTGACACCTCGAACTAGGACTTTGTTTCCTAATACTCCGACATATGTGTAAAATCTCATAGAATTCCCTTAGTTCTCATTATATAACGTATTATACACTACTTCTATCGGCTTGTCAACCTTTTTATTCCATATCTTCAGACCAAGTTGCACCACCTACATCGTGGCCATTCCCTTCGCCTTGACACTCTTTTTTGATAGGATTCCACCATCCACCCTCTTTACACATTTTCTCTGTCATTCTATCTTCAGCGAGTAAGCGGGTTGGTTTCTTCTTTGTCATAATAGATGGTGGGAATGATTTATTAACTCCGAGATAGGACTCTCGTTCTGGATTGAAAATTGGTGCCTCTTCTTCAAATCGTGCGTGACCGTCTTCTGCGTAATTGTCCATTAGTTGCTCCGCTTGAGGCTTTGGAGTAGGTTCTTCATTAAAATTTGCAATAGGTTCGGCCTTCGGTCTTGATGATTTTGTCTCTTGACCGAATAGGCCTATAGGAAGAGATTCCGTACCACAGTATGGACACCAATATGATAGGTTAATCTGAGCATCGTCCATTTTCCATTCTTTGTTACAACCGTCACATCTGAATAAATATGGCACTATTTTGAATCTCATTTGGTACCTCGTGTACCGTCAAATACACAGACGAAATAACATCCTGAATCTCCTAATGCTTGTACTTTATGAAAGACACCATCGGGAATCAAAACAACATCTCCAGGCCATACTTGAAACTTTTCTTCACCTAGTTCCATCATACCATTACCCTCAATGAAATAATACACTTCTTCTTGACCTGCGTGACTGTGGCCTGTTGTGCTTTTGTTTCGCTTTAATTTAGTAGAACTTACTACTAGATTTTTTAGGGTGGTGTTATCCTTGACAATATATCTATCGTCTTGTTTGGTTATTTCTCCACCAATGTCATCTATTTTAAATTTCATATATCACCTTCATTTGGATAATGAAAATATGTTTTCAACATATATTTCGTACCGCTTAATGGAGTTTTTGCTTCGTGAGGATATCCCATCCAAGTAGGAGAAATTAATAGTCTCCCCTTTTTAGGTTTACACTCTACACCTTTAAGATGCCAAGCAAAAGCAGTTTCTCCACCTTCTTTAACTGTAACAGGATAATATAGAAATGCTAAAAATCTTTTGGCAGATTTCTCATCTATACTATCGATATGGTCTTTGAAGAAATGTTCATTAGCATCATATCGGTGCATTCTCCATTCTTCAAGACGAAATTTTCTAGGGAACATATATGGGGGATAACCATTTGCTATCATTTCTGCTTTGTATTTGAGAAATTCTTGTACAGCATTATGGTTCATAAATTTGATAATCTTATGCCACTGAGGACTATCTATAATTCGTTGTGAGCAATTCATTTCAATTGCGTGGCGACCAGACTTATCTTCGGTACCTTGTCGATAAAACTCTCCGTGTTGAATAGCCTTGCCATCAATTAGATTTTGTTCCGTTGTTGCTCGTTTGAGTAATGCTTGGTCTTTCTCATCAGCACCCACCATCGATTCTACGTGGTATGCCGAGTCTTTCTCAAACTCTTCAACCATCAATTTACATAAATGGTCTGGAATAACTCCATCTCTTATTTTGATGAAATCGGTTAATCGTGCTTCATTTCCCCAGGTCACTCTGGTGTCATCTTCGTTCAATGTACTAACCGCATTTTAGGTTTTTTCGTTGGGTCTAAATCTTCCCAACCCTTTTCAGAAGGAGTAATGTATGCAGTTTTAAACTGCTTCAAGTTGATGATTGTACCATCATTTTCCATCTCTACAATACCACCCCAACTGTCAATCAAATCTTTAATCATTTCTACTTTATTTGTAACACCACCATCAGTAACAATTTCAAACGTCATACAAGAATCGAAATCCATCCATTCAAAACAAAGCGATACATTATATCCTATCGGTTCTTTGTAGTCTTCTATCGGAATATTATATTTCACTTTATTTCTCCTAACGTAGATTGGAATTGATATACAGCAGACTCCATCATTAAATATTCCCGAGCGGCATCGTGCAGACAATCGTGATGGATGAAGCCTTCAGGCTCTACACCCATTTGCCAAACGTCTTTACCTAGTAATGTTAATATAACTGTTTTGGAATCGTGTATGTTATAGAAGCGCCAAGGGAGTTCATCTGCTTGGGCGTTGCCTGTAATACGGAATAAATCGTGAAGGATGCCAAAGTCGAAGTGGGAACCTCGAGAATAGTATTTGGCTTTCGTGATATCGATACCTTGATTATCTAACCAAGTTATCATATCTAATCTGAGGTCTTGCCAACGCATATCATCTGGCTTAGGCTTGAGGATGTGTTGTGCATCTTTGCCTTGTGAGGCCCACCAATCGAGTGTGTCTTGATGTATCTTTCGTCCAGAATCTACCTGACCCTTAACGTCAAGTTTAGCATAATATCCGTTGGCGATTAAATCTTTAAACTCATAGTCCTTGTCTGAATCGACAGCGACCATTCCAACTGATAAAATTACTGAATTATTGACACTACCAAGAGTTTCAATATCCAGTACAACGGTATCTTTCATAATATATTTCCCTAAAATTCACTTAATTACAAACATTATAACACAATAGGGAGAACTAGTCAAGTGGTTTTATGTGTTTTTCTACATATTCCTTTGACCGACTTCTTGCTTCCACTAGTGCTTTCTTTATCTCACTCTTTGAGCCACCAGTATATGGTACAGCGTGTCCTTCTCCAACTAAAATATTATTAATTGTTCTTGATGTAATCCCTGCTACAACTTCTTCAACTGGGATAATCATTTCTCCTAGACATCTACCGAATTTACCAATGCCGTGAGACCTCAAAATAAAACGATAATTATTACCCTCAAGGAGTTCAATCATTCGATGTTTAGCACCAAGGCCATATCGCTTTTCAGTTAAGTCTCTTGTCCTTGATTCTGGTGTATCAATTCCATTCAATCTTACTCGTGTATCAATTCCAACTTTGAATCCTAAATCCACATAAGCGTCAACGGTGTCTCCATCAATCACCTTTACTACCTTCGCATTATATTCAAACATCATTAACCTTTATTTAACGGGTTATTGAAAGTATCTTCTGTATCTGGGCATCAATTACACCACCACGATTTGGCCAGTGAATGTATGCTTTAGTCGGATTACTTTTCAAATTCTTTAACAATGGAATTATCATTTGTTCCACTGCTTTTAACTTCTTAGTTTTGAATTCTTCAAATTCAATTTTCTTCTTTTCCAATTCGGCTTCGGCTGCCTCTTGCCGTGATAGTAGGTCGGCTAGATTATTATTGATATCGCCAAAGTCCACAGTCCCGTCTTTATCAAAATCCAAATCTCGGACCTCGTTTACGGAAACTTCAAGTGTTTCTAGTTTATCTGTAATTGAAGATAAATCTACATTCACTTCTGGTGCATTAACTACTGTATCCTTCGCTAGAATTTTATCTAGTTTCGTTTCGAGAGGACTCAGGTCTGGCATATCGCCAGCGGTTAAAGCATCAACTTTTTCTAGTGCTATAATTTGGTCTAGTTTATTTTCCAGACCCGATAAATCAACAGCCTCAGCGGCTTCAATTCCATCAACTGGAATCAAGGCTATGATTGCATCTAGTTTAGCAACAATGGGACCCAAGTCTGCCGCGACTTGAGTTGTCGTTTTTTGTACTACGTCTGCGGTTGTCGAATCTGCATCGGTATCTGAAAAGGAGAATCCCCAATCAAAACTTGCTTCTTCAACTGAACCATCTTGTGTTTCTATGTCTGCCATTTTATTCTCCGTTATATACTATATTTATGCTTTAGAAACGGCATCTATTCTATTATTGGTTACTGAAATATTCCTTAGATTATCCATCGAATAATCAGAATTTTCCGTTCTATTAACTTGTGCCAATGAGTCGAAGTGGTCAAATCCGTAAGCATCTTCGCATAAATGACAATCATAACATTGGTTCTTACAATTAGGAAGGGCTTTAGCCATTTTCCTACCAGCATCAGTGTTGTATGGATGCTCTACGTTCTTGAAATAGTCAAGACATCTTTCTCCGACTCCGGGATTCCCTAGAAAATAATCTTTTTCTTGGCTCGGGTCTACAGTAACATATCCTAGTCCATTCCAATTGCTCAAAAAGCCTTGGCCATTATTATACACATCTTCAAAACATTTGCCCATAAAAATCACATCTGCTTTCTTATCTATGTATGACCAAACGGCTCTCGATTGTTCGGATGCACCTTGCAGTCCTTTTATCAATCGACCACTGAATTTGAAAACATCGACTAACTCATTATATTTATCAAATCGTTCATTAGTATCCCATACACAAGATGTTCCAATTCGTGGCATTTGACCCTGTCTGTCTGGAAATCTCCATTTATCACAAGAGATTTTATTCAGTGTACCAAAATAACTTCCACCTTGATTCGAGCCAATCCAGGGTTGAACAATATCGTGTTCTTCTTTGAATGGACAAAAAGGCATACAGCCTTCGGATGCTAAAAGATAAGTTTTAATTCCCCTATTTTTTGCCACTTTAGACATACGCCTTAGATTAGCCATATTCCTATTGAGTTGTCTATCAAGTTGAATATAGTTATAACCAAGAACGTGCAGGTCGACCATTTGTTGAGCATTGCCCACAATATGATTAACAGTATTTTTCCAATTCATTTCTGGGAAATTCTTCTGTAGAATTCCAGTTCCCATTAGATGAATATTAGAAATGGTGCATATTCTCAGACCACGTTCATAGAACTCACCAATAAAATTGACGAATTGCTTTTTAATATCTGGGTCTATGATTATTTCGGTGGGATGAGTTTCTTGATTGATAGTCAGTGAAGCAGGGATTCCCCATTTTTCCTGTATCTTAAATAGATTGTCTATCTGGAGGTCAGTAGCATTCTTGCCCATAACATCTCCATATCGCCTGTTTGTACCTGCGAATTTATAATGGAAATCTTTGGCAAAATATATATCGTCTATTTCATCACGAAAGGATTGGTCTGCGTTTTTGATTACGTTATAGAAAAAGGTCTCATCGTCTTGGTCAGTAGTGTCGTATCTCAGAAAATTGTCAGGCCCATCCATCACACATCTCAGCATATCATTATGTGGTATTGACCAAATTTTCTCAAACTTCTCACTCATTATATAAACTCCAACTTGTTAGTATTTTACACCTATGTTATACTTGGGAACCAATTCCCAATTAGGCTTTTCCTTAAACGATATTATCTTAAACTGTCCAACATTCCCCATTGGCTGTAATTGTTTTTCATCTACAACTTTCAGTAAATTCCATTCTTGGAGCAGACTGATAATTGCATTTCTTCTTTCTACATCAACTGTAGTAAGATTTGTTGGTTTGCCATCTAAGGCAAATAATTCTTTAAAATGAACAATATAATATTGTCCTTGTTTGTGAAGAATGTGTGTGCTTTGATAAAGCACTTTGTCTCGGTTCGATGCGACACCCATTCTGGTTAGGGTTTCTTTAATTTTTAAAAAGTCATCATCCTCGGCAAAAGTCACCTTCACCATATCCGAAGGGTTCCATTCGACTAGTTCTTCATTCTGTTTTCCTTGTTGTTGCATCATTATTAGTACCGCCTTTTGACAACTTTTGAGCGATTTCCTCGAGTTGCTTTTCGGAGAGAAGTTCCAAGACTTCCCGTGCCCTCTGCTCATTATAATTATAATATGTCTTTACTAGTTCCAGATTGGCGGGTGCTTTAGTGGCTTTAGCCCACTTAGAGTACCGCTTCTTCTTTCTTAGACTATTTATAAAATAGTCGTATTGTAGCAAAGGAGCGAGTTGGTACTTTTGATTCATCTCATTTGAGTAGAATATTGTATCCACAGACATTGATAAGGCACGATTGATGATAAACGAATTTCTTCCGAATTCCGCTTCATCCATCTCACCTGTGCGAATTAGATTTTTATGACCATAATTAAGGTCTGGGAGTATTTCTTTGAATAAATCAGCCATTATGAGGTCTTTATATCAAGCATAGGAGCGAGTCTACCCAAATACATCGTATCAAGCATAGTCCGTACCGCATCTTCTGGTGCGGCACCTGCGGGATGCTGAGTACATAGTCCTTCTCGAAAGAAATATGTCACTGGATGGGCTCCTACTGGGAACGTCAAACTATCTACAATCTCATAAAACGTGATATCAGAATACTTCGGGTCCTTAGAAATTGGTACAAGAACATTTGGTACGAATACATCACAAACTGGACAAGTGGATTTGGTGTGAACAAATACAATATTCTTCCTAGTTTCAATAAGTTTGCGGGCTTTCTTTTCAGTCACTACTGGGAAATGTGCCATTATTCGTCCTTTACAAAAACACCTTCAGAGGTGAGATGACCAGTTCTATCTTTAATTTGATTATACGCCATAAAAACGCATTCATCCATAGATAGGTCTAGTACCCTACAAACTCCTCGGATAGTTACATAAATGTCGCCAATTGCATCCTTAATCTCAGCCGTATTATTATGGTTGATTGCATCTAGCAGTTCAGTGGTTTCCTCTAGGGTCTTAATTGCTTGACCCAATGCAGTACCATTATCAGTGATACCACGAGCATCCATCCACTTGTCGATTTTCTTTGAAGTTTCTACGATTTCCATTCTACCTCCACCATCACTTCAGTTAAGAAAGCGACTAGGTTAATTTCAGCATCCTGAACGAATGCTTGTTTATATTGATAGTCCGCAATAAGCAATACCACTTGAGGTACGCTTTGAGGGGCGAGATATTTGTGCATACTGTCGTAAATATGGCGATAAATATGCACTGGGTCGATATCGATATTATCTACAACCCATTGTCGAGTCTTACCGAAATCCTTTTCTTTCAAGAATCCCATAAGGCCTTCAACATTCACTTCTCCACCACGAACAAGGATACCTTTATCTATGGTACCACCTGAGGCGTATCGTTGGAGTTCATTTAAAGTTCTTCGCATATCTGGATAATGTCGTTTAACTAATTCTGCAATAGCAGGCTTAGAATCAATGCGAATACCTTCAGTTCCAAGAATATTAATAATTCGATTCATAAATTCGCCCATTAGAACTGGCTTATCGTCTGCACCCGTTCTAAAGTCAATATATGTAGTTCGAGAATGAATCGGCTCAATAATCTTGTCCTTGAAATTACAAGTCAGAATGAACCTTACGTTCTTAGAAAAATGCTCAATGAATCCTCTGAGTGCTGGCTGAAAAGATTGTGGATTAAGATAATCCGCTTCGTCAAGTATGACACATTTCTTGCCACCATCAAAGGATACAGTTGAGGCAAATGTAGAAATATCATTACGCAAGGTATCAATATTTCTGTCCAAAGAACCGTTAATTAATAATGTAGTATATCCCAATTCAGCACAAAGGGCTTTCGCTACGGTAGTCTTACCAGTACCTGCTGAACCCGACAAAAGGAGATTAGTCATATCTCCATTTTTCAGAAATTCACCGAATGTCTCCTTCAGCGATTGTGGAAGAATACATTCATCGATTGTCTGAGGGCGGTACTTTTCTACCCAGAGAAAATCTTTATTCATAGGTTGAGTCCTGTTCTAAGGCAATCCAGTAAGTAAGTTTACCATCTTTCGAGGTCAACTTGGAAATCTTCTTAGATGAAATCTGGACATCGTAATCCCCAGGCAACATCTTCATACGTTCATTAAGGAAGTAGAACTTGAACTGGCCTTCACCAGAGTACGTACCAACTTCAACGGAGAACGTGTTCGAGGTATCACTTCGTTTATCGAGAACCTCTGCCACAATCTTCGATGGGTCATCAGTACCACGTCGGAGAACCAAGTCTGGGACTGCTAGAGTTCCAGTTGCTCGTTGCAACTTATCGAGACAGGCTGCCGTCAGAGTGAATTTAACCTCTGCATCAGGCATCTCAATTTTGCTGGTGGGATAAACAATGATTTCCTTATCGGCAAACCAATATGTTACGTTGGTGCCACCTGCATCTGTAATAGTAGCAGAGCCTTCACCAAATTCTACATCTGGGTCATCAAACAATGAGACCACAGACAAAAACTCGTTCAGGTCATAGATGGCGAAATCTTCACCATTAGAGGATTTAAACGTCTCGGCCACAGTAGCAGAACCCAAGACGTTCTTTTGTACCGAAACGGTATTTAATTCGTTTCCCTCTGTAAAGAGAATCGACTGGTTGATTGAGGCGAAATTTTTCAGCACCTCAAGGGTAGTATCACTTAATTTCATAATATATAACTCCTATTGATTTAATAGTAACATTATAACAGGAACGATGGTTCTTGTCAAGTCTTTTTTAGTTTCCGCTCGTATGCGGTTGCAAGCACCAAATAGTGCATAGCCTTAATGAGGTCTTTTTCATTCTTACCATCTTTCTTCCCATATCGCATCAAATATTTGATAGCATTATCGATAGAGGTTGAGCCCAAAGTACCTCGATGGGCAAACACATCCAGAGTCTGGACCTCGTCATTTTTGTTGGTATAGTGACTCGTATATGTGCTTTCTATATGAGAACGTAGGTCGTCTAATACAGAGCCCTCACCGTATCTCCATTGAAATGGGGCTGGAAAAGCATTATCACCAGCAGTAATTGTTTGACCATTATACGTAATTGTTGGTTCACTCATACTCGATATCATATCACCATTTTCGGACATAAAACTAAATGTCGATTGATATTTTTCATTTATCGGAGTACTCGCAATGGTGTTACCACCATCAGGAGAAGTAAATATATATTTTGGTTCTGGCGTTTTGGTTTCTTCTTCCGACATTGGTATCTCCATCGTTTTTATAATAAGGTGCCACCCGACCCAAAGAGGAGTGGGCCAGGTGGCTGTTGAGTGAGGGTTAAACTACCCTCGGAGTAACTCTTTATGCACTAGGCATATTCACTATCGTTTGTAGGTTCATCTTCCATTTCTTCTGCTTCACCTTGTTCACCAGATGGTGGGTATGTTCCAACCCCTGCATCTATTTTCTCATAAAGGCTCATAAAAGACTCACGGGTTTCATCATCAAAACGCTCGATTGCCATCTTGATTGCTTTACCACGGTCTTGGAAGATTGAGAAGGATTTCAATATATCAACCAAACGTCGGGTTGAAACTATCTCATCCACCCCACCCTCTTCAAAAGTCTTCCTGATAATATCGCCCCACATTGTGAGGTTCGGGATGAACTTTCCAAGTGCTTCAGACTCAATCCCAAATCCCTCTGCGGCTTTGAAAAGGATTTTCTTCTCAATGGCTTCTGAAGGATAAGGCTGATACATCGTAACTGAGAAACGGTCAAGGAAAGCCTCGTTCATTACATTCGTTCCGATAAATCGTCCATCATCAGAACCCTTACCTTTTGTATTGGCAGTAGCAATGACAGTGAAACCATCGATGGGTTGAACCCACTCGGCACGTTTCTTAATGAAATAACCCTTTCCTTCCAGGACAGATTGAAGAGCCATAATCTTGTTGGAACCCAAATCCACTTCATCGAGAAGTAGAACTGCTCCACGTTTCATTGCTTCGACAACTGGACCGTATTGAAACACTGTTTCGCCATTCACGAGGCGAAACCCACCGAACAAATCATCTTCATCCGTTTCAGAGGTAAAGTTCACTCGAATCATTTCACGACCAAGCATAGCACAGGTCTGTTCAATTCCGAATGTTTTACCGTTACCGCTCATACCCGTTAAATAAACAGGAAAGAACAAACGAGATTTTATGATTTTTTTAATATCACCAATATTTCCCCAAGGAACAAATGAATTGTCAACTTTAGGAATGAACGAGATGGTAGCATCAAGTTCGACAGCGGCAGTCCGAGAAGCCATAGCGACTGGATTTGCGGCTGTTTCTAAAGGCATTTGCTCTGGAGCAGGTGCGGTGGGTTTCGCAATCGGGCGTGGGATAGCAACTTGTCGTATCGGGGCATCGACTATATCATCAAAAGGAATAATGGAAAGACCCGCTGGAGACTTTTCAGCATACTTAACTGCGGTTGGGACACAGATGCCGTAGTTATTTGAAACTACCTTCATCTGGGCTTTTGTAATCTCTGTGGTACCTAGCAACTCTTTTGATGCGGCTGCAAACTCATTAACTGTTACTTTTTTGTTACTCATATTTGAACTCCTCATTATATAATTTAACTCTTTTTCTCACTCAACATATACTATTATACAGGGTTTTTCCTAGATGTCAACCCTTTTTTCACTTATTTTCAATTTATTTTCATCTTTTTTAGTGTTTATTTCACCACACTCGAATTGTGGGTCCCAATCATCGTGTTTATACATAAAATCAAAGCATAATTGATATTGGAGACTCCTCATATCTTCACCCCACAATAACATATCCTCATCACCGAATTGAACGGTGTATATGATAGCAGGGTCAGTCAGGTCTTGGTAACCAAGAATTCCAGTGTTACTTGTTGGGAAAGTGCAAAGCAATCCCCGAACCACACCATCTTGATTGTTTTTAAGGCATCGGATTCGGTCACCGATTCGGAACTGGGCAAAATCTCTCATATCTGATTCAATCATTTATATTGGCTCCCAGAATAAATACTGCGACTACGATTTGTATTAAGCAAACTATTGTTACAGTCGGCTCCATTAACCCTCTCGACCAGTGATTACTGCATTCATTCCGAACTTTTCTACTTGCTCGGCATAAATGTAATTGGCCTGAACTTGGCTTAGTTGAACCCATTTATCTAATGAGCCGTCTTGATTAGTCACTTGAACAAAATAATTATCCATATTGTATCTTCCTTTGGTTGGTTATTTAGATAGAGTTTTTAATTGAGCCATCACTTCGATGAACTCAGGATGAGTATGATTATGAACCGCTAAATTCCGAAGCAACCAGCGGACGTTTCTTTTCGAGGAAAGGTCTCGGTTGTTTTCGGGAATAATCATATCTCTGGGTAACTCTTGATTTTTCATCATATAAACATTATAGCAGGTTGGCAGATGGTGTCAACAAAAATCGTCATTTTTTTTCACTTTTTTTCGTCTGTAAGTATCTGTTTTTAAACAATTTCCAAAAATAGTTCCAAAATATCGAATTCCGTGACATATATATCACAGGTTTTTTGCTCATTTTACCCATACGTGGTTGTATTTCTTGGGCATATTCTCACAACTGTATTTGGTATCTGACCAATTAACGACTTCCACACAATCATTCGTGGAATAACTCACGTGGACATCTGGAATCGTCAAGGCCACGTAGGCGACTGCCGATACCATTGCTATAGTAGTTCCGATAAATAGTCCGCTCATTAGTTTATTCATTTTCCGATTCTCCATTTAAGCCACCAAGGCAACAAATTCATTCAGCATCATTTTATTGACTTTTCGAGCCGAGGTGAATTTTTTGAATTGAGTGCGAAGTTGACCCTTTTGAACATTCCCAGAATTGTCTCTGGCTGTTTCCAGACTGTCAAATTCTGCTTCCTTATCAAGGGCTTTATCGTTAATTAGGAAGTATGTATTGTAACCCGTTTGTTTCATTGGAGCATAACCATTCTTATTAACGAAGGTCTTCATTTTGGCTCCTTCATCATATCCGAGACCCCAACTGATTGTTTGATTAATCGTTCTGCGGTCAGTGATGTGGAATCCAATCACGTTAATTTTACAACGATTTCTGAGGTTCTCTAAAAGGGACTGAGTTAGACCGCCTCGAGTTCCAAGACCACTCATTGACTGTTTGGTTTTGGTATCTCGAAGAATCATATATTCTCTTGAACTGTGGCCGAGAAAACTTGATTCGGCATTTTGGTCTGCATAGTAAGTAGTGTTACAATCAGAGCCACCGTCAGTCAGGAAAATCGCATTGATTTTTTCTTTCCCGGTCTCTTTTTTGAAATCTGAAATCATATCATAAGAAGCGACAATACATTCATTCAAAGGAGTAGAACTCATTCCGTGATTAACTGGAACTCGTAATCCGTTATAGTCAAGAGACTTTCCAAGGAAAAACATATTCTGTAATTGCTTATTGAAATCTTTGGAGGACATTTTCTCGTTGAAATATTCGTTCATTCCGAGATGGTCCATTGCAAGGTGTTGGGTAGGATTTTGATTCCTAGAGTAGAATGGGCTATCTTTATATCCCAACTTCTCACATAATTGGCTTGAGTTAGAGAAGGAATAAACTCTGAAAGGAATTCCGACTTTCTTGGCAAACATTACCAAAGTCAAGGTTTGTTTCATAGTGGCTTGCATTTTGCCACTCATTGAACCACTCCAGTCAACAAACATCATTAGAGCGTGGTTACGGCCATCTTTAACCGAGGTAACTCGTTTGAAAATGTCTTCATCAGTTTTGTACTGGTGAAGTTTATTCATATCAAGAACACCGGAGCGACCAACTGCCGTTCTACGGTGTGCCGTAGCGGCTTGCTTCATTTCAAATTCTTTAACCATATAGTTAACAATCTGATTGGTGTCTTTTTTCCAAACTCGAAAATTGGTCTCATTTCTGACTTTTTCACGGACTTGAATTTCAGGCTCGTAGTAGTTTGCAAAATGTTCAGTATTTGTCCAATGCTCAGAAAGGTCTTTTAGATTTTCTTTCCATCCGACAATTGCATTTTTGTAATTCGTTTTTGGCAAGTCAAGGTAGACTGGCTCTTTTGCATCTGGATTAGCAAGATTTTCCATTGCCTCTTCAAAGTTTTTAACCGTTTCAGGAGTAGGAGTTAATTCATTCTGGAAACTTTCGAGGTTTTCTTCACCACCAGCATTTGGTGATTCAGTCTCATCCTCTTCATCATCCTCTTCGGAATCATCATCCTCAGGCTCCGCTGATTTAACACTCATTACAGTCTTTTTCTCTTCCTTCTCTTCGGAATCATCATCCTTCTTTTCTGAAGGCTGAGATGAAACTGGGACTTCAATATATTCGTAGTCGCCATCATCGTCATCCTCAATATTTTGAGGAATCATTTCGATATCATCTTGGTTCGTTTCAGCCGCTTCTTTTTTAGCAAACTCACCAAGTTCTTTGGCAAGAGCCGCCACATCTTCAAATGTCTCGGCAGCCGCTACTCGATTTCTGAAAAGAATCTCTTCATCAGAGAATGGGACTTCCGCTCGAACACCCAATTTGAAGTGAATGTTAAGTCGGTCAGCAAAACCGAAACTCTCAAGGTCTCGACCTTGGGTACCGAAGAAATCTTGCTTGCGTAGGGTATCATACATCGAAAAGAAGGTTTTCTTCATTCCGGGGTATTTGATTTTCATCTTTTTTTCAATGCGGGCATCTTCAATGATGTTAGCATAATCTTTAAGGTCTGGGAAATCCTCAACAAAACTTCCCCAATCTTCATATGATGTATATAAGGCGTGACCAACTTCGTGGCCAATCAGTCCATCATATGTCTCATTATTCATATCTTTCCAGAGAGGTAATCGAAGAACTCGATTTTTAACATCAAAAGAGGCAGTAGCCACTTTGGCGTGTTCAATCTGAAGATTTTCAGTAGCCATCAAACGTGCTAATGAATTTTTAGACTCAGTATTAATTGCTTGGTTTGTTTGCTGACTCATAAACTCTCCTCTAATGTCTTATTTCTCAATCTTATATACATATTATACGTGGAGAATAGGTATATGTCAAGTAAAATCGTACTTATTTTCAATCTCTAAGTCATTGATTTTACTCGATTTTCAAAAATAATTGAAAATAAATGAAAATAAGTGCTTTTTGTGACTAATTTGTCACAAGGGATGAGAAGTTTTTCGCTTTTTCGACTGAAATTACCCTTCCAAACTTGTCCAATATCTGGTCACCCTTGTGGGATATGACAAATGCGTTGGTATTATCGTCCAAGGCGTTTAGGATGCCTAGAAAATCTTCGATTCCTGTAGAGTCCAGACTGCTATCAAATATCTCATCGAGGATGAGGAGATTGGTTGATACAGAGGATTTCAATTTTGCTACCTCACGCCAGGCAAAAAGTAGGGCTAAGTCAATACGCAGTTTTTCACCTTCAGAGAAGGAGCCATATTGAAAAGCATCTCTACCACGGCTCTTGATTGTCTCATTAAATGACTCATCTAACTGGAAGGCTATATTGAAATTCAATGCCGAGAGGTACTTATTAATCAGTTGGTTAATAAGGGGTAGGTAATTCCGAATGATGACAGTTTTGATACCATTATCTTTCAGCAATTCCTGTGCGGTGTTCAGGTGATGTTTTTCTTCCTGTAAGTCATATTTATCAGTTCGTTTGGAATCCAATAATGCTTTGCTTTTGACTATTTCGTCTTGGTCACTAGGTTGGTCACTTTCGGTAATTTGATTGGTCAGTTCACCTTGAATTTTCCCAATATACTCATTAATACCATTGATGGAACTTTGTCTCTCAGATATCGCTAATAGGACACTTTCGATAACTCGGATATCATCATTGATAGTTGCCAACTCTAAATCTACTTCAGCAATTGCCAAATCCATTTCATCAGATTTTGCACCCATCTCTGTAGTAACTTTCTCTTTATGTTCGTGAGAAATACCTTGGAGACACTCTGGGCATTCTGAATTATTTGTAACAGAACTAATTAAGTTTTGAAGATGATTTTTCTTCGTGTTGAAGGTATGATGGAAGTTTGTTAACTTCACCTTCTTATTTTTCTTGGCAGTATAACTTCCTACCTCTTTTTTAAGTTCCTCAATTTGGGCCGTGATAGTACGGACTTGTTCGGAACTTTGTGCTAACTCATCCTTTTTGCTCTGCATTAAATGAGCATCGGACTCTTCGAGCGATTTAATATGGCTCTCTTGTAAACTAATGCTTTGTTCGAGCAGTTCGATTTTATGGGCAACTTCTTGAATAGACATTTTATTGTCCGTTACTCGACCCTTAACTAGGTCATTCATAACAGAGAAAATTTGAATATCAAGAAGTTCCTCAATAATTGAACGTCTATCTCCAGCGGCTAATCTCATAAATGGTATGAAAGAACCACTACCAAGAACAACTATCTGTCTAAAGGATTTCTCATTCATTCTTAGAATATATCGCTCTAAGAAATCTTGGGAATCTCTGGCAGAAGCCATCTGGTCAGACATTTGTCCGTCTACAAAAATCTCAAACTTTGCTGGCTTGAGACCTCTTTTGATAAGGTACTCCTTTCCGCCTACGCTAAATTCAAGTTCAACCATCATATTCTTTTGATTTATAGAATTGACAAGTTGACCGATTTTAACTCGGCGAAAAGGTTTACCAAATAGACCGAATGATATCGCATCCATAAAGGTTGATTTACCCGCACCATTTGTCCCTACCATAAGGGAAGTGCGGGTATCATCGATTTGAATTTCCGAGAACTTATTACCAGTCGACAGGAAATTCTTGTATCTCACTTTTTGAAAATTTATCATATAGTGTCCATTATCTCATAGGCGTTACCGTTAGTCAAGAAGTTTTTTTACTTTTTAGAGTTTTCTTCATAACACTTCTAATGGCCGCAAACTGCGACTCTTTTGTTGATTCCTTGACCCATTCCATTTTTACAGTCTTAGGTGGGTACTTCAACTCGTTATTAGGATTTTTTCTCATAAACAACTCCTGTTTTATTCAGATTTCCAACAAGTCCACGCACCATATATAATTGCACCATAGGCGAACAAATCCATTGGAATCATCAACATTATTAAACCAAAACCAATGAGCATTAGTCCGTCCCAAGTGGTTCTTTCTTCAATTCGGGCATTCACCCATTCTACTATATTAAACATAATTTTCTCCATTATTAAATTGAAAGTGCTTCTACATAAATCTCGTGTAGAATCTTTTTTACTTGTTTACCATTATCTATACTTAGATTGTCCACGTATTTTTCCAAGGTAGTTATCGTGTCTTCTGTTTCAAATTCAATTTGGTCAGAGGACAACAATCCGTGGTCTTCAATGATACTAAGGACTTCACATTTCTTTTCAAGTTCTTCACAAACCCTATTGAATAATTCAATGTCATCCTTCTTATCAACAATTACCTTGACTATCTGATTAGCATATGAATCGGTATCTATAGGCGTGTCATCATATATAATCTTCGAGTGCATAACATTAGGATTGAGGATAAACTCACATTCTAATGTTTCAGTATCAAATATATGGAATCCTCGAGGGTCATTATAGTCCGCCCACGTGATTTCATATGTATTACCGAGATAGTAGACGTGGCCATTATCTGATTTTGTGTGAAAATGCCCACTATAAACTGTATCATACTTATCAAGAAAGTCAGGTGACCTCGAATGATAAACTGATTTAACACCTTTCATCATCTCAAATCCAGATAAATCAAAGTGTCCAAATGCAACTGAATTCTTAGATTTCTTAATGAACTCCAGAATTCTATCTTCGTTCCCGTCATTAATCCAAGGGAGCAAGTCTAACTTATAACCATCTGGTAATATCAGTTCGCTTGCTTCTTCATATCCAATGACTGGAGTGTGAAAAGTATCATTATTTGGAATACCATCAATAGCGAATAATTGCTCAATAGAATTGGTAGCAGAGGTATTCTTATAATATGTATCGTGATTACCGACAATACAGTGCATTGTAATTTTGTCATTAATCATCGGTTGTAGAAACTCTTTTCGCATTCTTGCTAGAGTATCATAATTGACGTACTTCCGTCTGTCCATCAAATCACCAGAGTGAATAATGGTTTTGATATTATGCTTATCTAAGTATGGGAAAAAGGTTCCAGTCCAGAATCGATAAAAATAATCCGAAAACGCTTGACTATCTGACCTTGCACCGAAATGGGTGTCTGTTATGATGGCTACCTTCATATCATAAAGAACTCAAGGTTATTCTTATTGTCTTTCTTTGCAATAGCCTCTTCCTTCTCGGCTTTCTTTGCTTCACGTTTTGCTTTCTTTTCACCCTCTTTCCGTTCCATATCATCGATAAACTCTTTGATATGTGTATGGAAATCTACTGCACCTTGGGTATGAATGAAATCAAAGGATTCTTTGTCGTGTTGCTGTAATTCATCCATTTGCTCGAAACCGGCTCTTTGGTCGAAATACTTATACTTCACGTACTGTTGTTTCTTTTCTTTCTGGATACGTCTAAGGAATGCGTAGTAAATGATTTGTGTGAAATAGGCGAAGGGATTAGTGCTTTTATCTGGGTTAAAATTGTGCATATAAGCCAGACAGTTCTCCAGACCATCAGATATCATATCGTCTTTATAAGTGTAATTTATAAAGTTAGGTCGATAGGATAGTCGTTGGGCTATCTGGAGGAAGCACATTGCAATATACTCTGTGACGTATGGCTTCTTTTTACCATCTTTGGCACATTGTACAATGTCAGCCTGATACTCAATGAGAGCCTTCAGGAATTCTTTGTTATTAATGTAGTGCTTAGTATTATCCTTATCAACAGGCGGCTTTGCCTCTTTATAAGCATACTCTCTTTTTGCCACTTTAGTACTCCTTATTCAATTATATAACATATATTATAACAGGTCATTGGGTCAATGTCAACCCTTTTTATTACTTTTTTCAAAAATAAGTTTTTAAGTGTTCTTTTGTTACGTATTACTTATATAACGTAAAATGGCGAGTGAAACGAGCCACTTGAGCCCGAAGGGCGAAAGTCATTGTAACTGGTTATAAAACACTTTATAACTGGTTATAAAACACTTTATAACTGGTTATAA
>Ga0209043_1000289_pt1 | contig 32688 bp, 29 predicted proteins | sample SaaInlV_100m_DNA_3_FD_184654 | JGI IMG/M metagenome (GOLD analysis project Ga0209043, IMG submission 184654) | Marine microbial communities from expanding oxygen minimum zones in the Saanich Inlet - SI037_S4LV_100m_DNA (SPAdes) (version 2) | ecosystem: Environmental > Aquatic > Marine >... | reverse complement strand
GACGATTATCTAGATTTGATTGTGGGAGACACTTCTGAAAAGTGGGTTTTACTGGAAGCAGGCCAAGCCTACCCAAAAATAAAAAGGAATGAGTCTCTAAAAAGATTTTCTTGAATTAATAACCTCCCATTATTTTGATTGTAACGTCTAAACAATAAGGCCCAGGGAGTTTTTCAAAAAAACCCAAGACAGCGAAATAAACCAACCCATCGAAGGGGATTTTAAAGTATTAAACTAGCTACCCCTCGTTGGTTTACCCATGATTTTAATGCCTTAATTATGAGAAAATTTATTTAATTACCTAATCAGAGGTTGAAAAAATCTATATAAATAAAAAATAAGACAAAAAACATTAACTTGAAAAAATAGGTGAAATACTTTAAAAAGACTTCTTTAAAACAAATAAGTCTGGTCGAACACGAGTTATCTGATCACACTAGCCTCCACGAGTTCCGACATGGAATTTAAAATTAATTATCAAGATATGTTTTGGGCTGCTCTAAGCCCAGAACTCACATTGCTGTCTACCGCATTTTTTCTCCTACTAATTGGTCTAAAAAAAAATTTCAACACTAACGAATATCTGTCCAAGGCAACGCTGGTGGGCATTGCTATTTCGTTTTTCTTTTCATTAACATTATGGGAAAGTGCTCCAACTATAGGGAACGGTCTACAACCTGACATGTTCAGCAATTCGCTGATCCACGATAAATTTGGACAGGGGTTTAATATTGTTTTTTTACTCATGGCAATATTCGCAGTCATGGGGTCAGCCAAATACCCACAATTCGACCACGAAAATAAATCTGAGTACTTTTCGCTGATACTCATGGCAGTTGTGGGAATGATGTTTTTAGCAAAATCCGGAAACATGATCACTGCATTCGTATCGCTCGAAATATTTTCTATTTCCTTGTATATCCTTTGCGGTTTTTCAGCTAAACATGGGACAGGAAAGGAAAGTCCATCAAGCACTCCTAACTTAAAATGGGCAACCCTTGCCTCGCAAGAGTCAACTGTCAAATACCTTCTAACAGGTGCATTCGCCTCTGCAATTTTAGTTTATGGGATGGCTCTGATATATGCAGGTACTGGGACAACAGAAATCCGCCTTATTGGTCAGCTTTTGCACTGCGATGAAGCGGGGGAATGCACAAACCCTTATAGTCGTAACACACTCGTATATATTGGAATGGGCTTGTTGTTTTCTGGACTTGCGTTCAAGGTTTCCCTTGCACCATTCCATTCCTGGACCCCAGACGTTTACCAAGGAGCACCCACTCCCATTACTGGTTTCATGTCTGTCGCCACAAAAGCCGCTGCCTTTGCATTGATCGCAAGATTTTTTTTTACTGCCTTTTCAGAACTACACAGCATATGGATGCCCTTTCTTTTTGGAATATCAGTCCTAACGATGTTCGTAGGAAACATCGCAGCTATTTTTCAGGATGACGTTAAGCGAATGCTCGCTTACTCAGGTGTGGCTCACGCTGGTTATTTGCTTATAGGTATCGTCGCTAATAGCCAGGACGGCGTGGCAAGTCTTATATTTTATCTCAACGTCTATCTCTTCATGAATATCGGGGTATTTGCAGTGGTTTTTATAATGGAGGGAGAAGGTGAAAAAGGAAATTCTGTTTCTCGTTTCAAAGGGCTAGCCAAAAAACACCCGTTACTCGCTGGAACAATGAGCCTATTTTTGCTTTCTCTTGCCGGGTTTCCCCCAACCGCGGGTTTCTTTGGAAAATTTTACGTTTTTATGGCTGCTATCAAACAAGGATACATCTTAATCACAATCATGGCAGTGATTTCCACTGTAGTCTCTGTTTATTTCTATTTAAGAATCATTGTCATGATGTATTTTCATGAAAACGAGAGTGAAGAGAAAGTAGTCATCCACCGGGGCATGGGAACCCTTATTGCTTTAAGTGCCATCGCTATTATTTTAATTGGGTTCTTTCCCTCAGGTCTGATGGGTATCGCGTTGGACTCAATTCCCTTCTAACCTAATCTGCAAAGATAAAGTATATCCAGGTATATAAAAAAAACCTAAGAAATGTGTCTTGTTAAGTTTTTCTGAATTGTGCTATATCACAATAAACACTTGGGCTAACAACCTAGAAATTAAGCAATGCTAGTTTCAACATAATGGCTAACGCTCTAGCAGGAAAGTAACTGGGCCGTCATTGACCGATTGCACTTTCATATCTGCCGCAAATCTTCCCATGGCAACCTTAAGCCCCGACCGATTCAATAATTCGACATAAGCTTCGTAAAGTGTCCGAGCAGTATCGGGGTCTGCTGCCCTATCAAATCCTGGGCGCCTACCACGCGAACAGTCTCCAGCAAGGGTAAACTGAGAAACCACTAAAATATCACCCCCGATATCAATGCAAGAAAGATTCATTTTCCCCCTATCATCGGGGAAAACCCTTAAGTTTAAAGTTTTATCAGCTAGAAAAGAAGTTTGATCTCCCCCGTCCCCTTTTTCGACACCAAATAAAACCAGTATCCCTCTATTGATATTGGCTATCTCCTCCTCGCCGACACAGACAGAGGCACAGGTTACACGCTGAAGAATCAACTTCACTTGTTAAAATCCTGATAAAAATTCATATTTTTTCAAAAGAATAAAAAAAAACCACTAATACAATCATAACTAAATGTTATCGTGCTGAAAAAAAACGTGTCTCTGTCCCCCCTGGTCCGATCTTTACTTTAACTTCCCCATTACATTTAGGGCACTTTCCTTCGTAAGCGTTTTTTTCCTTGTTCATATAAATACGACGATAAATATTGCAACATTCGAATAAGATTCCAATAAATTTACTTTCTCTTGTCATCTAAGGTGCCTGATTATTTGTACTAGAATAGTCTTCCCCTAGTTCTAAATTTCATCAAAACCATAGAACAAGTTTTGTGCTCAAAGTTGGCGCAAACGAGAAATAACTTTCATTTTAGCTTCAATAAACACTTTATGAGGAATGCGCAAAGCTTTAGTAATTCGTCTAATTTCTTCTGCTTCTTCGTGAGAAAGTGCTCCATCAGCACCGCCTACTGCCAACATACAGTTAGCAATATCAACTTTCTCGTTATAGGTCACCAGATTGTTAAGTTCCGTTGTTACTTCGTGGGAGTCAAAACCATGTTTAGTCAGTTCTATAATTACTTCAAATAAGATTTCAAGTTCTTGGTTTTTAAAATCAAAGTATCCTGACAGCTCTTTTTTGAAAACTTTTTTTTCTGAATTATCGAAATGTCCATCAACATTTGAAACAGATGCCATCAATGCCCCGAGAAGGCAAATGAAGTACAACTTGTCTTCCGGTAGATTCATTTTCACACCCAACCTTGCTGCTTTCAGTTCTACTTTCTTAAGAACCTTACGCTTGAAATATTTTTCTAAATCCAAGTTCTTGCCACGCGTATGAGAGAAAATTGTTTTGCCAAGTAAGTTTCGGATTTTTCCAAGTGACTTTTTTGTGACCGATGTTTTTTCAAGCAATTCACGAAATTGCCCCACCAGTTCTTTCTCTTCATTCCCTATTCGTTTATTGGCCTGTTCCATGGACTCCAACGCAGTTAAAATTTCCTCTTTTTCACTTTCATTGCTCAACTCATGCACTAACTGGTCATACAACTCCGTTTGTTCTTTCTTTGAAACCGGCGCAGCAAGATAATGCCTTAATTCGGCAAGTTCACCTTTATCCAAATCGAATTTTCTGTAAAAAGATTTGAGAATATTTAGCTCGGATTGGGTTACCTCGCCATCTGCCCATGCAATAGTGGTTAAAACCTTCAAAAATGTAAGTTTTTTAAAATATGACATGACGCCTTTCTTTATAAAAAAATTATTCCAACTCCTACTCAACCACCAAATATCTTGGACGTTAAAAATACTTAGAGGAAAACTCTACTTAACTCTATTCAACCACAATTTAGGATAATTATTTTTTGCAGTAATACCTATTAAATCGAGAAACCCATCTCCATTGATATCCCCAAACCTCATTTCTCTCATAGGACTTGTTTGTGGAAATCGTTTTTTTGTTTCTACACTGAAATCCCATTCACCTTTTCCAACTAAATAGAGCAACCCTTTTTCATTAAGGATAATCACATCTGGGATACCCGTTCCATTTGCATCCAGAAGATAAACCCGAAATGCTGGTAAAGTAGGAAATATTTTACTTGGTTTTTTAACAAACCGTCCTGACCCAATATTTTCTAAAAAGTAGATCGTTTCCCCAGAATAGCTCTGGTATGGTTTCCTGATCACCTTGTTAGTAACAATCAAATCATTATCACCATCAAGATCAAAATCGGCCCAATCAGCATGGGTACTTTGATCTATCATTCTTGGAAGTAAATAGTCTGTCTTATCAATAAATTTTCCCACTCCATTATTTATCAATAATCGATTTTGTGCGTTATCATAAACCAAAAACACATCTGGGAATCCGTCCTGGTTATAGTCGGCAATACTTGTACCAATCACCCCTGAGGGAAGGTTGGGCCACAGTAGGAAGGTCTCATCTACAAACTGCTCTCCGCCATTGTTAATCAACACCTGACCTTGTCGTCTTTTAAGTTTTTCGTTTTCACCCAGTATTTTCCTTCCGGTGAATAAAAAGTCGGTATCCCCGTCTTGGTCCAAGTCAATCAGATCGACACGCTCCACACCCTTGGAAACAAAAGGTAGTTCAAATTCTGATCTTGAGTAAAAATATCCTTTACCATTATTAAAAAGTACTTTCGCAGATCCTTTTTTCTGGGGAGACACAATCAACACAAGATCATCGACACCATTACCACTAATATCTCCTTTAGCTAGAAAGCGAATATTTTCAGCTAAATGTTGAGCTTTACTCGCCCCCTTGCCACGACCTATTCCACTCGTCCCTCTATTAAAGAGAATTTTTATTTTTGCCCCTTTCCCTTCAGCGGAAACAAACAAGATTAAATCGGAACCGGGCTTTCTATCTCCTCTAACAAAAATAGCCCCCTGGAGAGAAACCTTGATAGGAGGAAGATAACTTTCTGTCACATCTTGATACAACTGATGTCTTGGATGGTTTGCAATCCCTCGCTTTTGAGAGCAACCAATTCCAATATTGAATAAAAGAATTACTAAGAAAACTCCTCTGAATCTTTGCAGACAGGTTCCTCGATTATGGAACAGAAACCTCCAAACCCTAGAAAGTAGCCGTGCGCTGTAGAATATTTTTACATCCATCGGTGCCAACTATTTTAAAAATTCATTAGTTATTTTAAGGACCGTCGCTAGGCAGTTATAATCTCTACCGAATATGAGTTAGGGGTACACCTAATCAATTCAAAAGAATTTAAATGCCCTGCAACCCAGTTTCCTTGCAAGACCCTAGAAAACCCTTTTTTCAGAGCCAGGAAAACCTCTTTACGCGTTACACTTTCACCAAGGCATTCGGACAAAGTGATAACTTTATTATTCAGTATATTCATAGACTTAGAACGATCATCGTCTGTTGCGTATTTAAATAAAGAATTCAAAAGTGCCCTATCGCAATCTAGAAGCACTGAACCATGTTGAAGAAACGCCCTCTTTGTTCGCCTTTGAGCACTACCTACCAATTTGGCGCCTTGAACTTCTATTTCTAAATGATTGATACTAGATAAACATGAGGGAGAGTGAAAATAATGCCTGCCTCTATTGGACTTTCCTCCCAAGGCCAAGTCCGCACCGCAGACACCCATTTCCTTAAGTCCCTCAAGTAATGCTCTGGCAACAACTTTATAAGCACCGAGCAATGAGGATGGAAACTTAGAATGAGGAATGGGGGCTGTAAAGCTATAAGTCACTTCATGATTATGCAATAACGCTCTTCCTCCAGTTGGCCTGCGTACTATTTGTATTCCTAACTTTTGACATCTATTAACATCAATTTCTTTAGCGAAATCTTGTGCATACCCAACTGTCAGCGTGGGCTGCTCCCAGCTATACAAACGCAAGGTTGGCAGGGTTTCACCTGAAGCACACGACGCCAAAATTGCCCTGTCGATGGCCATATTTGATTCACCGTCTTGAGGACCATCCTCAATCACTCTCCATTCTTGCATAGCGACCCCAACCTTAAAGAGCATTCAAAGCAACTACTAAAAGAACCGACTTTTACTTTGACTCCCTGCTCTGTAACCTGATAATATTTTCTCAATTAATTATGACTCCCCACCCTAACTACTGATAACGATCAACCACATTTTACAAACTGTGAATACGTACTTAAGTTATAGTCTAAGATTAGTCGTACTAATGAATTTCCTGATAGTTAGCCCGTTTTCGTTACTAGCTTACGAAACATCGAAAATTGATTTTGAGGTAATAGAAGAATATCCTCACATACTAAAATGTGACGCTGCATGTCACAAGGTCAAAAATATAACTCTAGCAAAAAAACATCGGACGACACGTCCGGAATGCCAGCAATGCCACGTTGGCATTAGCACGCGCCCCATTTCTCCATTTTCCTCACCTGAGAAAGTTTTTCTATCAAGAAATTCTACTATCTTGATCAAGCCTCAGTCCAAGTTCTCATTACCTGTAACAAAAACATATTCCACCTCGCACACTTTGACTGCTAATGCAGACGTTAGGGTACGAGAAGGCGCTCCGAAGGACACCGTTTCAATGGCATTGATTCCTGGAGGAAAGTTTATTATGGGCTCTAACGAAAGATGGGACGATGAGGCTCCTGAGTATATCGAGTCAGTAAATAAATTTTATATCGATCGTTACGAAGTAACTAATGCAGAGTACGAAAAGTTCACTTACGGCACAAAGCGTGAAGAACCCTATCATTGGCCTAATGGAAAAATTCCCAGAGGCAAGAAAAACCATCCTGTGATTTATGTCAGTTGGCACGATGCTAGTGAATATTGCAAGTGGAGGGGCAAGCGACTCCCGACTGAGCAGGAGTGGGAAAAATCCGCTCGCGGTGATAGCGGAAATATTTATCCATGGGGCAATACTTGGGCCACAAATAAATCGAATCACCCCTACAAAGGTTCTACAGGTACAGAACCGGTCGGCTCGTACCCTAATGGGAAAAGTCCTTATGGGTTGTACGACATGTCCGGGAATGTATGGGAGTGGGTCGATAGTTTTTACCTTCCACACCCAGGAAACAATATAAATCGCGGTGAATACGGTATGGACAAGCGGGTACTTAAAGGTGGGTCATGGTTTGACTGCTTGTCCTACGGATGTGGTTTAAGCGCGCCAACATTTAATCGAAGCTTCTTTACTCCCGAAGTTAAAAATAATAGCTTCGGGTTTCGTTGCGCAAAATCCCCCTAACCTAGTCAAGGTAGAACTTGACTTGTTTTTCGTTTAGCCTAAAAATAAATAGGCTTAATTTCATTATTCAAAAAAAAGTGTTCAGGGAAACATCTAAAAGGACAACAAAATGCTGCAAAAAAATACGGGACGTCCAACGAGCACCATCCGCAAGGTACTATTGTTGGCCTTTGTTGTTGGATTCTGGATTTTCTTTTATTGGTATCGAGGTATTGAATACTCCGACAAAAAGCCTTCCCTTGACAGAACCCCTCTGGAGAAGTCAGAACCCCGCACCTCAAAAAAACAACCTTAGGACTGCGGCTTTCACACCCCCGTTCTCTAAAAACTATTTTCGGAATCGACTCTTTAAGGACCGCTAGAAATTAAAGTCTGATAGTCATATTGCAAAAGAGCGGAATTGTCACGAATCAAATCCAATGGTTTTTCAGTGGAATTAAGGTGGACTATTACTTTTTTATTTTGATCAAAATAAACACCAGTTTCTGGAATTGGATCGATTTTTTCAGCCGCTTCTTCTTGTTGTTTAGCAAATTGTTTCGGCTTAGGGTCCACGAGAATATCAGGTTCTCGGCCAAAAATTGAACCGCTATCATGAAAAATTAAGAATTTTTCACTTTGAGCTTCTTCAAAATCAAGATCTAAATGGCCTGAAGTGTTTTCCTTCTCAATTTTGTAAACAGGTGACTCTTTCATATGACCATTAAAGGAAAAGTGCAGACCTTGGTTGACAGGCTTAAACACCGAAGTACTAAATCCATTGCCACCTAGAGTCAAAGGCTTGTCAGTAGATGTAATGGTTGGGTCAACATCACGTGTTAATTTTATTTTTAATCGGCCTTGATTAGTTCTAGAAGAAACTTTGTCGATTCTTTCGTAACGATTTATACCAGTATACGCTCTGTAGTTTTGTTCAATTGAGTCCAACAACGACTTTATCTCCTTCTCCTTGATCACCAATACCTTTATACTAGGCCCGTCTGTTTCCTCTTCGGGAACAAATTTAATGATTTTTTTCGGTGCCGCTTTCACAGTAGACTTCTTCTCCTGACCGCATGCTAGGACATATTTACATTTTTCAGCAGCAAAAACCTCATTTAGATTAAAGCCTAAAGAAGTAGCAAGAAAAATTCCAAATATCACCCAATATAAAAATTTCATTAAAAAAATTTCCTTTTTTAATCAATAAGCTCAAAGACCATAAAAATCACATCGGTCATTAACCCAGCATTCTTAACTTTTGCTAGTTATGCAAACAAAAGTTAAATAAAAAAATAGCCCCGCAATCAATACTGTCAAGTTTCATTAAAACTAGACACCATCGCACTATTTCTTTGTACGTATTCCTAATCATTTAATCCCTTTACTTCACAACAAACCATTTTTTCGGTCCAAATTAGATTTAAATGAAGTGAAAATATTTTTGATGGGGGGTATTAGCTTTTCTTTGAGCACTTTGGGAACATAATTAATTTTCTCAGTCGGCCAATCTTCCACCCGCCTCACATCCAGACCCTCTTTTAAGTAATGCTCTTGAAGACTTTCCTCAAACCCTACGATTAACTTATTCTCTCTCACTTTAAAAAATAACTCTCGAATCAATGCCGGTTCAAACAAACCTTCAAGAAAATGATCTACTACCTCTTTAATAATAGGTTGAGCGTGTTCCAGAAAATCAGATGAAAAAGAACTCTCCAAAGTACGATAAGTTATAATCACATCCTGTAATAAATATTTAATATCCTTGGGGTCCCGTTTCATTATCGGGGTTTTCTTAATATTAAACTTTCCTTTAAATTCTTTAACATTTCGAATGGTATCGTGAATGATTGATTCTTCCCAGGGAACCAGGTTCCATATAAAGAATCCTCGCAACCAGTTGACCTTTTCTGAGGAGTCGACCATATGCATAGTTAAACTCGGTTTTGCTCCATTGCTATAAGGCAAGCGACCTCCCCACATATTAAGATCAAGCTCTAATCCATATGGACGGAAGGCATTAATAATTGAAGTGTAATAATAGCCAACTAAATGCTCCATATTCTCACGTTTATCGAGTGGGCTATTCTGTGGCAAGTTGGCGATGAAGTACAGCCGCCAGATTCTTCGTTTTGATTTTCCTTCGTCATCTGCTATGAGGTAAGTTCCGCCCCAAATCCCTGAAGTAATAGGAACCTCGATCTGATGATTTTCCTTCAGTTTAAGAGAAACGCAGCGAGCTATATCCGCGTATAATTCATTTAAGTGGTACAAGTTGATCCGTTCATCTTCTGAAAAAACCGGGCCGGAAGCTTGAGGGATAACAGGTAATATCATAGGTCAACGGCCTCTAAGAGGGGGTGATTCTAATGGATAGACAGTCGGGAATTCTATAGTTAATTTAGCGAATGTGAAAGGCTTTATTCTTCACAGGGAATACGATACAAATTCTAAGTGATAAATTCCTTGCCATTTAACACCACTCACTCTATAAACAAAAAAGCTATTGTTGTTTTACCTAGAATTTCTTTAGGCATAGATAAAAAGTCACCCAACAGAAACCCTAAGCAGACTATCTTAAAAAAATAAGGAGAAAATTAATGGCGTCGGATGATAGAGGAAAAGCGCTGGATTTGGCGCTCACTCAAATAGAAAAACAGTTTGGCAAGGGTTCTATTATGAAGTTGGGTCAAGCGGATGCCTTAAAAGGGATTTCTGTTATTTCCACAGGCTCAATTTCACTGGATTCCGCGTTGGGTGTAGGCGGAGTGCCCCGCGGCCGCATCGTAGAAATATACGGACCTGAAGCTTCTGGAAAAACTAGCCTCACACTCCACATTATTGCAGAGGCGCAAAAATCTTGTGGCGTTGCTGCATTTCTTGATGCAGAACATGCACTAGACCCTCAGTATGCGAAAAAACTAGGGGTAAACCTTGACGACCTCCTATTATCTCAACCAGACACCGGAGAACAAACACTGGAAATCGCAGAGGTTTTAGTTCGCAGCGGGGCAGTGGACGTAATCGTCATCGATTCGGTTGCAGCTCTTGTTCCCAAGGCTGAGCTCGATGGTGATATGGGTGATTCGCATATGGGTCTGCAAGCAAGACTCATGTCCCAAGCCATGAGGAAACTTGCAGGTGTGGTCAATAAATCAAAAACGTGTCTGATCTTTATCAACCAGATTCGCATGAAAATTGGAGTTATGTTTGGTAGCCCCGAAACGACGACAGGAGGAAACGCTCTTAAATTTTATTCTTCTGTCCGTTTGGACATCAGGAGAATAGGTGCCATCAAAGATGGCGATAGCGTAGTTGGAAATCGAACAAGAGTAAAAGTAGTTAAAAATAAAGTCGCGCCGCCATTTAGAGATTGCGAATTCGATATAATATACGGACAGGGGATTTCTAAAATAGGAGACTTACTTGATCTCGCAGTAATCCATGAACTGATAGCTAAAAGTGGTACATGGTTTTCATATAACGAGACCCGCATTGGACAAGGTCGGGCGAACTCGAGGGCATTCCTCTTAGAAAACCCCGATATGTGCGATGAAATTGAAACTAAGCTAAGAAAAAAATTGGGCCTTCTTAAGGAGCCAGTCGACAAAAAAGGTCCCAAAGTAAAAGAAGAAAAGGAAAGCTCTGCAAAAAAAGGAAAAAAAGATCCAACCTCAACACCCTGACGTGGTCATATTTTCATGCCATATGAGGAAGAATTAAAAAATGCCCGTAGACGCGCGATTCGGTACCTTGCATACAGAGATCGAAGCCGAAACGAAATAATCCGCTACTTAAAAAAGAAAAAGTTCTCTGAAAATGCAGTGGATGAAACCCTCATCTTCCTAAAAAACAATGAATATATTAATGATGAGCGTTTTGCGATGCAATTTGGAAGGTTCCGCATCGTAAATAAAAAAATAGGGAGACTACGATTAGGACTAGAACTTGAGGATAAAGGCCTTGAAAGACAAATTATTGAGGAAACACTTAATTTGCTTTATGAAGAATACGATGAAAAAAAAATCGCGTTGTCTTGCGCGAAAAAGAAACTCACAACCTTCTCGTCAAGAGATAGTGAAAGAGATCGCTGCCGAATAGCAAAATTTCTCGAACGAAAGGGGTTCCCTTCTGGCATTATCTATAAGGTGGTAACTCAGTTAGTCCCGTATACTCAAAATCATGATTTAGATCCTCTTCCTAGTTTCCCTAACAAAAGTCCAGAAGAACTGGGTTCTCACACAACAAAGATCATTCAGGGATGAATATTTTAACAACCACCCCCTTCCCCCTACAAATCACAGCTGTTTTATTACTCGGTCTAACACTTGGAAGTTTTATTAATGTATGTATCCACCGACTTCCAAAAAACGAATCGATCATAACACCCCGTTCCTATTGCCAGTCGTGCAAAACAAGGGTTTCTATATGGGACAACATACCAGTTCTCAGTTATTTATTACTTAAAGGAAAATGTCGACAGTGCACCGCTTCAATTTCTCTTCTTTACCCAATAGTTGAAGTATCAACTGCTCTGTTGCTACTTACTGGGTTTATTCAGTTTGGCATGTCGATGAAGTTTGCGATATTTTGCGCGATTGGTCCGACCCTTTTAACAGTCGCTATCATCGATATTAAGCATAAGATAATCCCTGACACTATAACTTTGCCGGGAATTATATTCGGGCTTTTGGCAGGAAGTTATTTGATTGGACTAAAAGAATCGTTACTCGGCTTGATTTCGGGGGGGGGCATATTTTTATTCAGTTCAGAAGTGTATTATCGAGTTCGCGGTCGCGTTGGGATGGGAGGTGGTGATATTAAATTTATCGCTGCAGTTGGAGCTTTGCTAGGTCTAAAACAGGTGTTTCTAGTGATTTTTCTTAGTGCTTTTATGGGATCAGTAGTTGGGTTGATTGGCCTGGTTGGGAAAAGAATTAACACCACGAGCCAGGTTCCTTTTGGGCCATTCCTTGCTGTAGGAACACTGATAGTTTATTTTTCTGGAGAGAATATCATTAACATGTATATTACCACTATAATGGGTAACCATTGAGTTCTATCTGTAAAAATGATGCAATAACCTGAGGGTTTTCACCAACCTCGTTTCGTTAACGTTAAATGGAAATTTTCATTTATGGAAGAAAACAAAGATCCCCACTCACAATCTGAGAAAAAAGAACTTAATGTCGACCAATCCCCTGACGAAAAATATTACTCTTTGGATAAATCAATCGGCTCTCTATCTGCGGAAATGAAAGAGGTGAAGAAGAATCTTCAAAAACGTAAAAGAGAAAACACAACACTTAAAGTTTTATTCTATACAGGGCTGCTTGTTCTACTCGTGGGTTTTCTTTATTCAAACTCCGTTCTCCAACGCGCGCACATGAGAAGCTTGGAAAAAAATATCATCTCGCTAGAGCAACGTTTGTCTCAAGAGATTAACCAAATTAAAGTGAGCCTAGAACTAAATATCCAGGAGGAAAAGAAAGAAGTAAAACTTATTGATGGTGCTAATATTTTTACAGTTCTGAAACGAATGGACTACGCCATTTCACAATTACGCCCGAAAAAAGAACAAACCACAGCGCTCCTCAACCAAGTTCGACTAAATACCGACGAATTCACTCGACTATTAAGAAAAAATAAAGGGCCTAAAACCCAAGTAAAGCATTTAAAAAATGAGGGCTAGGAGTGTCTAAAGAAACCTTTCAAACCATATGAATTTGGCCGTAGGCTCATTAAGTTTTTGATCGATTGTACCGATATATAAGGGGTTAATTAGTAATCTTCTTATTTTCGGGCCATGGCTTCCACTCAAATATTTAAATTTTTCTATATAGTCTTATTTGCCATTTTTGCCATTTTCCCCTCCATCACCTACGCTGAAGATCCTAGCCTAAAAGTATCCCGATCCAACATTCAGCAATTAAAAAAAATTATCCAATCACGTCCTCATGACCCAAACCTACACTTTAATCTTGCTAACAACTATTGGAAGCTTGGACAATATGAGAAATCAATCGAACACTACAATGAAACACTAAAAATCCAACCATTCGATGCCGAGGCACATACCGGAATCGGATTTGCCTACGGGAAAATAGGTCTAACTAAAGAAGCAATTCACCATTACCATGAAGCGTTAAAAATAAATCCCGATGACCCTAAAGCCCACTACCGGCTTGGATATGAATTCATAAATACAGGCGAACTAAAAAAAGCGAGGACCTACTTCGAGGGCGCCACCAACCTCGACCCTTATTTCGCATTAGCTTTTAAGGAACTCGCATATGTAACTGTAAAGCTGAAAGACACCGAAAATGCGATCAAATACTATAAGCAATCCCTTAAGCTCGATCGTAATGACGAAAATACTCATCAGGAATTACTGGAACTATATGAACAAATCGGGAAAATTGGACAAGCGATCGGTCAATATGAAGAAATTATCCGAATTGATCCTAAAAACTTTTCCGCACGTCATACACTTGCAAATTTATACACAAAGGAAGGAAGAGAGAAAGATGCTGTCCGCCACTACCGTATTGCTATCAAGTTTAATCCCAATGACCAGAAAGCCCATAAAGCCTTAGCTGATCTTCATACCCAGTCTGGAAAGTTGGCAAGTGCAATAAAGCATTTTAAAGAAGTAATCCGTATTAATCCAAAAGATTCTAAGACATACTCTAAGTTAGCTAGGGTCTACGACCTGCAGGGAAACAGGTCAAAGGCAATCCATATTTACGAAAGTATTGTGAAAGCTCATCCAGAAGATTTAAAAACCCACCAACGACTTGCCGTAGCCTACGAAAAAAATCACCGCAGAATGGATGCGCTCCGTCTTTATGAAAAAATTAGTCTACTAGACCCATCAAACTCTTCTTTACATCGAAAGCTAGGGCGGTTATACGAAAAATCAGGGAAAACAAACCAAGCTCTGAATCATTATAAAATTCTTGCACGTTTAAACCCTGAAGATACCAAAACTCATCGAAAACTTGGTGCCTTATATGCCACAAAAGATGAAACTCAAAAATCATTGCGACATTATAATGTCGTCACCAGACTGGATCCAAACGATGTAAGCGCACATCGTATTTTGGCTAACTACTATGGAAAAAAAGGGGATCCCTTAAAAGCAGCGCCACATTATCGTGAACTGGTCCGACTCGACCCTAACTTTGCCTTGGCTTATAATGAACTCCGGCAGGAAACTGGAAAGTTTTCTATAATTGAAAACCCTATCGGACGTTATAACAATGCTTTAAAAATTCTACCTAACGATCCAGACCTCCACTTTAAAATAGCTTTATATTTTTTTATTGTCGACGACCTTAATAAAACCCTCAAACATTTCAACAAAAGTATCCGACTGCAACCTAAGGAGGGAAAAACTCACTACTTTACAGGACTCATCCATCACTTAATGGGAAATGGTGTTGGTGCTGTGAATCACATGAAACGAGCTGAGGAATCATTCGTAAAGAAAAAACAAGTTAAAAGTATAGCTGATGTCAGAAAACACCTTCGGGTGTACCAAAATCAGTACGGCATCTCCGGAATTAAAGGTGACGGTTCTTCTCTCGCGAGGGCTACTCATCAACAGAAAAAATATAATTAATTTCTTCTCGCTGTTCAGGATCTAGTGTCCAGCCAAGCGCTTCAATATTTTCCTCCACCTGTTGCTCATTTTTGACACCCAAAAGCGCTGTAGTCAAGTGAGACTGCGAAACAACCCAATTAATTGCCATCTGGCCACACGTTTTACCTATTGATTTCCCCATAGCCTTAAGTCTCGCTACCTTTTCCATATTCTTGTCGAACTGGACCCCTGAAAAACACCCTATAATCCCTTTACCCCTCCAGTCACTAAACTTCGCATTTTTATTGTACTTACCTGTAAGCAACCCCGAAGCAAGGGGACTGTAAGCAATAATCCCGATTTTATTTTCTTTGCAGTAGGGAACCATCTCCCTTTCTATGGATCGGTTGAGCAGGCTATAATCGGGCTGTAAGGATTCAACCTTCCCTGATTTCATTATTGCCTCCATCTGTTCGACTGAATAATTACTCACTCCAATGACCTTCACCTTTCCCTGCTCTTGGATTTCAAGCAAGGTCTCCATAGTTTCCTCTTGTGATGTTTCAATATCAGGCCAGTGAACTTGATAAAGGTCAATATAATCTGTATCTAATCGTTTCAAGCTCTGGTCGATTTCTTCTAAAATAGATCGCCGAGTTGCATTTTTAGTAATAGAACCCAATGATTTTTTTCCCCAACGCAAACCACACTTTGTCGCATAGACTACTTTATCGCGAAAAGGCTTCAGGGTTTTGCCAAGAAGTTCTTCAGAATGACCAAACCCATAGACTGGGGCTGTGTCAAAAAAATTGACCCCTAAATCATAGGCTTTCATGATAGCGCGGGCGGAAACAACATCTCCCTCGTTAGACCAGAATGGAGCCCCCCCAATTCCCCAGGCACCAAATCCAATAACAGATACATTAAGGTTACTATCACCCAACATTCTATATTCCATAATCAACCACTCCTGAAAAAAAATTAGACCGTTCTTACTCCAAGCATATTGCAAGTGACAGTCAGTTTAATTCCCGTCACTTCAGGTTTCATCTACAATAATTTCTATCTGCATGCTAAATTGACAGCTTCATCTATAAAAAATATCATGAAGAACACAAGTTTTATAGTTCAAAACCATACTTCTCTAATTCCCGGTTTATTATGAAATCACTCCTACGTGTTCTTAGTTACCTCAAACCTTATAAAAAAGCAGTCTCGTTTACTCTCGGTTTTGCTATTTTGACAACCCTACTAGACCTTATTCCCCCTTGGATCATAAAAGTCATTATTGATGAACTAGTTGAGGGAAAGGAGACTTCCTTGATCTACTGGATAGTGGCAGGGCTTATCGGAGTTTATTTTTTACGAAATTTTTTAAACTACCAGCGGATAATGTTCAATAATCGGGTCGAGCAAGATGTAGTTTTTGATATGCGCTCGAATGTTTATAAGGCCCTAAACCAATTATCTATAAATTTTTTTGAAAACAGATCAACCGGTGAACTTATGTCGCGGATTAATGACGATGTCAATTATGTTGAACGAATTTTTATAGATGGTGTCGAGCAGGTCGTTACAGCTGTTTTGACGCTAACCGGAATAACCGTAATACTGTTTTACTTGCACTGGAAGCTAGCATTGGTAGCTTTGCTCCCAATACCACTTCTCATATGGGGTGCTTGTATATACACAAAAAAAGCGCACAACCTCTATCACACGGTGCGAGAGAGCGCCGCTAAAATGAACTCTCGACTGCAGGATTCCATTTCTGGTATTCGAGAAATATTTGCCTTCAACCGACAATTACACGAAATATCACGCTTCGAAAAAAAAAGCAGAGAATACTGCAACAGCAATTTAAAGGTGATGTCACTCTGGGCTATTTATTCTCCAGCAATGATGTTTCTTGGTTCACTTGGGACAGCCCTCATTTTGCTATATGGAACAGGTCTAATTCACGCCGAAGAGATAACCATAGGTTCTTTAGTCGCTTTTATCGGCTACCTAGCCTTGTTTTATACTCCCATTAACCAGTTGCACTCAGTAAACCACATGCTACAACACGCGTTGGCTTCTGGAGAACGTGTATTTGAAATAATTGATCGTCAACCCGATGTTAAAGAGGTCCCTAATGCCATATTGCCCAGCACCAATATGCAGGGTGAAATAGAGTTCCAAGAAGTAACTTTTGGCTACACAAAAGATAAGCCCGTCATAAAAAACCTTTCACTAAAAATTCCATCAGGGAATAAAATAGCTCTCGTAGGCCACACAGGAAGTGGAAAATCCACCTTGATAAAACTTCTACTTCGATTTTATGATATAGACTCAGGAAAAATCACAATAGATGGGCATAATGTCAAAAACCTCAAGATATCCTATCTACGCGAACAAATAGGTATGGTTTCCCAAGATCCATATTTATTCAATGGTACTGTAGCTGAAAATATTTTATACGGTAATGTGGAAGCCAACCAAGAACAAATGAGAAAAGCAGCTATAGCAGCACACGCCGATGATTTTGTTAAAGGACTTCCAATGGAATATGACACCCGGATAGGAGAACGCGGGGTAAAACTTTCCGGTGGAGAAAAACATCGTATCGCCATTGCCCGCACACTTTTAAAGGATCCACCAATCTTGATTTTAGATGAAGCTACCGCCTCAGTCGACACAGAAACAGAATTAAAAATAAAGGAGGCTCTCACTTCTTTGATGGCGAGACGAACTACAATATTAGTAGCGCACCGACTATCAACACTAGAAGGAGCCGATAAGATTATAGTAATAAAATCTGGAAAACTAGTAGAGGCTGGAACACATGGCCAAATGATAAACGATGAAACAGAATATGCTCAACTATTTCGCAGTCAAATGCACCTATGATTAAAAATCAATTGCATTCAACTCGTAGTTTTAAATCCAATTTCGCCATGTTTACGAAATTTTTCGTGGCGGTTTTTAATTAGGATTTCAGGCATTAGCTGAGAAACAGCCTGTAAATTTTTTCGCAGCGCTTTTTTTAGCAAAATGGCAGCACGTTTATGGTGACGGTGTGCGCCACCTAAAGGTTCTCGAACAATCTCATCAATCACACCAAGCTCCATCAAACTAGGCGCCGTTACGCTTAAGGCATCAGCAGCCTGAGCTACCTTATTTTTATCTCCCCACAAAATGGAAGCACAACCTTCGGGTGATATTACCGAGTAAACAGAATGTTCAAGCATCAATATTCGATCGCCCATACCTATTGCAAGGGCACCTCCTGAACCACCTTCACCAATTATTACAACGATGATTGGAACATCAAGTTCTATCATTTCTATCAAATTTCTTGCTATAGCCTCCGACTGCCCCTTTTCCTCCGCATCTATACCAGGGTAGGCGCCTGGTGTGTCAATCAAGTTGATAATCGGAAGTCTGAATTTTTGTGCCAATTTCATTAAACGCAAAGCTTTACGGTATCCCGCAGGCTGAGACATTCCGAAGTTTCGTTTGATCTTCTCCCGCGTATCCCTTCCTTTCTGATGACCAATAATCAAAACTGAGCTGTTATCGAATTTAGCTAATCCACCAACAACCGAGGGACCATAGCCACCGCGTCTATCTCCATGAAGTTCAATAAAATCCGTAAAAATATATTTGATATAGTCGAGAGTATAAGGTCTATCCGGATGACGAGCTACTTGAGTTTTTTGCCAGCCTTTAAGGTTTGAATAAACATCGTGCTTCATATGACGAACTTTTTTATGGAGCCTAGTTATTTCATGCGTGATGTCTCCGACACTGTCATACATATGGGAAAGCGAAACCATCTCCTGAATCTGACTTTCCAGTTTAAATATTTCTTGTTCGAATTCCAGTATTTGAATCATATAAAACCTAAATAAAAAGAAACGTCATAGTAATACTTTTTATGAAAACCGCATTACAAAAATCTATCATTAACCATTTAAAAAAAAAGCAAACCAAAAAATCAATAAAACCCAAATATCGGGTGCATTAGATTTATCAAAGTATCCGACTCTTTAAGAGCCTTTGCACCAATTTTCCCCACTCGATTTTGCCCTAATTTTAAAGATTTTAGGTTGGCTAGATAAGTTGACTTCGCGATAGCTCTAGCACCTAGATCGCCGATAAAGTTAAAGTTTAAATTGAGTTTTTTTAGTTGGCCAAAATTTTTCGAATCCGCCAACGCTTTGGCCCCAGAGTCAGTAATTCTATTACCTGAGAGATTAAGAGAAAGTAGCCCTTTAAGCTCCACGGTGTTTGCAATAGCGATGGCGGAGCGATCCGTAAGGTTACTATCACTAAGATCTAGGTCATCCAATTTTGAAATATTAGCAAACCCGGTGAGCACCACAACCCCTAAATCCCCGTGTATCAAACCACCAATTTCATTTAAACGTTTGGAGGTTTCTAAACTATTAATATCCTGCAAAACATTAAACTTCTCAAGCGCCTCGCTCCCTGCTCGGCTTAACTGGTTGTATTCAAGACCAATTTCTTTCAATTTTTTTAAACTAGAAGACGCTGTCAAACTCTGCGCTCCCTCATCCCCAATCTCGTTATAGTTTAAATTTATTTCTATCAAACTAGATAAAGTGTCCGATTCTGCAATCGCCTTAGCCCCTTTGTCTGTGATTTTATTTCGATACAGGTTCAAAATTCGTAGGTTTTTAAATATTTCTGACGAGGCTATCATTCTAGCACCTCGATCAGTAATATGATTATTCTCCAAGTAAAGTGCTGTTAACCGAACTAGCTTTCTCGATCCGGCAAGGACACGAACACCTTCATCGCTAATACTTCCCTTATAAATAATTAGTGTTTCCACACTTTCCAGTAACGGGGACGTTGCTAAAAACTTTGCTCCATCATCACCTACCGATTTCTCGTTGAGCCTAAGCACACGATCGTTTCGCTTAAGCTTTAATGCAATATACTTTTCTATTTTTTCATCAGTCATGAACGCGCTTGAGTTAACAGCGAAACTGACAAAAAAAACCCCCCCCCACAAGGCTACCCACTTAGCATAAAACATAAAAACCAACTCACTGATTATTAAGCAATGGAACTGACAACCTTTAAAACAACACTACTCATCAGTATTATTTTTCTCAAGATCGTTTAATCGATTTTCTAGGTCACGAACTTTACGAGATAAGTCGGGAAGCTTAGGAAAAACCGTAACGCTTCTCTTCCAGACATTCAATGGAAGAGCTGGAATTCCCCCATAGACGCTATTACTCTTAATGTCACGCAAGGCCGCTGATTTAGCAGCCAGAGTCACATTATCGCCCACAGTAACATGGTCAGAAAGACCAGCCTGCCCTGCTAAAACAACATGTTGTCCAAGATTACAGCTGCCAGCAATTCCTACTTGTGCAACCAAAATGCAATGCTCTCCGATCGTGCAGTTATGTGCAACTTGAACCAAATTGTCAATTTTAGTTCCTTTTTTTATCAAGGTTGTTCCCGTCGCTGCTCGGTCTACACAAGAATTAGCACCTACCTCTACGTTATCTTCAATCACAACATTTCCAATCTGATTGATTTTGACATGAGAACCTTTTTCATCCACCGTATAACCAAAGCCGTCCGAGCCAATCACAACACCAGCATGAAGAGTAACGTGACTTCCTATCATTGAACCACGATAAAGAGTCACATTAGAATGAATAAGAGCACCATTCCCAAGTTCACAGTTATCGCCAATTACTGTTCCAGCGCAAATCACTACATCATCACCGATCCGAACATTATTGCCTACACATACCAAGGGAGCCAGTGCGATTCTCTTACCTAGTACTACATTAGTTCCGAGCACAACTGAGGAGTGAATTCCTAGTTTTGGTTTTGGCTCAGGGTGAAAATGCTCAAGTAGTCTGGCAAATGCTAGCTCTGGGTTAGAGGAAATAACCTGGCTTATACCTACCTCTTCTTTAGCACTCACTAAGACAGCTGAAGCTTCAGACTCTTTAAGTTTGTCTATAAATTTTTTTCCCTTGGAAAACGTAATGTGCCCTTTTTTTGCAGTTTCTATAGAGCTCACGCCAGTGATCTCTATAGAAGAATCTCCTTCGACCGTTCCATTTATTTTTTTTGCGACATCACCCAAATTCATAAATTCACCTTTTAAAATTTTCCAGTTGGGTTTTTTTCTTATTCGTCAAAAAAACTTTCAAACAAAAGTGCTCTTTTCTACCGGATGAATTACACCGCCTACAAGCTCAACAACACGATTCATTTTCGAAGCAATCCGTTGGCTGTGCGTTACAATCACTACTGTTTGCTGAAATTTATGATTGAGTGATTGAATCAGCTCTATTAAGGAGTCGCTTGCCTTTTGATCTAAGTTTCCGGTCGGCTCATCCGCGAGTATGAGGTCTGGCTTATTAATAAAGGATCTAGCTAAAGCCACCCGCTGGCTTTCCCCGCCAGAAAGTTCTCCGGGTTTATGGTGTAAACGGTCCTTGAGTCCAACCTGAACCAAGAGCTCTTCTGCCAGTTCGCGAGCTTCTCTTTTCTCAACCCTGCCTATCAGAGCTGGGAACATCGCATTTTCCAATGCTGTAAAATCAGACAACAAGTTGAAAAACTGGAACACAAACCCCACTCTTTGGTTGCGAAAGTTTTCTAGATATTCGCTTCCTTTAGAACAAATATTATCTCCACGGAATAAAACCTGTCCTTTTTCTGGATAGTCCAATCCACCAAGAACATGCAGTAAAGTACTTTTTCCAACCCCTGAGGCACCTATAATGCCTAACATTTCTCCGGCTTTCAATTTAAGGCTGGCCCCCGACAACACATGGAGCAATTGACTAGAAATCCTATAACTCTTGTGCAAATTCGTGGCTTCAAGCAAGTGTGGAGTAATAATTTCTGTAGAATTTAAATTACTCATAACGCAATCCATCAACAAGCTCGAGTTTTGATGCTCGCCAAGCTGGATAGAGAGATGCGGCCAAACAAATTACAACAGAAAAAATAACAATTAAAAAAGAGTCCATATACTGAATTTTAGATGGAAGGCGATCAAGGTAGTAAATATCACTCGGAAATGCCACAATCCCGAAGATAGATTCTATCGAACTAACTATTTCATTTAAGTTGGGGACGATAACAAAGCCAACAGCACAACCCAAGAATGTTCCCACAAGACCAATAAATAACCCTTGATAGCTATAAATTTTCATTATACTGCTACAACTAGCCCCCATAGACTTTAAAATCGCTACTTCTTTAGCTTTTTCCATCACCAACATAAACAGCGTGCTTACAATATTAAACGCCGCCACAAAAATAATTAAGATCAGAATAATAAACATAACAACCTTTTCGAGTTTGAGCGCAGAAAAAAGATTTTTATTCATGCGCATCCAGTCACGGACAAGATAAGGAAAACCTAATTCTTTCTGGATTGCAGAAGCAATATTCCCAGCCTGCTCGATATCAGCAACCCTCACTTCTATCCCGGAAACACCGTTCTTCATCGAAAAAAATTTTTGCGCCGACTTTAATAGAATGAATGACAAGTTTGCGTCGTATTCATACATTCCCGACTCGAACACACCAACCACTTTAAATAGTTTCATTCTGGGAATAAGTCCAACAGGAGTCACCCGCGAAACAGGTGAAACCATAGACACGATATCCCCAACTTCCACACCCAGTCTACGCGAAAGCTCCTTGCCTAAAATTATTCCAGCGCGATTTTTTTTTTCTCTTCCTTTTATTTCTCCAGAAACACTTGATTTCGTCTTCAAGTCCGATACTGTTCCCGACACCATATTCTTCCCTAAATCTGAAACTGTCTCTTCTTTCTCTGGGTCTATTCCTCGCACAACAATCCCCGAAACTCTATCGCCATTAATTAGCATCACCTGATTCATGATAAATGGTGCCGCTGCTATAACTCCTTTGACAGAGCGTACTTTTTTCACAATACCATCATAGTTTTCTACCATCGCACGATTCATACTTGACACAACTACGTGAGAGTTAGTTCCCAAGATTTTATCACGCAAATCTTTACTGAATCCTGACATAACTGCTATTACCACAATAAGGGCCATGACGCCTAAGCCTACCCCGGCTATTGATATCCAAGTATTAAGAGAAATAAATTTTTGTGACTTTTTAGCGCTAAGGTGGCGAATGCTTACGAATAATTCGTAGGACATGATGAGTGGTGAGGTTGAAGATTTTTAGACTGAAAACAAGCTTTTCAGCTCTAACAATAAAATTTTCAAAGAATCAATCTAACTTCGCCGTGAAATACCATTCAGGCGAAGTTTTATTATATCCAGTTAAGATTCTTTTTTTAACTGTGGAAATAAGATAACGTCCCGGATCGATTGAGAGTTAGTAAGAAGCATGACTAACCTGTCCACACCTATTCCCTCTCCCGCAGTTGGTGGGAGTCCATACTCTAAAGCACGGATAAAATCTAGGTCCATCATGTGAGCTTCTTCGTCCCCGGCATTGCGATCAGAAACTTGCTCCTCGAATCTTTGTTTCTGATCTATTGGATCATTCAACTCGGTATAAGCGTTAGCGATTTCCTTCCCCCCAATGAACAATTCAAAACGCTCGACCAACCCCGGGTCTTCCTCTTTCTTTTTTGATAATGGAGAAAGAGCCAAAGGATAGTCTGTTATATAAATGGGCTGGATCAAGTTGGGTTCAACAAAGTGGTCGAACAACTTTCCCAATACTTTTGCGTGGCTGTCTTTCTTTTCCAAGGCTACCTTGTTTTCCAGGGCATAGGAAGCAGACTTTTGGCAATCGTTAATATCTTCCAATGGTATTCCCCCAATATCTACCAAGGATTGCTTAAATGTTTTTCGCCCAAAGGGTTTAGAAAAATCAATGACCTCATTTCGAGTGGCTTCATCTTTTCCACAAGTAAGATCAAAAGTCATTTTACCGAATACAGTTTGGCATACATGATGAAATAACTTTTCAGTCAGCCCCATAAGGTCATTATAATCAGCATAAGCTGTATAAAACTCAACCATAGTAAACTCTGGATTATGATCAGTAGAAATACCCTCGTTCCTAAAGTTTCTATTAATCTCGTAAACTCGCTCAATACCACCCACTACCAGTCTTTTTAGATATAGTTCTGGCGCTACCCGAAGATAAAGGTCCATATCAAGAGCATTATGATGTGTCTTAAATGGTTTTGCTGTCGCACCACCTGCAATGGATTGCATCATTGGTGTTTCTACTTCCAGATAGTCTCTCTGATTAAGGAACTCACGTAGCGCCTGGATAACCTTACTCCTATAGATGAAAACATCTTTCACCTCTGGGTTGACTATTAGATCAACATATCTTTGGCGATATCTAAGCTCAACATCCTTTAATCCATGCCATTTTTCGGGAAGCGGTAAAAGCGATTTCGTTAGCAAGGTGATTTTTTTTGCAAAAATTGTAAGTTCCCCTGTTTTGGTCTTAGACAGCACTCCCTCCACACCAATAAAATCCCCAATATCGAAAAGACTAAATATCTCGTAATTTTCTTCACCAATTTCATCCTTGCGTATATATACTTGAATTTGGCCTGCACGATCCTTGATGTGGCAAAAAGTCGTTTTACCATGACCACGTCTCGCCATCATACGCCCACCAACTAAGCACTGCTTACCTACCTCCTCTAGTTCTTCCTTGGAGTTCGCGGAAAACTCATCAACCAGTGAACTGATAGTATTTTTAACTTTAAACCTGTTAATATAAGGATTGATACTCTTAGAGTATAATTGCGCAAGCTTATCTCGTCTAAGCTTCACTAAATCTGTTGGTTCTTCCATTGAATTAAATAAGTTAAGATTGGGAGATAAAAGAATACGACTTAAGCTATTTTTATTTTTTCAAAAAAACACACAGTGCAAATCAGAGTCTCAATTAGACTATTGGCTGGCTTTATCATGCAAGACTCTTTATTCAAACAGTTTAATGTTTCTCGTTTTCAAAAAATAATAAGCCGCAAAAAAACTAGTATTAATGCGCAACGTCCGTAAAGCGAGTCTCCCTAATAACGGTAATTTTAACTTCTCCGGGGTATGTCACTTCTTTTTCTATACGTCTAGCGACTTTCTTAGCCAACATGTTGGATTCCTCATCTGTAGCAATATCAGGAACAACAACAATACGAACCTCACGTCCAGCTTGAATCGCATAAGTTTTTTCAACGCCCTTGAAAGAATCTCCAATTTCTTCCAGCTTTGTCATTCGCTTCACGTAAGTTTCTAGCATTTCACGGCGAGCTCCTGGGCGAGAAGCAGAAATAGTATCTCCTGCTATAACTAAAACGGCGTAAAGAGACTCCGGCTCTATGTCTTCATGGTGCGCGCCAATAGCATTAACAACATATTTGTGTTCATTAAACCGCTTGGCAACATCAACTCCCAATTGAGTGTGCGTACCATCTGTTTGCCGATCGATAGACTTACCAATATCGTGTAAAAGTCCAGCACGTTTAGCAAGTTGAACATCCAACCCTAACTCTGCAGCCAAAAACCCGCAAACTCTAGCAACTTCTTTAACATGTTCAAGAACATTCTGTGTGTAGCTTGTGCGATATTTAAGCCGCCCTAGCATATGCACCATCTCTGTATTTATATTATCTATTTCCAGCTCCATAACGGCTTGTTCTCCAGCCTTCCTAGTTTGGCTCGCGACCTCTTTACGACACTTGGCAACAACCTCTTCAATCTTTCCTGGGTGAATGCGCCCATCAAGTATCAATTGCTCTAATGTAAGACGGGCAACTTCGCGGCGTATCGGATCGAACCCGGATAATATTACTGCTCCCGGCGTATCGTCAATAATAAGATCAACTCCCGTGGCCTGCTCAAGAGCACGAATATTTCTACCTTCACGCCCTATAATGCGCCCCTTAATCGAATCGTCCGAAAGGGCCACCACAGAGACTGTACTTTCGGCCACACTATCAGACGCTAATCTCTGCACTGCCATGGTGATAATTTTTTTTGCCTCTTCCTCCGCATTATTCTTCGCATTCTCTTCAATTTTCTTTACTTCTTTTGCTGCATCCAGATGTGCTAAATCGACAACCTTCGCCTTAATTTCTTCTATAGCTTGCTCAGCGGTAAAAGAGCCGATGAGTTCAAGTTTTTTCATTTCTTCCTGAGCCAATGCCTCGTACCGCGACTTTTCATCTAAGCCCGACTGCTTAGTTTTTTCTGCTTCTTTCACCCTAGCGGCTAACTGTTTTTCAAAATCTACCAAACTCACCTTCGAAAGCCTTAACTCATCTTCTTTTTTGTGCATTCTACGTTGCTGATCTCGCAATTCCTCCCGTTTGGCCTGAACTTCTTTTTCGACTTTTTCCTTTTCAACTAAGACTTGCTCTTTTCCTTCAACAACAGCGGCTTTAAATCTATTTTGCGCCTCCTGTTCTGCTTCTTCGATAATCTTTATCTTTCTGGCTTCAGCTTCCTTAAGCTGGTATTGACTTATTAGTTTACGCAGGAAATAACCAATCAAATAACCAACCACCGCTGCCAAAAACATTCCTACAAGCAGGGTGGAAAAATTAAATTTAACAGCTGTAAAAATATGCATACCCATTACCTCAATATTATGTAATTAAACCTCAACGCCTGACATGTCACGGCATCTTAGTGCTTTAGTTTCTGTAATTAAAAAATGAACCGGTTCATCTAAGTCTGAGTGTGGAACTAAATTAAAAAGTTGAAAATCATAACCCACCGCGACTCGGCTCACATTTCCGGTAATTTTTTTAAAAAATTTATCATAGAATCCTCCCCCGTAACCAATTCGATTCCCGAAACTATCGAATGCTAGGCCAGGCACTACGACAAAGTCTATATTTGAAAAAGGAACTATATTCCGAAATTTAGGAGCAGGTTGTCTAACGCCATACTCTCCTATCACAAAATCTATATCCATCGAAGGAATACGGCTTGCCTTTAAATTTTCTCCTCCTGGATCTAGCAATGGAACCAAAACTTGCTTTCCTAACCGTAGGGATTCCAGAATTATCCTCTCTGTCTGCACTTCAAAAGAAGTCGAGAGAAAACAAAAAATAGTTTTGGACTTCTTAAATTCATCCATGCCAAACAACCGTTGAGCAATGGCAATGTTTTTCTCCTCTTTTTCTAGACCACCAAGCTCCTCTCGTTTTTGAACAATCATTTTTCGGATCGCTATTTTAGTTTTGGCTGCCGACTCCGAATTGACCTCTAACGTCATATCAAACCTCATCAAGTAGTCACACTCAATTATCCAGTCAACACAACCTTAAATGCAGTCAGACAAGTAAAAGTTCAGTCAAAATAAAATAAGTTTAAATCCCTAAAAATACAGGTAGAGCAATCTTTTATGAGCGAATCGCGAGATAACGCATCAAAGCGAAAAGCGAGAGGTGGGTTAATTTAACACAAGGGTGAATCAAGCAGGAAAGTCTCTTAAAAAATTAATTTATGCAGTAAAATCACTAGACAGTCTTATCTTGACAAACAAAACAAGTCCATTGCTTCGTTTAGAACTTCATTTAACCAAAAGGCGCAAAGAGATAAAGCTCCAGACACCCATCACCCAACTTTCCTGAGAACATAAAGGGAATCAATTCTACCCTACAAAAAAACACTTAAACCTCCCCGAAATGCCGTGCAAAAATTATTTTTTTGAACCTGTCAAGGACAGGTGGGGAATCTGTGTACCACTTTAGGCTTCCTTTCGATCCTGCATCACAAATAAGGCTTGCACACCGTGATAGAAATTCATCCCCGTTTTCAAAGCATTGGCTCAAAAAATAAAATTTTCACACAAACATGACAGGGAAGCGATAAATCAACCTCTCTAGAGGTAAGATTACCACAAAGGAACACCTCTAGCAAGACTAGTAACTACTAACTCTTTTTTTTTCAACATCATCTAAAGTTTTTTTAAGCTTTTGAATCATTCCATCAAGGTGCTGGTTTAGCTGTTCACCCTCGGATTGTTTTCCTTGTTTCAACTCTATTAATTCATGACCTAAATTAAGCGCAGTTAATACCGCCACATCCACCATGGATGTTTTGCTTTTGGCTTCCAATAATCCCTTCATCTTCACATTTACCAAAGTCGCGACTTCTTCCATAGATACCGAAGAAGATATCGGCTTAACATAGTATACCTTACCGCAAATCGTAATCTCATTCGATGTCATAACTAGACAAAATCCATTTTTTCAATTTTTTTTAAAACATTTTTTATCTTAATGCGAACGGTAGAGCCGTCCTTTTTCAATTTGCGACGAGAGGTTTCCAATTGTTTCACTTTCTCTAACAAATCCTTCGCTCTATTACTTTCTTTAGACGATGCCGCTTTTTCTTTTTCAAGTACTTGTATTCGCTGATTAAGTCGACTATTTTCGGAATAAAAATTATCTAAGTTCTGTAATACAGAGGAAACCAACTCTTCTAACTGTTTAATTTTATCAGCGGGCATTGACAAAACCTTAAAGTAAAGAATTTAAGCATAACGATATGAACCAACAACCCTAATTCACGCAAAGACTAACATCCTACAATAGGTAGGGTCAATTTAGGATTCAAACAAAACCCAGAACAATAAAACTCATAAAAATTACTCTCTTAACATCGCACCAAGTTGACTTGATAAAGTTTTTACAATTTTTTCAAACACAGGGTTAACCTCTTCATCAGCCAAAGTTCTGTCACTTGACTGAAATGCCAAAGCGTAGGTAAGACTCTTTTTCCCTTCTTGAATTTTATTCCCCTCAAAATGGTCATACAACTCTGCCTTCTTAAGCAATGACCCTCCTGCTTGATTGATTTTATCAATCACTTGACCTGCAGTAACTGCCTTGTCGACCAGTATGGAAATGTCTCTATAGATTTCCGGGAATCTCGGGAGGGGAGAAAATTGGGCCTGCTTGGGCAAAGCATGAACCAACCTATCAAAATCCAACTCAAAAACAACACAGTGCTTGGGTAATTCATATTGGCGAACAATTCTGGGCGACAGTTCACCTAAAAATCCACAATCTTGGCCATCTACTGTCAACCCAACGCTCCTGCTCTTTAACAGAAAAGACCTTTCCAATCCAGGCTGCTCAATCAACTTTAGCTTCAAACATCTAACTACAGAGTCCAAAGCCCCCTTCAAATCAAAGTAGTCGTAACTTTTTCCAGTTTGCTCCCAAATATTGTTTCCATGCACTCCTGAGACGAATGCGGAAACCACCATTCGCTCCTCCCGTTCGCCTTGTTTCCCACGTATAAAAACGTTACCAAACTCAAAAATCTCCACATGCTTTTGCCCCTTGCTAAAATTTCTTATTGCCGACTGGATCAATCCAGGTAGAAGGCTTGGGCGCATGACCCCCATGTCGGTACTAATTGGGTTATTCAACGATATCGCGTCTGCTTGGACCGTGGGAGAAAATGCTGATTGGAATTTTTTGGCCCCTGCCTCATCAATAAAACTATATGTAATGACCTCAGAAAAACCCATGCCACTTAAAAGGCTTTTAACACCACAAACCGCAGACTGTTTTTGGGTATACCGAACAGGGCTTATTCTCGCTGAAGGACTGGTCACCCTAACCTTATCAAACCCGTTTAAACGGACCACTTCCTCTATCAGATCAATCTCCCTAGTAAGAAAAGGGCGAGTACTAGGAATCTCCACATCGAAGGTTTCATCATCTATTGTAGAAACATTTAGCCCAAGACGAGACAAACAGTCCTCTATTCGGTCAGTGGAAAGGGAACTGCCTAGAACTTCATTTAAACGCGGAATCCTCAACAATACATTTCTGCCCGGCTGGGGGGTTGGATAAATATCAATTCGTCCTTTTCGAATTGTTCCTCCTGCTAATTTTCTTATAAGGAGAGCTGCTCGCGCTTGAGCTGATACCACCCCCTGAATATCCACTCCTCTTTCAAACCGGATGGAAGAGTCAGATCGCACACCATACTTCTTTGATCCTTTCCGCACCATCACTGAATTAAAACTCGCGCTTTCTAAAATAATATGCCGGGTAGACTCCGTAACCTGACTGTTAGCGCCACCCATGATACCCGCTAAAGCAACCGCCTTAGTGGCATCTGCTATCACTAAAGTGTCTTGATCTAGCTTTAAATCGCTTCCATCTATACCTGTAAATGCCTCACTCGCTTTGCCTCGACGCACTGTAATACTAGAACCTTCTAACGAATCCTTATCAAATGCATGCAAAGGCTGACCATATTCCATGAGAACAAAATTTGTAATATCCACAACATTATTTACCGAACGAAGTCCTATCGCAGTCAATCGGTCCACCAACCATTTGGGAGACGGCCCCGGCTTAATGTTTTCAATAACCATCCCGGAATAACGCAAACATAACGTCGGTTCACGGTTATCAACACTAAGCACTTCTTCTACTGAATCCGTCCCCCATGATTTCTCTAACTCTACTTCATAGTCAGGGCACTTAAACGGTTTACCGATAAGCGCGGCAACTTCTCGAGCAACCCCAAAGTAATTAAGGCAATATCCTCGATTAGGTGTCACATTCAATTCCAGAACTTCGGTTTTTGTTCCATCACTTAATTCTACTGTTTCCTGTGCTTCTATTTCGAGACCGGCCATCGTGAGCAGATGCCCTAATTTTTCGGCGCTAAGGTCCACGTCAACGTATTCTCTTAACCAGTCTAGTTGGATTTTCATGTAATATTTTAAACTCCCTAATCCATGTTATAAAACAAGTGACTCCTATCGCAGGAGAAGGTAGCGATTATATGAGAAGAGAAGGGAGAAATCAAAATCACTTCACTCCTTGACTTACCAACCTAAACCAAAAACACGATTTTCTCTTTTAAATTATTACGTGCAAAAACTTCTTTCATTTGTTGGGTCTTTTTTAATTGCAACAACACAGTACCTCCGAATGCTGAAAAGCGTCTTATTTTTTTTCTTCCCACGAAGTTGACCATATAATTGACTTTTTAAGAGTACTATAATTTAAGATGTTTTTTTATCTAACCAAAGAAGTCCCAAGCTTTTCACCTTCACCTTTTTAATAATATTTATAAAATTTTGCCGCCTATTAGTTCATGAAACTGTCTAAAGATAGCATCTTAAAAAAAATTAAAAAAAAAGCTGGGCGACCAATGAAGGTTTCTGAATTGGCGCGTGTTCTGGGAATCAGCGAGGTTCAACGACGGGAATTTCGCAATCAAATTAAACTTATGGCAGGAGAAGGTTCCTTAGTCCGCTTACGAGGTGGTCGCTACGGCCTCCCTGATGAAATGAACTTGATAACAGGTATTTTTAATGGCCACCCAAATGGTTATGGGTTTTTGACACCAGAAAAGAATGATCAAGAAGGAGATATATATATTAGTCCAAAATGTACGGCTGGTGCTATGCATAAAGATAAGGTGATCGCACGCATCGAATCACATACCAGTTCAGGACGTCCTGAAGGTCGAATAATGCGGATTTTAGAGAGGTCAACAACCTCTTTGGTAGGTTTATTCGAACCCCTAGATGGGAATGGGTGGGTTATACCGATGGATAATAAATTTTTTCATGATATTTTTGTTTCAAGCAAGCATAAACTCGGTGCTAAAACCGGGCAGATCGTTGTCGTCGAAATTACTTCCTACCCAGAAAAACACCAACCACTCACTGGGAAAGTCACGGAAATTCTTGGATATTCCAACGACCCAAAAGTGGAATTAAGTTCAATTTTTCGCAAACTAGGAACACGTTTTGAGTTCCCGCTTAATGTTGTGGAACAAGCTAAAAAAACAACAGAACACATCAACAACAAAGATTTAAATGACCGGAAAGACTTAACAGACTGGACTGTTTTTACAATCGATGGGGAAACTGCAAAAGACTTTGATGATGCCATCTCTCTAGATGTAACAGACATAGGGTTTAGATTAGGCGTTCACATTGCTGATGTGAGTCACTATGTAAAGAAAAACTCCTATCTAGATAAGGAAGCCCTTGAACGCGGAACAAGTATTTACTTCCCCAGTGATGTCATACCTATGCTCCCCTTCGAATTATCAAATAATATCTGCAGCCTAAAACCAAATGTAAAACGATTAACACTGACAGCACTTATTGACTTCAACCAAAAAGGAGAGGTGATTCATTCCGATTTTTTTACATCTGTTATAAAAAGTTGTACCCGGTTTACCTATAACGAAGTAGCTTCCCTGCTTAAAAATGATGCGGCAGAAAATAAACATAGCGAGGTTATAGATATTTTACATAATATGCACCGGCTTAGTAAAATTCTTCGCAAACAAAGATTTAAATCCGGCAGCGTGGATTTTCATGTCCCGGAACCAGAGATTCACATGAGCTCAAAAGGGACTGTTGAAAAAATAACCAAAGCACAACACAACGAAGCCCATGAATTGATAGAAGAGTTCATGCTTGTGGCCAACCAGGTGGTAGCTCGCCACTTATTAGACAAAAAACTTCCTTTTATTCATCGTATTCACGAATCACCTGATGAAAAAAAAATTGCCGCATTTCAGGAGTTTGTTGCCGGGTTTGGCCTTCGCTTAAATTCGCCGAGCAATGTCAGCTCCACTGACCTTCAAAGTATTCTTAAAAGAGTCCGCGGTCGACCAGAGGAAAGAGTAGTCAACACGCTATTGCTAAGAACTATGAAGAAAGCTCAGTATTCGGAAAAAGACCCCGGTCACTTCTGTTTAGGATTCAAACACTACACTCATTTCACATCACCCATTCGCAGATATCCTGATTTAGTAAC
>Ga0209043_1000277_pt1 | contig 33380 bp, 29 predicted proteins | sample SaaInlV_100m_DNA_3_FD_184654 | JGI IMG/M metagenome (GOLD analysis project Ga0209043, IMG submission 184654) | Marine microbial communities from expanding oxygen minimum zones in the Saanich Inlet - SI037_S4LV_100m_DNA (SPAdes) (version 2) | ecosystem: Environmental > Aquatic > Marine >... | reverse complement strand
AACCAAACCCTTACTACTAGATTGAACACAGCAGAGCGAGAGAACCAAACCCTTACTACTAGATTGAACACAGCAGAGCGAGAGAACCAAACCCTTACTGCTATATTGAACACAGCAGAGCGAGATAACCAAACCCTTACTACTAGATTGAACACAGGAGCGCGAGAGGTTGAAACCCTTACTAGTAGATTGAACACATCAGAGCGAGAGGTTCATCCTTCCACCGGTTCCTCTATTTTCAATGTCTTGTTACGTCGTGCCGGCGTACCTTACTGCTAGAGCGACCGAATGTACCGAGCGACCGAAGGTCGCAGGGCGGGGCTCCGCCCCGCAAGCTCGGTAAGGTCGCTAGCCCCGCAGCGACCGGAGTGAGCCTCCAGCGACCAATGCCACAACTATATGCTATATCTATAACCTCACGAGGTTACAGAACGACGTTTGGCGGACGCTCCCTCATTTTCCGTCAAAGAAGCGGATGATGATGTACAGGAATAAGGCCAGCAGTGCGACTCCTACAGTTATCATGAGATAAGATGGTTGGTTTGATGAGGTTGGATCCGGGAACTCGGCTTTGTCCAAGATTGGTATAGCTGCTATTGCGTTTCCTGGATCTTTGCCTTGGTAGATGATGGCTTTTCCGTTTACGACGATGGGCGTGGCATCCCAGCTCTTGATGACTAGTTTTGAGTTGACCCCGAATTTGCTCTTATTCGACCACACATATTTGCTACCTTCCTTTTTCGCCCCAGTAATAGCGACTTTATTGTTGTCTTGAGAGAGGATGGATGTGCCGTGAGAGAAGGGCTTGTCGCTCTCGAATCGGTATACGATCGTGTTGGTGGTTGCATCGGTGACGTCCACGATAAGAGGATCGGCTTGAGTAACTTCCACGTTCTTGAAGAGCTCGGTCTCGATTGCAGTAGGTTTTGACATAATTCCTTTTTCTATACGAGGAAAATAAGTCGCTTGCCGCCCCGTAGCTCCACTCTGCTCGCAGGCAACGTCAAGACAAAGACAGTACAGGAGGGCAATACACATCAACAACACAGAGATTTGTAGGTCAATTGAAGCATTAAAAAGATGATTTATAGGGTTAACTGCTCAAGAGAGTAAGTAAAAATGGCTTCTTTTGCTGACATCCCAGTATCTACACAAACGTTCACTGTACGAAGCAATATCCAGCACATAGAGCTCCAGCGGTTCTATGAGGAGCTCCAACCCATGGACCCCGACGCAACCAGAGCGATGGAGCCAGATGGGCGACATGAGGCAGCTATCCTATGCGTTAAATACCAACAGAGTAAGAAAGGTTGCGACCCCGAGAAAGATCTTAAGACCAAGCGGAAGCGCACGGTCGCTAAGGAGCCTCCTGTTCCTAAGCGCAGCTTCCTGAACTGTATAACCCTCATCATTCAGATCGAGAAACGCATCAACATCAAGATCTTCAAGAACGGCGTCTTCCAACTCACAGGATGCAAGCACAAGGATAACGTCCGACGCTGCCTCAAATTGATACTGTCAGAGCTAACCAATGCAAACAAGAAATCCGAAGGCTCATCATCCAACTGCTTTCAATTCGAAGAAGGATTTGACGACTTTGTGATCTACATCAAGTCGGCTATGAGGAACATCGACTTCGACCTTGGTTTCAAGGTTAATCGCAGTCTGCTAGCGAAGCGGTTGACCTGTATCTACGAGGACGATGACGATGTGATCATCCCCGACGCAATCGGTAATAAGATGGATGTGAGGATTAAGCTTCGCATTACCCGTGAAGAGCTTGAACACCTGCCCATAACCAAGATAACAAACCCCACCCACCCTAACCCCATAGAGGAGGAAGTCCTGTACAAAGATTGTCTTCATATCATCGAACCTGATAAGAAGAAGTTGGAAAACAAATTGAAAGACAAATTTGTAAGCATCTCCGTGTTCCAGAACGGCAAGGTGCTCCTATCCGCCATGGACGCATCCATCCAGGAAAATTATTACGAATGGTTTACACACCTAATCAGCAAAATAGAAGAAGATATCAAGCCACCCGTCCTCCCCAAAAAGACATTCCTCGTTGGGAAAAGCCGCCAAAAGACCAAGCTCGTTATCTAAGGTAATGTAGCTCAGCACTGCATTTAATTAATTATGCCTACTTAATACCATATTATCAAGTACAAATCTCAAGCATTTAAGACCTACTCCGTGCCAGCGGCACGAGCGACCTTCGGTCGCAGGGCGGGGCTAGCGACCTTCGGTCGCCGGCGGGCTTCGCCCGTCCGCCCCGCAGCGCAAGCGTAAAGACCAAGATCGTATCTAAGGATGCACCTTAGTTATGCTACTTAATCATATCATACCAAGTACAAAATTCTCATGTAGTCACAAGTCGTCAATCCTAGGTTGACTTTTTTTAATACTTTTTTAATACTTTTTATACTTGTATCGTACGTAAAAGTGTCGTGTGTAGTTTAGTTTTTATATTTTAATATATCTTATAACCACGAGTGGTTACAAGAAGGTTAATTATAAAAGTATAAAAGGTATAAAAGTATGAAAAGGTGCACGGAAGGCGGGGCAGAGCCCCGCAACTAGGGCGTTCTGATCTGATGTATGTAGTTGACAATGGATACTTTGGCAATCATTGGGAGGTTGTCTTCATCAAAACATATGTCCAGCCCATCCTCAAGAAGGAAGGCGTAGAGGTCATCTGTCTGATCTATTGAAGGCATCGTAGTCATGAAGAAGATTTTTGGGTCCTTGGTCACGAACATGGTGCCTCTGTAGAACTCAACGTCTATATTAAAGCCGTAGTTGATCCTCATGTGGGCGTAGGCCCAATACATGACCCCATTGGCGTCTATGAACCTGAATGAGACGTTGTATAGGCTGTCGCCAGTTGTCTCATCGTCTTCAATCGTAGCGTCGTATATCCTGTCCACGCGATTTAAAACTGGTGGGTCCGGGTACATCAGCTCAAATGGTGATGTAAAGACCTTGAACTGATCATAGTAGTCAATGATATCATCAAGGTACTCATACAAATTGTCTAACGTAACTGAAGGTACTAGAGATTTAAAAATCATGATGATCCTTTAATTTATGACTTGTTTCATGAAACCATATATTCATAAATTTAAAGATTCATATAAGTTGAAAATACTTGTGGAATAGAATAGGACATGATAAGATACCATGAGTAACCACACGCAGCAGCAACAGAGTCCAGGGGCGTTCTTGCCCAGCGCGGCTCCGAATCGTAAGAAGCGCCAGCACAGCAGCGGCAGCTCAATCTTCGACAACGCGACCCTGATTAACGATAAGGACCAGGGCGTCCAGGGTGTCGTCATGAAGTGTATGTGGAAGGATGAACCCGCCATTATGAAGATGTCTAATCATATTGATTTCGTACTTGAGCTTGAGGAAGATGCTTGGTCTCACCTCAAGAGCCTCAACTGTATTCATTTTTGTGAGGTATTTGAGAAGTTGCCCATCAAACCTGGCGAGTGCCGCTACTGCCTCTTCTACAAAGAGATCACCAACAACTCGCGCAACGACTCACTTGCCAAGCTCATCTTTGACCAGAACCATCTCCCCAACGCTATCCTCAATTGCGTGAGGCAGACCCTTGCAGCCATCGTCATGTTTGAACACCTTGGCATCACTCATTATGACATGCATGCAGACAATGCTATGGTGACCGACACGCCTTACGACGTACACGTCTACAAGTTCGGAGACAGCCTCATACCCATCAGGACGTATGGCCTCGCTCCCGTCATCATCGACTTTGGTCTGTCCTACATTCCCAATAATCGTTACAATGCGTCATGTATGTTTACCAAGGACGGCTTCACGACCTACATGCCTGACTCATTCGTGGACAGCCGCTTGCTCTTAATAACGGCAGTGAAAGAACTCAAAGGCCTTTTGAAGAGCGTCAGGGCGCGGACGTACAGGGTCTTCAACACCCAATACAAAGACACATGCAACGTCATCGAGAGGTTCATCAAGAAGGTTAACGTGATCTACAACCCCTTGAGGGTGGACCCACAGACCGGTTGGTTCATTAAGGATGACATGTTCCCAAATGTGGTGGACGAGCTGATGAAACAGATACCAGATGTGCTCATGAAGAGCAATAAGGGGGTGTTCAAGCCTGACAACTTTGATTGGATCATAGAGTTGCTCCAACATGAGATAACAGTTCCCGTCACCCAATACAATCCAGATGCACCATCATTCGGCAAAGCGACGTTGCAATTTGCCATAGATTGGAAGAAATTTGTAGAACCTGTCATCCGCAACACCTATGAGGAGCAGGTCTTCTTCAAGGACCTCGTGACCATCCCTCACGACGCGGACACCTCCGTCTACACCAGGATTAGGCATCGATACCCCAAGGTCAAGAACATCAAACGCCTCAGGGGGCATATCAAGGAGATGGGGGGCGCCTTCAACAACTTCCTATACGAGAAGACCATTGAGACCCAGCACATCAAGGACGGTCTGTACGCGAAGCTGCCATACAAGTCTACTCAGGACATTTTGTGTGCTTTACCCAGCATGCCAAATGAGTACACCGAGGGTATGACCCTGTGTGTGATGGATCCGACATCTCCTAACCACAAAGTAATAGTAATTGACGAGGATATGGCAAGTGCACTCAATAAGAACGAACAAGAAACGCTTCAAAAATATGTTATGTAATGAAAACAATGAAGAAACACAATGCGTTCATTATCAAGTTCCTGAAAGACTATGAAGAGAAATGCCCTGGGATCGTTGACACCTGGCTATCAAACGACAACCAGGAGAAGTTCCGTAAGCTCCGGCACGTCAATGAGAACAAGGAGAAGAGGCGCTGCACATGCTACATCCTCTTCTGCCTCCAAAGACGCCCAGAATTGAAGGAGCAGCACCCGTACTTCCCCAACACCAAGATCACGTCCATGCTGGCCGATGAGTGGCGCGAGCACAGGGACAACAAGGATGAGGTATACATGGAGTTCAAGAAAGCCGACGACAGACAGGTCTTCTTCAAAAAGCACAAGATGGAGATCTGTGAGAAGTACCCCCACCTCGCGGACACGGAGGTAGACATGGCGCTTGAGAAGTTGTATGAAAAGTATACTGAGAAGACAAGGGAATAGATTAGTTGATGCCTACCGTCGCTTATAACCTCTAGAGGTTATAAGATTTTTAAGATGTTTAGCGGACTTGCCGAACTTCGGCGCTAGCGGCGAACGAAGGCGGGGTTAGCGACCTTCGGTCCGCAGGCCGAGCGGAGCTGCGGGGCGGACGGGCGAAGCCCGCGGCGACCGAAGGTCGCTAGCCCCGCCCTGCGACCTTACCGAGCTCCGCTCGGCCGGCGGCGGAGCCGCTCGGTCGCTCGGTAGATGTTAAGATTGTTGAGGGACCCCAAACAGGGTACCCATCAACCTTAATTTACGTCTGTTATCACTGCTATGGTCATCACCAATCAGTTTGTTATCTACCACATGCGATGAGAGGTACAGGAGCATACGCCTCATATCTAGATGTGCCACAGACGCCCCATTATTGAGCATGTACGTCAACATATAGAAGGGTCCATCCTCAAACACGTCCATCAACAGACCAGAGGGCCACTCGACGCCACTTTCTCTCAAGTGTTTGACCAGCTTCTTATGTCCGTTCACAGCCGCGCCGTTCATTACCCTGACCGGGTCGATCTGATATACTTCTCCAGCCGCTCCGCGTAGTCTCAGGTATTCGTAACACTTGACGTTATTGAGCTCATTCTCCATAACGTCATCAATGTCAAGGTCTGTGTGTTCCAAGATGTATTTGAGACAGTTGACGTGTCCAAACGTGATGGTTGCATGGAGATGTTTGCGGGTGATTTCGTTGGTCTTGTGGAGGTACTTGAGGCATGACAGGCTACCGCACCTGACCGCCGTGTATACGAGGTCTTCAGGAGGTAGTGGACAGCCGGCCTCTATCGCTGTTTTGAGGATTGGTAAGGTGTTGTACATGGCTGCGTTGTAAAGAATTTTGGGGCTCAGAGGAGCTCCCTCCTTGAGTGCATACTTGAAGCACTCAAGATGAGGTTTTTTGTCATACCAAGACGTAACGGCAGAGAGCACCTTCTCGTCCCAAGGGCATCCAGCTTCATGGAGACGTTTGAGGATGTTGACGTTGCCTATACTGGCGGCATTAGCAATAACGTTCTCATCCCAGGGACATCTATGCTCTATCAAATATTCAACCATATCGTATGATGACCTGTTGACTACCGCGTTCCAGAACTCGATGAACATACCATTACCAATGGAATGGAGGTGTTTGAATAGGGTGTAATGATTACGCCAAAGAGTTTTGATCATGTCATCCTTTGTGACATGAAGAGGTTGTTGTTCCGAGGCATATTTGAAACACTCCACGGATCCTCCATCAAGAGCAGCCCTGGTAGCCTCAATGTTAATAGGGCATCCGTTATCACATAGGAACTTAAGACCCTCTATGTTTCCGTGCTGAGCCGTCTTCATTGTATACCAGACTCTATTGGGATGGTTACGTTTAGGGAGTATAGAATATAGATATTTAAGACACTTAGAAGTCCTTGTTTGAACCGCGTCAGGAAGTGTAATGTTGGCTATCATATTATAATCCCATGCGCCAAGTTCCTCAAATATAGATTCTAACAACATCTGACTCATCTCTACGTTATCCTTTTGTAGTGTTATTTTTAGTGAGTCGAGATCAACACAACAGTCATATTCTAAACACAATCTCAATCCATCCACGAACTCAGCTAAAGCACATATGTACACCCATGCTATAGTTCTTTTGCGTTTAATAGGGGGTTCAAAGTCTAAGTAGTAATGTAAAGAATCTAGATCTTTATTATTAATACAATCCACAGGTATGAGAAATTCTATGGATTGATGTATACGTTTCAATCTACACCGGAGAGACTGAGGTAACTCATCTTGAGGTAATTTGTTCCTCAAGACCGACCTCATACTTAAATGCAATAATGAAGGCACCATTGTTTACTTTATCTTTACCTCTGTCGCACACATCATAAATTCAAAAAATTTAGTCACTTACTCCTTATTTCTTTCATAGCGACCGAAGATGACGAGTGACCTTACCGAGCTCCGCTCGGTCGCCGGTAAGGTCGCTAGCCCGCTATTCAATTGAGTTAACATTACCGTGTCATACACAAAATGGCAGTATCCAAGAAAAGTTTATTGGACAGATTGAGAGACGGTGTTGTGGTAGGAGACGGCGGCTTCGTGTTCGCACTCGAGAAGCGCGGATACGTAAAGGCCGGCCCCTGGACGCCCGAGTGCGTCGTCGAGAACCCGGAGGCAGTCCTCCAGCTCCACAGGGAGTTCGTGCGCGCAGGCGCCGACGTGGCCCAGGCCTTCTCGTTCTACGCGAGCGAGGACAAGCTCGATAACAGAGGCAACCTCGCAGGCAGCAACCACTCAGTAGACAAGATCAACAAGGAGGCCGCAGCCCTCGCTATCAAGGCGGCTTCTGAGGTAGAGGGTGAGCTCGCTCCCCTCACGGTCGGCGGCATCAGCCAGTGCCCATCCTACCTTAATGGTGATGGCAAGGAGAAGGTCAAGGAGGAGTTCAAAAAACAACTCCGCCAATTCAAGGACCTCGACTTCCTCCTATGTGAATACTTTGAACATATAGAGGAGATGGAGTGGGCCATCCAAGCATGTAAGGAGGTCGTGGCCGAAGAGGTCAAACAGAATCTACCTAAGAAGGCCATCTGCGCCTCCATGTGCATTGGACCCGAGGGTGATCTGCATGACGTGTCCGCGGGAGAATGCGCGGTCCGTATGGCAAAGGCGGGCGCCAACGTGGTCGGCGTCAACTGCCACTTTGACCCATACGCCTCACTAGATACCATGCAGATCATGAAGGACGCTCTTGAGGATGCTAATCTCCTCAATAAGGGATCTCCAAAGGTAGGGAAGGGTAAACAAGCACCCCCTTCTCATGTGAACAGGAAGGTGTACCTGATGTGCCAGCCGCTAGCGTTCCACACACCAGATGCGGGCAGACAGGGTTTCATTGATCTACCCGAGTTCCCATTCGCCCTTGAACCGCGTATTTGTACGCGTTGGGATATGCACAAGTACGCCCGCGATGCATACAAGATGGGTATCCGCTACATCGGTGGGTGCTGCGGCTTCGAACCCTATCATATCAGGGCCGTGTCGGAAGAGCTTGAAAAGGAACGTGTCAAGTCATGCGAGGCCAGCAACAAACACGACAGGTGGGGAGCAGGCTTGAGGATGCACACGAAACCCTGGGTCAGAGCTAGAGCGACCAAGGAGTATTGGAAGAGACTTGAGCCCGCATCTGGTCGCCCATACGCGCCAACCTTCAGTGACCCGGACGAGTGGGAGATGACGAACGATATGCTCACACAACACAAAGAGGCCACCACAGAGGCAGAGATGGAGAAGGTGCTCAAGTTCGCAGATGAGCACGACAGCGAAGATGACGAATAGATTCCAAGGTGAAAAAAGAAAGACGTGTGTATAAAATATCTTAGAGATGTAAAAGATGACAACCGATGAACAGAAGATGACACACATCCTCTCATGTGTGTCTACCCATAGCGGCGGACGGGCGACGGAAGGCGGGGCAGAGCCCCGCAAGCCCGCCGGCGACCGAAGGTCGCTAGCCGCCCGGCGAGCGGCGGAGCCGCAGGCCGAGCGGAGCTCGGTACCTTTGGTCGATACTTGACATGATCACCGATATGAAGTGGGACGCCTTCCCTAAGGAACTGTATGCGGAGATAGATCGTATGGCTAAAGAGAGACAGAGGGTTCAGGAAGAGATCAATAGGGTAGAGGAAGCGAATAAGAGGCTTAAGGAACATATCAAGGAGGTACAGGAAGATATACAGAAACTAAAAAATCAAAGTAATGGTGACTTAAAGGTAAGAGTCACACTATAAAATGACTGGAAGAATCGAGACCCTTGACCCAACTAAAGGTACGGTGTGGGGGGGACGTGCCAAGATGATGCATCGCCAGTACATATACGGGACATGCAGACAACGTAACAACTAGACTTCAGGCTGTACCGAGCGGAGCTCGGCCTGCGGCTTGCGGCGGACGGGCGACGGAAGGCGGGGCAGAGCCCCGCAAGCCCGCCGGCGACCGAAGGTCGCTAGCCCCGCCTTCGTTCGCCGCTCGCCACCATAAACATCTATTACCTAGCAGGTAACAGAATCAGGAACTGAGTTCAAAATATCTTACTTGGAAAGACGTATGGCTGTAGTTGAGAATGACCGTGATAGACTCCGGGGAGATTTGACACGGGCTGAGAACATATCCAGAGAGCTCAACAATGAGAAGACCCAGCTACAGGCACGATGTGGTGAACTGGAACGTGAAAAGATGATGCAGCGTAACCACATATACTGCAATACATGCAGGCAACGTACCAACTAGACAGCGACCTTTGGCAGGCCATACCATAACATCTATTACCTATCGGGGTAACAGAATCAGGATCGTATCAGATGACTAGGTCCATCATGGCTCTGGGACTGGCGCTAGTGACATCATACAGATCTTGTAATGAGATAAACAGCGGCTCATGGTTATGAAAAGATGTCAATAAATATCTTGTCCCTCAACTCCGCCGTCCTGAAGCGAATGGAGAAGGAAGAGACCGTCAACGAGGAGAAGATACAACTCCTGGACACCCTCCTACAAGACACCTCACACCACCTGGACCCCAGCGTCTACAGCGAACTGCAAACCATGAAGACGGCCATCCTCCATGAGAAAAAGACTTCACGTGCGCTCTTCTTTGCGCGTACCCATACACTCATTGACGAATACACATCAATATTAAAGAAGCCCATATCCCACATCAAGGAAGACAACCTACCCATCCTCAGAAGGAAGAACGAACTCATCATCGGCTTCCTAGACATAGTCAGACAGGTGGCGAAGTCCAAGGATTGGAGCGACCTCGATATACCGGACAACCCTGAGAAGGTAGATAATATAGACCTGTCTTCGTACTGTCCGTCATGCGAGAACACGGACGAAGACCGATTTGAGATAGATGACTTCAATAGGAAGACCTGCCTCAATTGCTCCACGCAACAGTACGCAATCGAGACCGGCATCACCCACAAGGACTACACCCGCGTCAACATTGTAGGCAAGTTCATCTACAACAGGGTCCTTCACTTTCAGGACTGTATCAAACAATACCAAGGTAAACAGAACTGCAAGATCCCAGACAAACTCTATCAAGACCTTGACGGTAAGTTCATAGCCTATAGACTACTCATCACAAACACAGCGAACGCCACTGGAACAGAGCTCCCCAACCACATCAGGTATTCAAAGATAACACGTAACCACATCATAATGTTCCTCAAAGAATTGAAGTATACCAAACACTACGAGAACGTCAACCTCATCTACTTCACATTGACCAGTAAACGGGTTGACGACATCAGTCACATCGAGGACAAGCTTGTAGACGACTTCAAGGAGCTCGTGTCCCTGTATGACGAGATACATGGCAAGGACAAACCTGAAGAGCTGGACCGCAAGAACTTCATGAACGTCCAGTACCTCCTCTTCCAGCTATTGAGAAAGCATGGACACCCATGCAATATCGGGAACTTCACCATCCTCAAGACCGTGGATAGGAAGCTCTTTCACGACACCATATGCAAGAACCTCTTTGATAAGCTTGGCTGGAAGTTCACACCAACCTTCTAACATGTTCAGTACCTCACGAGGTAATGAAAAAGAAGACTTATTGAGGCTACCGAGCGACCTTACCGAGCTTCGCTCGGCCGGCGGCGGAGCCGCTCGGTCGCAGGGCGGGGCTCCGCCCCGCCTTCGTTCGCCGCTAGTAGCCCTTCAGTTCGAGTTGGTTTTCAACGTAGTCAAATGGATATTCCTGACCGTTCTTGAGTTTGAGGACGATGGTATCACGTTCCATCTCACGCACTAGCTCTGTGCCGGGTTTGTGAATAGACACCACCTTCAGAAGATCTTGGTCTATCTTTCTGGGTGTGTTGGTCTGTACAGCTATGTCGTGAAGGCGGATGCTCTGGTCCAAGATCGACTTGAGCGTCTTGTTACACACGGCTCCGTTGTTCACACCTTCGTCGCAGTCTATGACCGCCACGACTCGCCTGGCCTCACTCTTGGGCTTCATGCTGTACATGTTGATGAGGTCGTTCATGGATGACATACCCAATCGGATGGTTCTATCCCAGTCAAAATAGACCATAACAATACCAATAAATGTAAATACAATGGTAAGAATAATTAACCACCTTTTCATTTTATTCACCTCAATATAATTCATAGCGGACGGGCGACGGAAGGCGGGGCAGAGCCCCGCAAGCCCGCCGGCGACCTTCGGTCGCTAGCCCCACAGCTCCGCTCGGCAAGGTCGCTAGGTCGCTAGAGGCATCAATGCTGTATACATCGCCTCTCCATTGATCAGGTACCCCAACACCATCCCAGGTACAGAATTCCTATACTTAGTTAGGTTGACCACCTCCTCTGTATTCGTATACGAATACACATCCACCGCTGCGTCGCCTTCGTTCGCCGCTATGTCAATATCTGGAATCATGTACGCATTGTATCCATACTTGTCCCAGAATTTAACCAGCTCAGACGCCACATCAAGACCAGACTTAATTATAATCCTCTCCACCTTTTCATCCTCATTGAATTCTTCCTCAGGTGTCACGTTCTGAGCAAGATAAATCTGATCTCCAATCGCGGTGTTGTACATGAAGTACGGCTGCGGGTGATCTACCCTCACGTTCTTGGTCACAGTGTTGTTGGTCTTGTAGCTCTCGATCAGCCCCGTCACGGCTTCAGGGCTGTCCAATATAAACTGAGAAGACATCTCGTCAAAGTCCGAAATCTCGTCGTAAAAACCCTCTATGTTCACTTTGTCCTTGTACGCGATTAGCTCATCAAAGTGGGTGTTCTGGTACAACCTCAACATGTACATCAGCCTCATAACCATCTCCCTGGAGGTAGTGATTACCTTACTCCGTCCGTCCACAAACTGCGAATCTAGCGAGTACTTGGATGACAGGTTCCTGCTCATGAACACTTTGTCAGGCTTAATGACTGTGTGCTCATTGATGAATTGAACGAGTTGTTGCTCGTTCAGCGGCTTGGTCGTGTAACCCTTCGCGTGCATGAATCGCGACATGAAGAACAGACCGTATTGGTAGATGATCTTGGCTATCTTCTTGTTGTGGCTGAATTTGGACACGATCGTATTCGTTGGCTTCATGAGATCATCATACTTCTCGGGGTCATCCACAGCCAGCACACCATCCAGTCTGTTCGTATCGTCGCAGAGGAACGTGACGTTCAGGTTTCCCTTACTCATCGTCGCCTCAACCTCACGTACCCGGTCGGCCCTGACGCGTTGTTTTGTGAACACTATCTTATAGTACTTACCAAAATCCCTTAGAACGGATAGTGACGGTCTGAATACTCGCGTGGCCCTGTCGGCGTTGTAGGGAGGAAGCGGTTCTGATACCATAGTGACTATATCACCCTTGAAGTCGATGTTGACCACTCTGCACTTACCGTAGATGTCGATGACCTGAGACTGCACGTGAAGTCTTGGTATGGCGATTGACGGCAACATGGTGTTGTGACTGAAAGACCTATTGAGGTTCCTGAAGACCTGCCACATCTTTTCAACCACAGGATCCGAGTAAGGAAACGATGTTTTCATATTATCTAAGGTCTTCGTATCGGACGTCTTGGTCCTGGTGATGAGCTCGCATTGGATCTCTGAGACCTCGGAGTCGCTGGTGTTGATGTCGTGCTGGTAGATGAAGACGGTCCTGCGTGTGTGTGTAGGCTGCATCTTGTAATAGGCCTGGGCGTGACGGAGGATGTGCATGGTGCCGCTCGGGTCCTTGTCGCTGGCTGACAAGACGAAGATGTTACAATTGAAGACCAGTTCGAGGACGTGCGCAAACTCGAGGGCGTTAAAGCTTGAGTTGCGGAACTTGTCCATGATGGTAGACATGGGTTCGTCATAGAATTCCTGCATGGCCGCCATGGCGTTCGTCTCTGTCGCGATCTCCTTCCTCATGCGCTCCACCACGGGCACACGGTTCTCCACCTTGAGGAACTGGATGTCGTTGATATCGAGGGCCAACATGACGCACTCTAGGAACGAGCTCTTGGTGATGTTGGACCCCACCCTGATGAACTGGTATTCGGGATTAGGCTCAATCAGGGAAAAGAGCTCCTTGATGTTGTTTGGGAGCGTGCCTGGCAACCCCGGTGGAAGCGTCTTACCTGAGATGAAGATGTCCTGCGTTGCGCTGTTCTTGTCCTTCACCCCCCCTTGGCCGAAATAGTGTTTAAATTTGGTGCCTTCCCTGTTTTGGTCTTTCGTGTAGCAGCAAGGTAAGTATGGGAATCTCTTCTTATTTTCAAGCGTGTTGTCCCTCAGGCCTGGATATGGATGGGTGGTGTGATCGCAAACGTAATAACGCTTGGTGCTCTCTCCGTAGGCGGGGAACTCCATGACCTGCTTCTCTTTAGTTTGCCTGTATTGCACGGCTTGATCCTTGGTGATGATGTTGGGTCGTTTGAGGCATTTCCTTGAGTACGTGGGTAGAAAGATGTCAGGCGCGATGGCCCTCAGTTCAAGCTTCTCCAGTTTCCTGGGCCTCATGACCAGTTTGGCCTCATCATCCTTGAGGAATTTGGATCCCAGGTACTTCCTGTATTCGGTCAGAATGAGGTCCCTCTCGTTGTTGTAGAGGGTGAAGAGCCTCCCCAAGATCTTTTGATACTTGAGCGAGTCCGCAATAGTCTTGGCCTTCACCCTAGCCCTAATGAAGGTACTGCCCTCGTCTTCCATCCCGTATATGTTGGCCTTGTCGGTCTCCCTCATATTGACACTCAGAATGTCTGAGGTGTTGAGGATGTGCATGTACGCGTTCGTCTTGATCTTGGACGCCCTGATTGACTCGTTGAGGGATACGATCTTGTTGAAGAAAGGGTTGTTCATGCACATCTCCGCCCAGATGGGAATGAGGATCGTCTGGAAAGGGTACGCTATGTACCCCCCCGTGAAGAGCTCGTCGACGCGCACGATCATATCTCTACGGAGGCTACCCGACCGGAGGTCGCTTGGGAAGATGTCCAGCGCCCTGTCAATGAAGTCGTCTCGCGATACGTTTCGGTGACCTACGTTCATACTGAGAGTGGCCACGACCTCGCTGCGACCATCTTTGTTGATGACCGTGAAAGCGGCGTCTGTATACTTTTTGTATTGGTTCTTGAGCTGCCTCAGATCTGCGGTCACCTCCCCGTTTACCTTGACCAAGATCACGTTGGGCGTCTCCAATTCTAGCCAATCTGGGTTTGGGGCGAAATCGTGGAAGACCTTGTAGAACGGCCCGGCATCTGTGGCGATGCCTGTGGTAGCGTACGGGGCCATCTTGGTGACTGAGAGGGTATTGAAGAGTTCAGATACGGTGATAGGGTCTCGTTGGGGGAAGCGGATGTTGAACTGGACCATAGAGACCTCGTACTCAACAGTCCTGATGGAGGGTATGTTCTCAAACTCCTCAAAGGCCTGCTTTGTAGCGTCTACCACTTCACGGAGTTTGGCTATCTTGTCCCTCATTTTCTTCTTGATGTCGTGCCTTTCCTTCCAGATCGCACCGACGCCCAGGGCGGTGAGTCCTTTGATGACGAAGGTCATAAGCGTCTCGGCGTTGGATTCGTCGGTTTGCATAACAGCGTCATCGCCTATAGTATGCGTCACCACAAAGATCCTCTCGGCCTCAGCTCGATCTATCTTGCTAAAGTCGAGCTGGTCCTCGGGGAACTTACGATTGGTAGCTTTCAGGATAGGTGTGAGGACGTTGGTCACTGTCAGGTCGCCGGTCTGCGTCGGGCTCTCGAGCTCGGGCTCAAACACGAGGTACTCTGATAGCGTTTGCATAGATACGGCTATACGAGCCTTGATGGTATCCACCGTGTCACATAAATATACCTTGAAGTTCTTACCATTTATCTTCATTTTTACTGACTGAGGAAAGCTTTAATGCATCCTTTAGGGACTATAGATACATAATCATACCTAAAAATAACTCCAGTTTCACGGGTATTTTACTCTTCGGTAATGTTCATAGAACATGACCGACCTACGCACTGGCATCTGTATCAGATGAAAAAATTTGAATTTATCTAAAATTTCGCATGTCCAAAGTAAAAAGTAAAATGGCAGGTCTAAATGAAGGACAGTGTGATGAAGTACCTAAACTAATCATGTTTCACATAATACATACATACTCAACGATCTTATCAAATATGACAGGGCGTTCTTCACAGGATGCATAAGTGAACCAAGGAAAGCGATGCAAAAGAAAGACATACCTCAAGACAAATACTGGTTCGCCGCGTACAATAAACGAACCGATGCATGGTCTCCAGCAATTCCTGAAAACAGAAAAGCCAGAGTCCTCATATCTCAGGAATGGGCAGAAAACAACTTACCCAAGTTCACAGATAACCAAGATGGATACAAATACAAACCTCTACCTCCTTTGCTGACTGGAGACGTACATGAAATGGAGGTGGAGGTCAGAGGAGAACTAACTAGAGAAGGTATCCGTTTCAAATGCAAAGATGTAGCTCGCCTGTTTGATATGCCATCATTAGAGAAGAATATAAGTAAGTTACTGGAGAGCTCATTTTATGAAGTGTTCTACACAGAGGGCAGTACCAGAGTTGCCTACTTCACATACCATGGCATCATCAAAGTCATCTCGACACGATCATACAATATCTCAAATGTAACCAAATTCATGAATACACCTCTAATGAAAGAGCTACAACAACAATCCCAGAACATGGTTGTTATTATGCCATGCAAGGAACAGCAAACGATCCAGGCCATACAAGAAGCCCTGTTGAATGTGATGAGTACGATCATCAAGACAGGGATAGATCTAATGAACATGAAAAAAGATAGATCCGTTTCTTACTAATTATTAGGTAGGTTATAACCACTCGTGGTTATAACTATGAAATCTATCCATATCATGGACCTTTGGTCGCCTTCGTTCGTTAAGCATCATCTATTCTGAGGGTGCTCATACCTATGTCTAGCGCGTCACACTTCACAACGGTCTCACTCATCGTCATATCCTCCATGCATGTCGCCAACTCGTCCACATCTTCAACCCCGTAACGGTCTTTCAGGAACCCCACCAGGTCGTTAAAGTAGGACGAGCTTATGAACCGGTAGAGGTTGTACTTATCGTTAACCGATATCCACTTCTTCACTTCGTCCACGATACTCTTGTCGTTCATCACGATCTCTATACCGCCCGATTCTATTGAGAAGTATTTGTATTTGTAGTGCCACTTGAGCTTGTACCGCTCTGCTTCTTCAATGATGAGATCATAGTGAATGAAGAACGAGTCATTTTTGAATATCTGTCTGACCGTGTCGTTGATCTTGTCTAGCGGACACTGGAAGAGCTCGTTCTTGACGTGATGGTCTGCCAGAGCCCGATGGATGAGCGTCTCGAGGTTCATGTAGTTCACCGTTTTCCAACAGTTGACGATGTAGAACTGGTCATCGTATGTCCTGGTGTTGTTGAACTGCTTCATGCGCCGTTCAAGGTTGTCCGTGAAGCCTATCTTGTATATATCCTTCTCCTTGTACAAATCTGTACTGATAGCATATACATAGCCACTCTTCATGTCTTACTAATAGAGGTAATTTTGGGCATAAATCTTCATATTCTTTTACATCTCAGTTGATGCACCGGCACTCATGGTTGGTTCCTTCATGCTGCGCTCTGCCGTGTTGGTCATGCTGTTGATGGTGCCCAGGAGGTTTGTTCCGGTCTTCTTGAAGATCATCTTGCTTACGACGAAGAGGACAACGTTCATAGTGAGCATCATGAAGAGCCTGATCTCTGGGGACCACTTGCTTCCTGACGGCATGTAGCTCTTCTCGGCCATCTCCACGAGCAGCTGATCGTATGTTTTCATTGACATGATCTGTTGCTGCGCGAAGCCTTCCATGTCAAAGTTGACCTTGCCAAGGGCCACTTCACACCCCATGACGAAGACGATCATGTATCGCTTCCAGTTCTCTACGGAAGAGTCAAGGGATAGCTTCTTGGTGAGCATCTCATACTTCTGGGACATGAGCTTGGGGTCAGAGTATAGCGTGAACTCAGGGATGCTGGCGTTGGGATGCATGCGCCTCAGAACCTCATATTTGAAGTAAACAGTATTCCTCTCTTTCTGCGTCTCCTCGTCTTCCTCCACGTAGTTGTACGAGTTATTGATGGTTACCTTCTTCTTCTGTTGTAACTCTTGAAGGGTTGGAGGTTCAGGGGCCGACGCCGCTTGCGACTTGTCCTCGCCCAAGAGCGTGTTGAGTTGATCTTCGATGATCTTCTCTCCTGAGTCCTCGTCTCCTTCTCCATCGCCCGCACCACTGCTGTCAACAACCTGTTCCTCTGCGTGAGATGATTGGAACTGTTCGAACGATGTGTCCCGCGTAGGCTCGGGCTCAGGTTCAGGTTTGGGTGGTGGGGGCTTGTGGAGCTTGTTGAGCAAGTCCTTGCGTACCTTGGTTTTGTTTTCTAAGAGCTCTAGGTATAGTATTGGCATGCGTGGAAAGCTCTTCTGAGGCAATACGCGTTCATAGTCTTCAATAGGAATACGTTCTATCAGTAATTCTCCCATTTTTGAACCTGTTGTGGTTTTTGTTAACCCTTTATAGCGCTATATTATCAGTTACCCCTTAGGGTAATTGACCTTAAAATATCCTAAGAAAAGTGTTTACTCGGTCGCTTCAGATAATTTCTGAAGGGGTATAATCTTTTGAGTGCATAGTCGAACACAAACACCTGAGACGAAAACATTCCCACACGTGTGTAAAAGTCGTCGACGAGGCTGAACTTTTCCATCATCGTGAACAGGACTATGAGCTGCATCAACACCAGGGCTACGAGCTTGACGTTGCTCTCCTCCTCTGGATCTATCTGCTTGTAGACATAGATGCCGACCCACTCGACCACCATGCCTATCACAAAGCCAAATGCAAACTTTGCTACGTTTTGGATGACCATTTTAACTGGGTAGATAACTTACGCACACCGCTTAGTTCTTGGGCTTGGTCCTACCTTGCCCGTATATCTTAGGAACGTGGTGGGGCCTGTTTGACGCGTCAAAGATGCTCACGCGCTCCCTGATCATCTGCATCCAGTCGTCTGGACGCTCCTTCTGCATCTTCTCATCAAATGGAAAGGAGCCGTCGAAGTTCCTCTGAACGTAGCTACCCCACTTGGAGCCGTTATCCTCAATCTTCGGCCCGATCGGCATGCCGAACGCACTCTGAAAAGACGGGTTAAGGCAACTCGAGTCGTTGCTTGATTTGCTGCTTGAGTTAGAGTTCATTTTCACTTTACTATCTAAGTCTTATTCTTTAAGTATAAAATCAGCTATTATAGTAACCCTAGTCAAATTGCTAGTACTCAATAAGTTGGCCAAAGCACGCCATCGAGGAGGTGGATGATCCCGTTCTTGCACATGATGTCACCCTCGATAAGTGTGTGATCTCTCACTCTGATCTCCCCATCATTATATTTGGTGATTCCAAGATTGTTCTTGGGATGGTCGAGGGGGTACACGATCTGGTTGTTTGACAGCATCCCCGTTGTGATCACGCCCGGCACGGTGGACATCTTCAAGATCCGGATGGCCGTGTTGGGGTCCAGCATAGGGAAGTCAGGGGGGAGCCGCTTGGGTACAAACAGAGTGTAGCGGCGTTCGGTCGCGTTGTAGAAGGGCAACTGCCCCGCTTTCTTGATGATGGGGAGGAAATGAGGTAAGTTCTTAGCCACGTAGTCCAGTATGGTACCCGGCGTGGCGACCTCGCCTTTCGGGGAGGCCTCATCCGGCTCATACATCAACGTAGCCTGAGTAAATGGTCCCACGTATGTCATTTTTAAAGTTACAAGCTTATTTTTAGCTAGTTATCTTTAAAGATCAAATAGGATCTATGTGTTTGAAACAGAGATAAAACATGCGATATTTCTCACTTTTATCTTTGTTCTACTTCATTGTAGGCAGCTTTTTTGGTAGCTCATATGCTGCTCCATTCACGGTCCCGTACCGATATCCGACTCAAACAGAGGTCACATACAACCAGAACATCACAGTCAGCTCTCAACCCATCACCGATGCCGACATTTTCATTGAGAGGGGTGTGATTGAGCACCTGATTAATACCAACTTCCTAAGACCCCGATACCTGACCAAATGGAATAGATTGAACAAACTGACCGTCCTGAACCCGACCCAGGCCGTCAGGATGATGCGCCTCAAACGCAGGCAGAGTAACGCTCTCCGCAAATTCCAGCGCGCCAACGAACTACCCCAGACCGGCATCATCGACACCCCCGTCATCAGGATCGTGTTCCCCGTCACATGCGGCACCCCCGACTACGTGGACGAACCCTTCGATGACGGGTTCAGTAGCTTCGACGACTACGACACAGATGACACAGGCTCGAGCAACACCACAGCACCCGCTAATAGCACAGCGGGTGCATTAAAAAAAAGATAGGTCCTGCCTCTTACTCAATTCAAGCAGCCAGATTACCCCAAAACAACCTTAATTGGATCTACCTCAACACGACACACTACCAAAGTAACCAGACAGGTCTAGTTGATCAGAATGTGATGCGTAATACAATCCATCGAGCCCTATATGAGTGGGGGCAGTACACACCGCTCAGCTTCACAGAGGTGTCGACCGTTAGCGACGCGGACATCACGATATCATTCCAGATGGACACACACTCAGTCTCACATCCTTTTGACGGCAGCGGTTGCACACTCGCCCACGCCTTCTACCCCCCTGATGGCCGTGTTCACCTTGACATTGCAGAGAATTGGACTGATGAGAATTTCCTTTTCAGGGTGTTGGTTCACGAGTTTGGACATACGCTCGGTCTGGGCCACAATCCTAATACGACACTAGTTGATATCATGTTTCCCTACCACCTCGACTTCTTGAACGGTATAGGTCCTGACGACATAGCAGGCATCCAATTCCTATACGGTCCCCCCAACGCAACAACAACAACAACTACAACAACTACAACAACAACAACTACAACAACAACAACAACTACAACTACAACAACTACTACCATAGCGACCACCAAGAAGCCTATCTTCAAATATCTTCCCAAGGCACAACCTCGTATACAACCACGCACGCCAACAAGTACCCCTAAGTCGACCAGCCCAAAAAGGCGACGCCGTAAACGAGTGAGGTCAAAAAGGCCATATCGCAAGTACCATCTCAAACATAATAGAGTCATCAACATCAACACAACGTCTCCCATCATCTTCATTCTGAATGGAGGCACCGTACGTTTTCCCTAAATCACGGAACCTCCAAAAAAATTGAAATCTAGTTGTCAAAATGATGGAAAGAAAGTAACTACCAATTCAATCATGAATATGAATGCTATCAACTGTACGCTCACTCCAGTCTACAACGAGGACCACGATGCTTCCATCCTCTACAAGATGAGGATATTTGGCATCGTCACCCCCGACGAGGACAGGGTGACATTGAAAGGACGTGACTACTACTGTGTTACGCACACCAGGACCCCCTTCAACGAGGAAAGCCTGATGGCCCTCGACTCCGAGGAGGCCATCAGCGACTCAACCAAGAAGGACATCAAGACCCAGTACATGAAGATCCGCAGCTTCGCTTTCCTGTTCGGCATCGGCAGAGACTGCGTCAGGGACAAGTATAACAGACTTATTCCCATCGACATGACCCCTCAAGATCAGCGCAACATCCTTGAAAACAACAACGGCATTTACTCGCCTCATTTGGTCAGCGAGATCACTGAGGACGTCTACAAGAGGCTCGACAAACTCGATGAATATGAGATCATCAATTCAGACCAAAAATGGGACCTCATTAGCAAGTATCAAGATCAACTTGATCACGACGACCTCATCCTAGAAGAACTAGAAGTCGGCACGTGTTGCTGCTGTGGCGGTCCCTGCAACCCATGCTCTCAGGCTTGTGGTGCATGTCCCCGCAATGGGCGTCTGATGGCCTGGGGTCTGGGCATTATTGATCAAGACGGCAAGCAATACGATTATACAAGCTCTGACGAGGGGTCTGATGATCCAATCACAAATACCTCCAATACAGAGGTCGACATCTACCATTACAATGATGAAGAGGTATGTCTACTCAAAGATGTGATCAATCTCTACAAGGATCAGTTCAAGGGTTGCCTCGATCCTAAGAAGGCTGTAGTGAAGAAGAACATCCCTCACTGTATCGTCTCCAGACACAAGAAGCAGTGGGTGCCATGCGTGGACGTTAAAGAGCGCAAGGCCAAGATCCTCATATCGGTCACTTGGGTTAGAGCCAACATCCTAGGTTTTCCCCAATAGCGACCTTACCGAGCTTGCGGGCCGCCTTCCGCTGCTCGGTCGTTACAATTTCTTTATTGGCCATATGGGCGCGCGTCGCTCTCTACCATCCTAAATTATGTATCCCCGTGGGGATACATAGAGATAAGTTGAAAAAATGAAGTCAAAACGAAATGACTTAAATAAACACAGTCAAATGAGTGAAATCTGGTCATATTTGGCCACCCAAAGTGCTATCGACACGCCCCCTCAGATCACCGAGACTGAGGGTTTGCGCGCAGAGCCCATATACGACTCTCGGGGTCGTCCTCGTGCGCGGTCCTTTCTGTCGTACCTCCATCATGTGGAGGTCTTCAGTACCAAATGGCAGTTCATCATTATAGGAAAGGTTAAGAACTACAGGGACAGGCACCCCGAACTGAAGCCCTGGCGTAGCGGCTACCTCTGCTTCTACTCTCTCAATTTTGCGTTTGAGGCTAAGAACATCGAACTGATCGTCGCTTTACAACAACTCCTGCAAGTGCCTCCCTCCACTAGACTGATACCTCAAATAGCCAAGTATACAGGGACCAAAAAAGAGGCATCAGATGACATGGACCGTTACTTCAAGCAATACAACCATCACGTCACAATCAAGGATGTTCACTTCGTTATCCTCCATCAACACGATCTACCATACGTGCGCCAGTTCTTCAGGAAGATCAACATGAACTGGGGGGACTATCACTATGAACGGTGGGAGCGCATACGACCTCAAGACCTAGTGAGCGATGATGAATGAGCGATGACTACATGGATATGAAAACACACCTCGAACATACATGTCTAAGAGAGAAAAACCGTATATAAAATGGATAACGTGACTGCACGAATCAACCAGGTAGGCTTACTACTACCTAATCCGGCCCTCATGAGCTCATCGGACGCCGCCATCTCGCGCGCTATGACTATATTGAGACCAGTAATTGTGGACGAGCGCGTGGTCCAGTTTGTCAACTCGATACGTCAACAGGATATGAGAGCGGCGCTTCTCAAGATCTTCTGGGCGACCAATGACATTGGGGCCGATCACCCCGGCGTGCGGGGCGTCGCAGACAACGCGCTCACTAACCGCACATACCTCACAACCATCTCATTCCTCCTCTCAGTTCCGGGTATCTCTCACCCAGAGATGATGAAGATGTTTGATGAGGTAGAGCGCGTATTCAATGCGGAGGAGGAAGAGCGCATCAGAGCCGAAGCAGCCGACATCATGCATCGGTTCTACCCCGCCCGTGGCGAGAGGATGCTAGATGAACTGCGCGCTTTGAATATCGGACATCAAAGAATACCCCAAGATAATGAAGAAGTAATAACAATGAATAGACGGCAACAACCAGCAGTTATACCAGAACAACAACAGTTTCAGAACAATCACGGGCAGAACAATCAGAGGCGGAATCTACGTGTAATACTCGCCGATAGGCTATGGCTACACAACAAGAAGGTGATATACGACGACTCGCAAAACGTCCACAACACAACCATCAACGAGAGCGTCATCTCATCAGCCAGAGCACTGATAGAGGAGATGGTGGCTACCGTCACATTTGACGGTCGCTACAAGTTCAATGTATTCAGGGATGACACGGTCAAGTCCATCACGCACCAACTGGCTGACGTACTCAAAAGGTTCCCCGAAGACATCACCATCCTGGGAGACGCAGATAAGCAGGAACTTCAGCCCAGAATGACGTACAAGATCGCAGAGGATGCAAAGAGCAAAGAGTACGTGTCGCGCTTCAAACCAGAAGAGGTGGACCTGTACATGGAGGTGATCGGCCTGGAGGACTACATCTTCCCAAAGAACGTGGTCAGGGAGGGTGAACTAGGCAGACGTCTCGAGGAGCTCTTCATCGTCACAAACCAATATCTTACGAACGTGTTTAATGATGAGGAACTACTTTTCTACCTTGATTTGACCGGCATCCCTGGCGCTGAGATTATCTGGTTTGAGAGGGAGGAAATCCTGAAGGACATGTACGCGGTGATCGGCAACGAGCGCCAGCGCGACGATATCAACGACTTCCTAGAGGAGGTCTTCGATGACATCTTCCCAGACAGCATGCGTAATACAATCCATCGAGCCCTATATGAGTTGGGGCAGTACACACCTCTCAGCGACAGGATTGAGATGGCCGCGTTCATCAGGCGTATCAGAACGGATTCCGTGAGGGACGTGAAGCTCCTGGATTTACTCAACGCGGTATGGAAGTTCATCTACACAAAGAAGGGCGAGACATTCATCGAGATGAAGAAGAGACTGAAGGAGGAGATCGAAGAGGCCATGAGCGTCTGCACGTCAGGCGTGTGCGCGCACCTCGTCTCCGTGATCCAGGGTTACTTTGACGAGACGAAGAACCCGTCCCTCAAGATAAAAATGTCGTTGATAGACGAACTGAAGGCCCATCTGACGCAGAACATCAACAAAGTGGCCATGGAAAAGGAGATGGACCCATTGATGGACGACTTCAAGAAACTGATTGATGAGTACATAGAGGGGAACGCAAAGGAGATCTTGGCCGGGTTCACCGATGCAGATATCAGGATGAACGACCTATCAAAGCAGATGATCAAGGATGTCGCGTACAAGATCTACATGATCAAAGACACAACCAACGATGGCCAGGTGCCGACGACTGACGACACTGACGATGAGACTGACGATGACATTGACGAGGACGAGGACGAGGACGAGGACGAAGACGAAGACTTTGAAGACACCGACGATGATGACGATGATGACGATGATGACGATGATGATGATGATGATGACGATGATAAGGATACGTAGGAACATGTCCAGATACGTACGTAGCGACCGGAGGTCGCAGGGCGGCTTGCGGGGCGGACGGGCGAAGCCCGCCGGCGACCGAAGGTCGCTAGCCCCGCCTTCGGTCGCCGCTAGGATCTTTTCTTAACCCTTCGGGGTTATGAAACATCAAAAAAATTTACAAAACACCTACTGCAAGGTTGTAGGCATTGGCCGCGTTGGCCGACTGGCACGCATTCGAGTGGTGTGAGAAGCTACCAGCTGGAGCCATAGCTACCATGTTGTTGGCGTTTGCGCCGCATGGGCTGCCGTAGTTCTTAACGTATCCACCGTTATTGTTTGGACTCACGTTGCTGGCGGCGGCGTTCAGGTCCTGGGTGGAGAATAAAGGGACTGAGGAGTTGACGGCTGGGTTGGGGTCGGCGCCCGAGGCCCAGTTGGCGCTCTTCATGGTGTCTGCAAAGTAGTCGTATGACATGCCAGTGCGCCAGCCCAAGTTCTGTTCAGGGTAGATGTCGGGCTGTGACCCAAACTGGCCTTGATCTACTAAATTACTCCCATAGCTGCTCCCATAGTTGCTCACGTCTCCTGTGGGCCTGTATACGTAGTAGGTCGGTTTAGGTGATTTCCAACCGAGGCTATCGCAGCTGAATCCTTCGGTTACTGAGTAGATTGCCAGGGCTGCGATGGTCACCAGTATCAATGCGATGATGTTACTGCCATTCATTTTTTAGTCACATGGATAAAATATTTGAGTTTGTGGATATGACAAATACAGAAGAAGATAAGCATCGTCACTATGTCCAACATAACCAACATGACAACAATGTCAAGTGACCAGCACACATCTGTGCATACCAACAAGGAGGGTTGTATAACCGCTAGCGGCGGAGCCGCCCGGCGAGCGGCGGAGCCGCAGGCCGAGCGAAGCTCGGTACCTTTGGTCGCTGCCCTCAACCCAGACCCCCGCTACCAGGGTTTGCCAATCACTGAGAAGAGCGAAGGATTCAAACTCATCAAGCAGCTCTACGACCAAACACACTTCGTAGAACACCAGATCTCAACCTACAACGATTTCATCACGCGAGGCGTGCAGGCCATTGTCAATAAGGAGCCGCCCATAGAGATCAACAATATACGAGTAGAATTCAATCATGTCTACGTGGATAAGCCCAAATTCATCAGAAAGACCAGGGACAGGACCGTTAAGACCAACGTCGTAGGCAACTGCATTCAGACAAGCGAAGACGCAGAGCAAATCAAAGAGGGACAGAAGGTAATCGTGAACTACACCGACACACCCCTGTACCCAAACGAGGCAAGGAAGAGGAACATCAACTATGACGGAACCATCTACGCCTCAATCACAGTGACCAACCTCGAGAACAACAAGAAGACCGAGCATCACCAGGTTTCGATCGGCAAGCTTCCCATCATGCTCAGGTCCAACGCGTGCAGGTTGTCCGAGAATAACAAGGTCGCCAAAGAGGAGTGCGCCAACGATTTCGGGGGCTACTTCATCATCAAGGGTAAGGAGCGTGTCCTCGTGGGTCAATTGAGGCGAGCTTACAACAAGGTGTACGTTGAGAGGACTCCTGAGGACAAGTACGAATACATGGCCGAGATCAGAAGTATGAACGAGCAAGGCAGCTCCATCCTGATTCAACTCAAGATCAATACAATCACCAAGGAGCTCTTCTTCTCACTCCCTTACATCAAGGCCAAGTCGTTGCTTCCAGCAGGCCTCGTCTTCAAGGCTCTGGGTATCAGCGAAGACGACATGAAGAGGATGGTTCGCATTGGGGATCCTGACATCCTGGACACGTTGGCCCAACAACATAGGATGGAGGTGACGATGGAGGAGGCCATCGAGTCCATCGCCAACGACATAACAGATGAGATGAAGGACTCGATGTATGTGAGGGGCATCCTAAACAAGGAACTCTTCTATCATGTCGGCGCTCTCACTCCTGAGAAGTCGGCGTATCACCTCGGTTACATCATCAAGAAGCTGGTCGACACTGTATACAACGGGAGGAGCCTCGACGATAAGGACAACCTGGCCAACAAGCGCATCGATGGCACATCCTCTCTTATGTCGTTCCTATTCCAGATCTTATTCAAGCAATTTGTCAAGACCGTGTCTAACCAGATGGAGAGCAAGAAGAACCCTGACCCAGTAGCCATCATCAAGGACATCAAGACCATCACTCACATCATGAACCAGGCCTTCATGACCGGTAACTGGAACACCCAGAAGAGTCCTCTCTACACACGCGTCGGCGTCTCGCAGGTCTTGTCTATGCAGAACTACGGAGCCAAGACCTCCCACCTCAGACGCATCATGCTCCCAGTTGGCAAGAAGGGTAAGATCCCGAGCGCGCGCCAGCTCCATGCGTCCCACTTCTCGTTCATCTGCCCTTACGAGACGCCCGAGGGCGATACGGTGGGGCTCGTCTCCAACTTGGCCCTGTCTGCTCAGATCTCGGTGCACGTGTGCCCCAAACTCACAATCAAAGTGATCAAGGGAATGGAGACGTTCAGAGACGATATGGATGGATGTATTTTGGTGCTTGTGAATAGTTGCATTGTTGGTTCATGTGACAGGTCCTTGTTGTTTGTGAGGGAGTTCAACAAGTACAGGCTCTCAGACATGATTGACAACAACGTGTCCATTGTGAGACTGGTTGACGAAGATGAGGTGCACATCTGGACTGACGAAGGTCGTGTCCTGAGGCCTCTGTTCGCGTTGGGACCTCGCAATAAGGTCCTATACAAAGAGGCCAACGGAGCCAACAAGACATGGAATGATCACATCAAGGAGGGTTCCATTGTCTTCAGGGAGGTGTGGGAGTTGGAGCAGGCAGTGGTGGCAATGAGTGAGGATGACCTGAAGAAGAACAGATGTGACTACCTTGAGATCTGCCCCGCTTCAACCATGATGGCGGTGATGGCATCTGTGATCCCACTCTCAAACCACTCTCAGTCTCCCAGGAATGCGTACCAAGCCTCCATGGGCAAGCAGGCTATCGGTATGCCCAGCACTGCCTATCAGGAGCGCTACGACACAACGCTCCACGTTCTCGATACACCTCAGAAACCCCTAACAAAAAATGAGATGGTAAACGTTCTTCACTTTGATGAGATGTCACACGGAGCTATGCCCATCGTTGCGATCATGACCTATAGGGGATACAACCAAGAGGACAGTGTCATCCTTAACAAGGGTTCATTGGAACGTGGCCTTTTTAGAACCACAACATACAAAACCATCTCAGAGGAAGAGAAGAAACGAGGTAGCTCAGATTCTGAGAACATCTGCCTTCCCAAGTTCCAGTACAGGAACAGGAACTACGATTACAGCCACCTAAATGAGTACGGCCTCGTCTGGGAAAGGAACACATACATCAAGAAAGGAACAGTCATCATCGGCCGCACAACCAAAAAGATGATCAAGAAGGAAGACGGAACGCGAGTAGCCGAAATATCTGACAGTAGCGTTGTCATCAAACATGGAGAGGAAGGCTACTTGGACAAAGTCCTCAACACCCTCAACAGCGAGGGTGTGAGGGTAATCAAGATCAGGATCCGCATCCCTCGCATCCCGGAGATTGGCGACAAGTTCGCGTCGTCAACGGCTCAGAAGGGTACGTGTGGCATGATCTTTCCTGAGGCGGACATGCCATTTGACAAGGACGGGGTGAAGCCAGACCTCATCATCAACCCTCACGCCATCCCGTCCAGGATGACCATCAACATGCTCATTGAGATGTGCTTCAATCTGGTTGGATGCAAACTGGGCGTTGAGATGGACGCGACCCCATTCAAACACAGGAACATTGAGGAAGAACTGATGAACTGGGCCAAGCGCGCCGGGATTGAGACGTATGCGACTAAGATGATGGACGGGACAACAGGTGAGGTGATCCCAAGCAAGATCTTCATGGCTCCTTGCTTCTACCAGCGTCTGAAACATATGGTCGCTGACAAGATCCACGCCCGTGTGGCTGGCCCTCTGGATACGCTGACACACCAGCCTGTGGCAGGTAGGTCAAGAGATGGAGGTCTCAGGTTCGGTGAGATGGAGAAGGACTGTATGCTCAGCCATGGCTCTACCCGTGTCCTGAAGGAGTGCCTGTTTGACAAGAGTGACAAGTACGCCATCCCGACGTGCAGGGGGTGCGGAGGCGTGCCTGACAAGCGAGATTTCTGTGATGTGTGTCAAGAAGGAAATACCGAGATGAAGAACATGCCGTATGCGACCAAGCTCCTCTATCAGGAGTTGCTGGGAATGGGACTGAAGCTAAACATTAACTAAACATTAACTAAACATTAACTAGGTCTATTGTTAGTAGGTTTGATGATTGATTGACGCAAATTCATATAAATTCATAACCCCCAGGGGTTATAAATTACCTGTATACTTATGATTGTGTTGGTAACTTAAAACATGGCAAGCTATCTCGATATCTACTCAATGTATCGTAACCGCAACATATGGCCTAACCCGGCTGAATTTGAGGTCCTCGTTTCCATATCTGGTCGCAAATCAGCCATGAATGCTGACGACCCTGTGGTCCTGGCGAGCCCTCCTATTGCGTGGACCTCATTCCTCTTCAATGCGACGGCCCTAGGAACTAACAACGTCCAAGGCATCATAACTAATGTGGGCGTCGGCAACGCAACCTCAAACCAGATCATCACCTTCACAACAGCAGCCGGCGCACTCCAACAATCACCTAACTACTACAGAGGCGCGACATGGCGCAGCATCACAGACCCCACCCAATACGCGAAGGTCACGTCATACGAATACCTCGGTAGTGACCGAGGACAAGTGACGCTGGACAACGCAGTCACGGTAGCGGTAGGCAACACATTCAGCATCCTAGACCCCACTGATCTGACCGACACCTCAAATCCTCTCTTATTCGTACCCATGGGTACCGATGAGCCCAGTGCCTACATAGGCTGCCTCCTCTACAACGAGACGTTGAACCAATTCAGAACAATCAACTCATACAACAATATAACAGGGCTCCTGACAGTAAATGCCACAATACCTGTTGTTGGTTGGCTATCCACTCATAACTACTCTATAAGAAAGCAACCTCCAGTCCTTGTTTCGTTAGCCGGAGCGGGATCTACCTCAACTCTAGTCGTTTTTGGAGCCGGTGCCGACGCGGTAGACAACCTCTACAACGGTTGGTTCATTAGGACACCCAGGACCGTATACGCCAATAACCCTACACCACCTCAAGAACAAAGACGAATCATCGCATATGATGGGGGTACCCTTACTGCTACTGTCTCACCACCCTTCACATCCAACACACTCGGCTCCACAGTCGAGCTGTTGCAGTTCAGTTATGATAACATGTATCCGTTCCCATTCAGAGCCACTCTGCAACAGGAGATACCGACGTACTCGATTCGTCTCAATAGGTTGGTTTTACCAAACAGGATCCTGAAGGTGCATGGAGGCGGCAAGACGGCGTACCACAACTACGTCTACGTTGAGTTGGCCAGCATTGACAACCCCAACAACAGCATCATCTTCTCAAACAACCCCAACGCTGTGCGTGCTCTGTTCACGGCCAGCATCACCAACATCGACGATATTGACCAATCCGACTACATAGTCATGGACGGAGACGACATGACCCAGACCGTCAGGTTCAGGTTGGACACCAATTTCAAGTTCAGGGTCGGCATGCCCAATGGTGACACGTTTGAGACGGTGCTCGATGATAACCTCTCACCTCTTGAGCCAAATCCCAAGGTTCAGATAAGGGCGCTCTTCCAACTCATGCCTATCGTGTATGAGTTGTAAAACAGTGCGCGGTCTCTGTTGTTACTAAACGATTGCTGGTCGTCGTCAGAAATTGTTCTACAGATGATTGTTGTTTCATGGCTAGCCACGAAACAGATTGCTGGATCGCCAGAAATTGTTCTCAGGGTACAGTACCCTAACAACCAGTAACAACCAGTAACAACCAGTAACAACCAACTATCAACATCTTTTCTATTATCCTTAGGGGTAACAGAGCAGGCATTGAACTATTTGAAATTTGGCATTTATGGTATACTGAGAAGAGACAAAAATGGATCGTAAACAACTCCAACGTAAAGCGGATAAGGCCTACCAAGCCGGTAGCCCCATCATGAGTGACGAGGTGTATGACGCCACATTTGGCGACGTATCAACTCATCATGAACTGGAAGTGACACCGGGTCAGAACGCCAAACTGCCCATCTGGATGGGATCGCTCGACAAGAAGCGTTACGAGAAGACCTTGGACGCGTGGCTAGACAAGACTTGTACAGACAAGTTCGTCATCAGCGCCAAGCTTGACGGTATCAGCGCGCTCTACGACCCCGACAACAACAAACTCTATACACGAGGCAACGGGGAGACAGGGTGCGATATCAGCAGATTTATCAAACATCTCGACCTTAAGAAGGCTCAGACGGTAGCCAAGAATACACTCAATCTCATAGACGCAGTCCCAGAAGACATACCCCTAACTGCGTTCGTTAGAGGAGAACTGATCATGGCAAATGAGATCTTTGAGCGCAAGTACAAAGCAGGATTCAAGAACCCACGCAATCTCGTTTCTGGTCAATTTGGTAAGAAGACGATCAACAAGGACATCATCGCGGACATCTACTTCATCCCATATGAAGTCATCATCTCAGGGATGTCGTCTCAATGCCCTATGTCTGACCAGCTTCAGAGATCATCCCTGTTACCCTGGATTGAGATGAAACGCCCCGACGTAAGCGTCGAGTCGCTCACGAAGCTCCTGGACGATTGGACGGCGGACTGTGACTTTGCGATGGATGGTCTGGTCGTGTCTGAGGATAGGATGTACACACGAAACACGAGCGGCAACCCCAAGTACTCAATCGCCTTCAAGAAAGAGACAGGGACGGAGACGGCCATATCAACGGTGACCTCTGTCATTTGGGACGTCAGTCGTTGGGGCCTGCTCAAGCCTGTCGTGCACATAGAACCTGTCCAACTCTCAGGCGTCACGATTCAGAAATGTAGCGGCCACAATGCCAAGTACATCTCAGACAACAAGATAGGTCCAGGAGCTCAGATCATGTGCGTGAGGTCAGGAGACGTGATCCCGTATATTGTCTCAGTTGTGGAGCCCAGCGACAGCGTGACATTGCCCAGCACAACATGGGAAGGGGTGGATCTGAAGGCTGAAGGAGATGTAGACACCGTTGTAGAGATCAAGACCCTGACCAACATCTTCTCAAAGCTGGAGGTCAAACACGTGAACACGAAGACAGTTGAGAAAATGTATAGGGAGTGCGGGCTGAACACGTTCCCGAAGATGCTAAACTGCTCAAAGGACGAACTACAACCTACCTTCAAAGACAAATCGGCTGACCGCATTATGGCCAGTATGGATGATCTGAAAAGTAGATCAGTCAAGGTATCTGTGATTGTTGGGGCTGCTGGAGTGCTTGGGTTTGGGCTCGGAGCTAAACGAGTCGAGAGCTTGTTCTGTCTGCCTACACTCAGGTCTGGGAATTGGGACACTGTACCAACTGTGGAAGATGTGTGCAAGATGGACGGGTTTGGAAAGAAGATGGCTGAGAAAGTGGTCCAGTGTTTCCCAGAGATGACGACGTTCCTGAAAACGTGTGTAGACAACGGGTTACAATTGGAGGGTGTTGAGAATATAGTCACGCCCGCAAGCTCGGCAGGACCATCAAGTAATCTTACACAGGAGGCTAGAAGTAAAGCACCAAAAGTCAAGATCTGTTTATCAGGCTTCAGGGATAAGAAGTTGGAAAAGAAGTACCAGGTCTTATCGTCAGTTACCAAAGAGTGTGAGATATTGGTGTGTAAATCATTTGAGAAGGAGACGGGTAAGATGACCAAGGCTAAGTCTTTGAATGTTAAGATGGTTTTATTAGAGGACTTTGAGTAGTGTAGTGTTAATTAACGATGAAGTCTATAACCTCTAGAGGTTATGGATACGAACAATTGCGAAATTGAGGAACATATACAGGATCAATCTCATAAGTGACGCATCTGTTTTCGCACTGGTAGGATACAAAATGGGGAACAACAGATACAGTGGTCAAGATGTAAGACTGTAAGTAAACCATGAATACGTACCCAGAAGGATACATCTATGCAATCGAAAACACCCTTGATACACATGTGTACATAGGGTCTACTGTCAAACCTGTTGAAGACCGATTCAAGCAACATGTTAGGTCTGCCAAAAAGACTCCTCAATGCACCTTCCACAAATACATGGCTCGCATGGCTGTGACAACTTCTTCGTCACATGTCTACACACCGAACGCGATGTAACTATCGAAAAGCTACAGAAGTTGGAAATATCCTACATTCAAGACTATGGAAGCCTCAATACAGTTCATTCCAAGTCGGAGGTCGTCATTCCTGACAAGGTTGGAAGTAAGAGCAAGGTTAGAAGGGTTGTATTTGAGCATGAGATGCCGGACATAACTTTAGATCTCATCCTCGAAGTGACCAATGACTGTGATGAGCTACTTTCTTTTATTGAACTGAGGGATAGGATCTTTGAAGAAACAGAGAACATGGGTAAGGTCATGGCCGAGATGTGTACATCTAAAAAGATATGCATTACCAAGGCCACTATGGAATGGTTAGGATACGAATGTAAGCAAGAACGTGACAACAAAGCTACATTTCTACAACTCCTCAAAGCCCAAAACATCGACTTCAAACAGATCAAGCATAACGATCCCACATTCAAGGACTACCCGGAGCTTGTCGAGGAAGCTGCTCATCTCTCAACGAATGTGCTCAGGAACCAGTGGATCATCATGGGGTCCAAACGAATGGTCCACAAACTCAAGACTAAGCGATCCACACAGATCTACGAGTACTACGTAGCCCTAGAGCAGCTGACGTACTTGTATCCTGAATACGTTGACCACTTCCAATTGAAGCAACAAGGCACAATCGACGATTTGGTCAAAGGTATGGGAGAGATGATTACTTAAACACTACTTTAAACTTTAAACACTACTTTAAACTTTAAACACTACTT
>Ga0209043_1000267_pt1 | contig 34029 bp, 26 predicted proteins | sample SaaInlV_100m_DNA_3_FD_184654 | JGI IMG/M metagenome (GOLD analysis project Ga0209043, IMG submission 184654) | Marine microbial communities from expanding oxygen minimum zones in the Saanich Inlet - SI037_S4LV_100m_DNA (SPAdes) (version 2) | ecosystem: Environmental > Aquatic > Marine >... | reverse complement strand
TGGCTCGAGGGTGGCCTCACCGCATCGCTGGAGAAATTTATCATCGATGTGGAGATGCTGCAGATGTTCGCGAGCCTGATGCAGCCTGTCGAGTGCAACCAGGATACGCTCGCCCTTTCAGCCTTCGATGAGATTGAACCCGGTGGCCACTTCTTCGGCACTCAACATACCCGGGCGCGCTATGAGACGGCCTTTTACACACCCATGCTTTCGGACTGGTCTAATTTTGAAACCTGGCAGGAGAACGGATCAGTGGATACCACCCACCGCGCCAATCGTATTGCCCGCGAGGCGCTGGCGAACTTCACGGCACCGCCTTTGGCCGATGATCGCCTTGCGGAAATCGACGAATTCATCGAAAAGCGCATTGCCCAGGGCGGGGCAACTCTGAGCGCATAAGCCTCTGGCACTTGCCTGGCGAACCAACCATAGGCAGAGTCAGTTGGGTTACTTTTTATTATTGATTACTACTGTATGTCGACACTCGCGAAGCTGCACACTATTCCTCGTACACCGCTGGCACATACACCCACGCCTATTGAGCCACTACCCAACCTTGGCAAGTATCTTGGCTCTGGAGTGCTATATGTAAAGCGAGACGACTGCACCGGCCTGGCACTCGGCGGCAACAAGGCACGCCAACTTGAGTATTATTTTGGCGATGCGCTCGAACAAGGCGCAGATACCATCCTGATCACGGGTGCCGTACAGTCAAACTTTGTTCGCATGGCAGCAGCCGGGGCGGCAAAACTCGGTCTCACCTGTCACATCCAACTAGAAGAGCGGGTGGCCGATGCGGGAGCCGAATACCGAGAATCGGGCAATGTGCTGCTGGACCGGATTCTGGGTGCAGTGATGCATACCTACCCCAAGGGTGAAGATGAAACCGGTGCCGATGCCAATCTGCAGGCCATAGCCGCAGAACTGCGAGGATCAGGTAAAAAACCTTACATTATTCCGCTGGCGCCGGGTCACCCACCGCTTGGGGCGCTTGGTTATGTCCGCGCAGCGGCCGAGATTCTCGATCAACTGGCCGATGCCCATTATCAGATAGATGAAATCGTGGTGGCCTCCGGCAGTGGCAATACCCATGCCGGGTTGCTTTTCGGTTTGCGGGCACTTGACAGTGACATCACTGTAACGGGTGCCTGCGTACGCCGGGATCGCGAGGCCCAACTCGCCCGGATCACAACGCGGTGTCAGGAGATTGCTGCACTGCTCGAGACTGAATCCCCTGTCCAAAGGCAGGATATACAACTGACCGACGATACCTTTGCGCCGGGTTACGGCCACCTGAATGACGCAACCCATGAAGCGATCGATCTTAGCGCTCGACTTGAAGGGCTACTGCTCGACCCGGTCTATACCGGAAAATCCATGGCAGCGTGCATTCAGCGTGCACGTGAGAGTGATCCGAGTAAATCTATTCTGTTTATACATACCGGGGGAACACCGGGAGTTTTTGCCTACGGCAGGCAACTTCTGTCACTTCAAAAGCAGTGATCTCCCATCAGAGCGATTAACTAGAATCGATCCAGACGATATGGCGTGATATTGATTGGGATGGGTTGATCGCAAACCATCGCAGCTGCCATTCGACCCGTCATCGGCGCCTGGGTCAGGCCAAGGTGACCGTGACCAAACGCCGCAAATAGCCCAGCATGTCCTGGGACTGGGCCAATGCACGGCAACGAGTCAGGCGTTGAGGGCCGTGAACCCATCCACTCACTCACATCCTCGGCATTAAGACCTGGCAGCATGCGCTGGGCCAGGCGCGCAATCACTTTTGCCCGGCGGTAATCAGGTCCGGCGTCCAGGCCTGCGAACTCTGCCGTCCCGGCACAGCGCAGCCCCATCTCCATAGAACTCGCAGCGAATTTTCTATCGCCGTCCAGTACCGAATTATTTAACGTGACTCCTGGACTGGCAAAGATCGTGTGATAGCCCCGCTCCGATTCCAGCGGAATGCGAACCCCCAAGGGCTTCAGCAGTCGGGCAGACCAGGCACCGCTGGCCACCACGGTTCGGGGCGAACTGAACATGCCCTGGTCGGTACGAATATTAAATGCCCCGGATACATCCGACTTGAGCTCGTGCACCAAAGCACGGGTGAACACGACGCCCTGATTTCGCGCTTTTTGTGCCAGCACCTGTCCCAGTCTGGCCGGATTCACTGTGCGAGCCTGTTGCCCAATCAGCACGGCGGCCTGGTACTCCGGTGACAATGACGGCTCTATTTCCCGCACTTCATCCCCGCTGACAAATTCCAATGGCACGCCAAGCTCACGACGCAATGCCCACTGCGGCAATTCAGGATCAGCATGACGAACATCCCGGAACACGTGGATGTAACTGGAGTCACGCACCAAGTCCTCATGATCCGTGCCGCGCAATAACCCGCGGTAAAGCTCTGGACAATCACGATTCAATGCCAGGATCGCATCGGCGATTCCACCAACGCGGGACACCTGGGCGCTGGCAAGAAAACGAACCAGCCACGGGAATAGGCGCGGAAGGTAAGTCCAACGCAAGGCAACCGGCCCGTCCTTGGATAAGGTCCAGCCCGGGATACTCTTCCATTGCCCAGGCAACGACTGCGGCACACACGACCATGGGGAAATCACCCCGGCGTTACCAGAGCTCGCGCCCTCCGCCGGCCCATCCCGATCGATAACTCGCACCGACTTTCCGCTGGCGGCCATCTCCAGAGCACAACAGATGCCGATAATGCCGGAACCGATAACCGTGATGTCGAAGCCGTGGGCCTCAGGCATTTTGGGAAACAACAGGCTTAGCCCTTCGCCAAGCCGTCACCTGCTGAATCAGGACTGGCGCCACAAACACCAATGCAAAAAGATCGCTCTGGATTCCGGGCGCAACCAGCAGGACGCCGGAAAAAGCCATCGCCCAGCGAATGATTACCGGCATCCGTACCAGAAAGAACCCGGCAACCGAGGTTGCCACCATAAAGATACCAACGGCACAACTCAGCGTGGTCGAAAGAAAAGCACTCCAGGTGAAATAATCCTCAATCACAATCAGCATCGCTGGAGAGTAGACAAACACCATGGGGACCATCAGCTTGGCGATACCCAGGGTAAACGCCGACACACCAGTTCGAAAAGGATTAGCACCCGCGATACCCGCAGCAGCGTACGCCGATGCACAGACTGGCGGAGTAATCTCCGAGATAACCCCGTAGTACAAAACGAAAAGGTGTGAAGCCAGCGGTGGAACCCCCAGATTGGCCAACGCGGGTTGCGCCACCGTGACCAGCATGATGTAAAGCGCTGTCGTGGGCAAGCCAGCCCCCATCAGAATACAGGTAATCGCAATCAGTATTAAAGACACGAACAGGGTTATTCCCTGGACTGAAAAATCAAACAGCGGAATCCACGAAAAAACAGAGTAAAGGCTCTCTCCAATCGAAAGTGCCCCATTTGTGACCATAAAACCTAACCGAAAGCCCAGTCCTGTGGAGTTGACCACACCAACTACAATCCCGATCGCGGCACAGACTGCGCCAACCGCCAGCGCGTAACGTACGCCAGTCACACAGCCATCGAGAATATCGCGCAGGCCAATGCGATGCATCGGATTGACCAATCCCACCGCCAATGCAGTTGTGATACCCCAAAAAGCCGCCATGTGCGGCGAATAGCCGCTAAACAATACATAGATCAGCGCTGCCAGCGGCAAAGCTGTCGGCCACCCTCTTTTCAGCACCGCCAACAGTCGGGGGATCTCTTCCGCTGGCAAGCCTTTGAGGCCTAATCGCTTAGCCTTGAAGTGCACAATCGACAGTACGCCCAAGTAATGCATGGCTGCCGGCACCATTGCTGCGAGCACGATAGTGGTATAGGGCACCTCCAGAAACTCGGCCATCACGAAGGCTGCCGCACCCATGATCGGTGGGGTAATCTGGCCCCCAGCGCTGGAAGCGGCCTCGACCCCACCGGCGAGGTGTCCGGGGTATCCCATACGTTTCATATTAGGAATAGTCAGCGAGCCGGTCGAGACCGTATTGGCGATAGACGACCCCGAGATGGTGCCAAAAAATGCGGATGACACGACGCTGACTTTGGCCAGTCCACCGGTATAGCGCCCCGCCATCACTGTTGCTATATCTACAAAGAACTGCCCCAAACCCATACGCTGTGCAAGCACGCCAAACAGTACAAAATGAAACACCACCGTGGATACGATCCATAGCGTCACGCCATAGATGCCCTCAGCCGGGAAATACATATTATTGATGTACTGTGCCCAGTTAATGCCCGGATGCTTCAGGATCATCAACGGCATGTACTGTCCGAACACAGCATAGGATGTGAAAAGGAGAATAATGATCGGCACCACAATCCCCAAAGTACGGCGCACAGCTTCCAGCAGCACCGCGATGAGGATGGTACCGAAAACGACATCGATGAAAGCCGGGTCTCCCTGGCGCAGCACTTGTTCGGGCAGGAAAAAATGCCAACCCAATAACTCAAAATCAATCTCGTACCAGGTGATGCCGACATAAAGCGATGATGAAACTCCAGCCAGGATCAGCAACCAATCCCAGATCGGAACATTCGAAAAACGCCACCAGGTGTTGGCGTGAAGTTGGCGACCACCGCCACGCTTGATCATCGGGTAAAGAATAAATACCAGGATGATCACGCCGGACATATGAAAACCCATATGCCAGTAATCGACCGGAACACCGGTGCCTGCGGTTACATAGTGGTACGCAGCAAAAAAAACCGAAAAAAGGAAGGTGAACTTAACCAGCCACGGGCCGATTTCCCGGAACTGAAGGCCGGAGTCGTACTTCTCTTCAAGTTCCTCGACCTGTCTGACATCCAATTGCGCCACAATATGCCCTCTGCTACGCCCGACTAATACTAGAAAAAAGAACGGAGGCAGGTGGACACCTGCCTCCGTTCCTGATTACTGCAACATTAAAGCTAATCAGTCGATCATGCCGATTTCTTTATAGTAACGCTCGGCACCGGGATGCAGTGGTATCAAAACACCCTTAAGGGCTGTCTCCACGCGAATGGCTTTACCTTTCGCATGGCCCTTGTCCAGAAGTTTACGGGTGTTCTTGTTCCACATCGCCTTGGTGATCTGATAGATCAACTCTTCAGGCTGATCAACCGATGTGACAAGTTGTCCGTTGACCGCCACTGTGGGAACATCGTAGTCGATACTCTCGTACACCCCGGCTGGGATATCCGAAGGCACATAGTAAGGAATAATGCCGTTGATCGCTTTGCGCTCGTCTTCGGAGAACCTGTACAGCTCAAACCCCTTGGTCGAACCCAACTGGATCAACGCAGCGAACGGAGTGCCGCCAGCATAGAAGAAAGCATCCAGCTGTCCATCGGCCAGGCGCTGGGAACTTTGTCCTAATCCCAGTTCATGCTCATCAGCCTTGATGCCATAGTGCTCGAGAATCATGCGCACCGATACCTGGGTACCTGAACCTGCGGCGGCAACACCGACCCGCTTGCCGTTGAGATCCATAAGGCTGGAAAGATGCTCGCCTTTGGGCGTAACCAGATGCATATCTTCAGGGTACAGGTTGGCAATCACCCGGACATTGTCCTTCTTGTGGCCGACAAATTTGCCTGTACCGTTGTAGCCCTGAGTGACGCTCTGCGCACCAGCAAGACCGGCGTCCAACTGGCCAGCGTGAATTGCGTTCATGTTGGCGACCGAGGCATTAGTCGAAACCGCAATCGCGACCAGTCCTGGCACGCCGCAGCTGCCACCTTTATCGCAAGCACGCGAGCCTGGCGGACTTGATATCGCGTTGGCGAGAAGGCCGCCGATCGGGTAGTAAGTACCCCCGGCGCCGCCAGTACCGATACGGAAAAACGTCATGTCCTGCGCCTGGACGCTGCCCATCATCAAAGCCAGCCCGGTGAATACCGCGCCAAGCAATCCTCTCTTGGTTACCATCATTTTGTCTCCTTTATAGGTGTAAATACTGAAAAAAATCCGGCCTAGGCATAAATACCCTAGTCCGGCGAGAGCCACTATCGGCCTGGAAAGGTATATTGTCAATTAAACATGATTAGTTAACTTTGAGTTTTTAAAGTTTTCGGAGCGAATCGGATGGGAAATGGCATGAATCTCGATAGTATCGTGCACTAAAGTAGAGCGCAGTTAAAACACGCTGCCAACCAATACATGAAAGATCACACCCGCGTAATCATGCACGCTGACATGGACGCGTTTTACGCCTCGGTGGAGCAGCGTGATCACGTTGAACTTCGTGGTCAGCCACTGGCCGTGGGCGGTGCCGGCCCACGCGGTGTCGTGGCTGCGGCCAGCTACGAGGCCCGCCGATTCGGGGTACGCTCTGCGATGCCTTCCGTTGAGGCCCGGCGACGTTGCCCCAAACTGATTTTTGTACGAGGCAACATGGGCCTGTACAAAAAAGAATCAACTCGGTTGTTCGACATTTTTCGTGAATTCTCGCCAGCAGTAGAACGCATCTCTCTGGATGAGGCTTTTCTCGATCTGACCGGCAGCGCGCGTCTTATGGGCCCGGCGAAACAAGTGGGAGAGCGCTTGCGCAAACGGGTACACGACCAACTGACGCTACCGATTTCGGTCGGCATCGCTCCGGTCAAGATGGTAGCCAAAATCGCAAGCGCTGCGGCCAAGCCTGATGGCTTACTCGAAGTGATAGCCAGCGAAATGAAGCAGTTTCTCGACCCCCTGCCGGTCGGGCGCATCTGGGGTGTGGGGCCGGTGGCTCAAGAACGCCTTGAGGCGTTGGGGTTTTATACGATAGGTGATGTGGCACACGCAAAAGATGATGACCTGCATCACGCCCTGGGGGACTGGGGTATTGAAATTGCACAACTTGCCCGTGGCGAGGATATCCGCGATATCGAGCCTTACCGTGAGGCAGTCTCCTACAGCGAGGAACATACCTTTGTAAAAGATGTAACAGCAAAACACGAATTAGAGCCTTTAGTGCGCGAACACGCAGAGTCCGTTGCCCGACGATTGCGACATGATGGCGTCCGTGCGCACACCGTGGTGCTGAAATGGAAATCGGCCCAGCGTAATGCACCCGGCGCCAGAGGTTATCCCGTGTTTACCCGACGCACGACACTGACACAACCTACGGATGATGGTCGCACCATTGCCGGGAATGCCATCGGACTGCTGCACCGTTGCGGGCCGGACGGGGCGATTCGCCTGCTTGGTGTGGGATGCACCGGCCTGACCGGTGAATCGGCAGACCAGTTATCGCTGTTTGACGCGGGCAAGAATGCACGCCGCTCAACTCTGAACCAAACGGTAGATCAGATCACTCAGCGCTTTGGCAAAAAAGCGATTGGTGCACTTACACGCAAAGATCGCGAACAGGTAGGACTGTCGATGCAGGTTAAGCGCGGCGACGAGACGGACGGCTAAGGGGTTCAAGGCCACACCAGTTGCCCACAAAAAGGGCAATGGTCCCCGTGACACGTTTCAGCGATGCCAAGCTGACACGCTCATCAAAAGCATGGATATCCTTTGAGACCGGCCCGTATACCAGGCATGGGCAATCATCGTAGAGAACAAATACCCTGCCATCGAGATAACCGGGTGTTACAAAAGACTCCAGACTCGAGCCAAAACTGACGGCATGGGCCTGGCCCAGCACCTGCTCTGCCGCACTGCCTTCTTCCAGCACATAGCCACGAGCGAAGAACCCGTTGTACTCAACCTGCGGCGGGTTATCGCGCAAGAAGGGATGATCCCGAGCGTGCGCGCTGATGCAATCTTCAATCTCCTTTGCCGCATCGCGTGGGTCGACGCCGGGATAGATCGCCGCGCGCACATCCAGGGTGCACCAGGACGGCACCGACGATGCCCAGTCACCCCCATTGATCCGGCCGATGTTGAAATTGATCGGGTGATCGAGCGAATCAAAGTAGCGATGCCGAAAGCGTTCTTCATTCCAGCGGGCTTCGAGCGCCTTGAGCGCCGGAATCAGTGTCATCGCAGACTCGATCGCATTAGCCCCCTGCCCCGCCTCACGCACATGCACCGGCCGGCCGCGCAGATGAATGCGAAACCAGATCACCCCGGTATTCGCTCGTACCAGCATATTCTCCTCGGGCTCGGGAATCAGTGCTGCATCGGCACGGTAGCCGCGAACCAGGGCCGAGAGGGCGCCGTTGCCGGTGCACTCTTCTTCAGTCACCGACTGCATATGCAACCGAGCGGCTGGCTGCCAGCCTAATGTCTCAAGCGCATCCAGCGCTGCCAGGTTGGCACACAAGCCCCCTTTCATGTCAGCACCACCGCGCCCGTAGAGCCAATCATCCTCAACCCAGGGCTCAAAAGGGGGCCGGGCCCACATATCGAGCGGCCCGGTGGGTACAACGTCCACGTGACCATTAAGGATCAGTGAGCGGCCCTGTTCTTGATCCGGCGAATGAGTGCCCACCACATTAATCGCGTTATCGTAATTGACCTTGACCGGGGAAAATCCTGGGTGATCCTGTATGTCGTCGATATCGATCGACCACCGGTCCATTGTGTAGCCACGCGATGCCAGGGCCTCGTAGTAATGATCCTGCGCCGCACGCTCGTTGCCGCGGGTGGAATCCAAAGCCATCATCTGCTTTGTGAAATCGATCTGGCGATCAAAGCCCTTAGCAACCGCATCGAGAATCTCGCGTGCGAGCTCCGGCGCGACCGGCTTGGGTACAGCCGATGAATTCATGCGGTCAGGGATCCCGCCAGATGGCATGTGTGGAGCAGGAAACACAGCCACCCCAATGACTAACATGATCGTAATCGATCTCGATGGGCTCAACACCACGGCGGGCGAGTTCGTCGCAGACCCGACCCACCCCTTTGGGAATCACATAGCGTTTGTCGTCCAGGCTTACACCCACAGTCGCAAACAAGAGTGCTTCGGCTTCAGTTAACTCGATCACATCCCAGTCTGAAAGCGGTGCCGGCAACGGCTCCTTGAGCTCGTCCCGGTACAGCAGCAATACACCCTCAGAAACCAGAACCATGATGCCGAGCAGGTGCAAAATGCTGCCGTGCATCGGCATCCGGTGAACCTGGTAGCCGAAAGGCTCGATGTAATCCGCCAGCCAATCTGTGCCGGCACGATTGCTGGCGATATCTGACTCACCCACAAAAAGATGGTTCTGGTAGCAGATGATGTCGCCACCTTCCAGATACGGCCCAGGCCCATCGCTGGAAGGTGAAAATGGCTGTGCGGCAGGCATCACCACGTGATGCGTCTCGGAATCGGCTGCGAGCAAAGGTGCCAAGATCTCGCGCAGTGGAAACACTTCCTTGCGTCGATAGGCTCGGCGAATATTCACCTCAAGGTAATGCTTGCCCACCGTGTACACGGGATCTGCCGGGTACAACAACGAAGCCCCGGGCTGTAAATCAGCAAGGTAAGCGCGCTCCTCTTCGCTATAAGGCCTTGGCCGGTAGACCTTGATGCCGTTATCCTGATAGAGGGCCGCCAGATTATCCAACTGTTGGGCCGTTTTTTCCCAGCGTTCAGGCATCGCACTACGGATATCCAGCGGCTGGTCACCGCAGGCTTTTAGTGCGGCTTGAACCTCGTCGTTGTAATGGTGCAGCGTCGGATTAAACGGTGGCAGCGCAAGGCCCTCCACACTGCCTACGATTGCACTTCGCAGTTTTCCAAAATCGGTATACGCTCCGAATCCCTCACTCTCACCCATCGTCATTTCTCCCAAGAAAGGCTGGCGAAACCCGCCAGCCAGAATCATCAGTTCTACAGGCCCTGGACTGCTGAGCTCCCGATTGCGAATTATCGCTCCCGATCAGCGCCAGGACTCTAAGATTACTCAGGCAGCGACAGATTGGGAAGGGCTGATCTCGCCACTGCGGTATTCGGTAATCTGCCATCCAGTTGCGTCGGCATCGAGCAACATACATGAAGCACCCCCTTTGGTACGCTCCTGACCTGCGGCCCCCGGGTTAAGTACCCAGGGCGCCTGAGTGCAGTCACAACAGCGGATATGGGTATGGCCATAAACAATGGCCCGAGCCGCGGGATACTTAGCGCGCAGGCGCTGGTGGTAATGACGGGTATCCCAGATACGGTGACCGTGCTCTACCGCCAACATGCCGCCCGGCAAATCGACCTGTACCGATTCGGCCAGATCCACGAGCCCCGTCGAATTATCGTCAGGCCATTTTCCCGGTGGGTCATTATTGCCCTTAACCGCGATCAGTTCACCGTTATCAGGTCTGATCGATTCCAGAACGGATAGCCCGCCAATATCTCCTGCGTGCACGACATAATCGGCGACGCGGGTCATTTCTTTAATAAAAGGTGCCACGAAGCCGTGAGTATCGGATAACAAGACAACTCTCATGTAACAGATTTCCAATGAAAAATTAGTCGCCGCTCTAGAAGATCAAACAAGCAAAGACTAATTAACTTTTGCAACCACCAAATCAGCCGGTCTTATGGGCCTGCCGTCGGGGCTCACTAAAAGATAGATGATTTACGTGAGTCAATCTGGATTGCAATACCAATGCCCAGTAGCAAAATCCCCTGCCAAGTAATAAACAATGGGAAAAATTCGTCAAAACCAAAAAAATCCGAAAGCGCAAAAACCAGCCCGCCTAAACCCCCCGCTAAAGTAGTGAGCACGATGACCATCCATATCCTCTTTAACCTCCACGCAATAACTAGACCGATGCCAACAAAAACGCCGCCGATAATCCCGCTCCCGATCCAAGACCAAACCATCTTCCAATACTCGGAGCCAAATTCAAGAGCCAGAATCCAACCCACCCCACTGGCGAGAATAAGAACTAAAGGATTCAGCCAAGGGTTGCGGGGGGTTATCCCGCTGATATAGCGGCCTGCTAGTGCAATCATCGCGCCTAGTATCAAAGAAGGGCCGACATACTGCCACACGTCATGACTGGTATAGATCAAATGACAAAGAAGGCCGGAAGCAATCCCCACTACTAGATACATTCCAAGATGTTTGTAATTTAGGTTCATCTTGTTATCAGCTTCTGAAAAGCTCACCCATTAAATCAACGTGGGGGTTTGTCGGGCTTTGCCTGGGCTCTCAGCAACAGCCAAAATCCCGCGAGAGCCACCGGCAAACTAAGTAACTGACCCATCGTTACCCACTCCAAAGCCACGGTACCCAGGTGTGCATCCGGCTCACGGAAAAACTCCACGGCGAAACGCATCACAGCATAAGCCACAAGAAAAAGCCCGCTGACGCGACCCAGGCTGCGCGGCCGGGCTGAATACACCCAGATCAGCAAAAACAATACCACGCCCTCAAGACCAGCCTCGTACAGTTGTGAGGGGTGTCTTGGCAGCGACCCTGCCGCCGGGAAAACCATTGCCCAGGGTGAATCGCTGACCCGTCCCCACAATTCCTGGTTGATAAAGTTACCGATTCGCCCCGCGCATAGGCCAGGCGCGCACAATGGTGCCAAAAAATCAGCCACTGACAGGAAGTTCTTAGAAAAGCGACGTGCAAAAAGAAGTACAGCAATACTGACACCAATCAAGCCGCCATGAAACGACATCCCACCGGACCAGACGGACAACAACTCCACCGGATGTAAAAAATAGTAGCCAGGGTTATAAAACACCACGTACCCCAGACGGCCACCGACCACAGCGCCAATGGCCACATAAAATACCAGATCCCAGACTTGTGAAGAAGTCCAGTCGACATCAGCCTTGCGGGTACGGTAAAGACCCAGCATGCCGCCGCTGATAAAAGCGATCAGATACATAACACCGTACCAGTGCACAACGAGCGGCCCTACGCTGATCGCAACCGGATTAATGTCGGGATAAATTAACATTGCCTGTCGAGCCAATAAATAAAAAGAGTGGTCAGATCAAAAACCGGTATCCGAGTATAGCCGCTCGCTTCCTGTGTTATCGTGACACTCCTAGCGGAAACATATGCATGATAAGACTACCCTTCCCTGTCTTATCAATTACGGCAACCCAGGCTCTTGCGACCAAATCACCATACAAACCAAGCACGAGGACGACTGATGCATAAGATGTACAAAGTGCTGGCTAACATCAGCGCTTGTTGGGTTCTCGCTCAGGGTGCGCTGCAAACCAGGCGCTGCATTGGCCAGATGACTGCAGCCGCCCTGCTTGCCTTTACAGTCCAATCATCAGAGGCGGCTACCCGATTTCTGATCGATACCATCGATAACGGTATAGCCGGCAAAGCGCAGATACTGATCAGCGATGGCCGTATCCGACTGACCCATTCCGTCACACCGCGCCAGGAAATACTATTCTCGGCCAGCGACCGCCAGGTACTCTTGATCCGACACGCCCGAAAGGAGCTCACCCGGGTTGATCCCGATACAATACAACGCTCAGTCGATCAGGTCTCGGGCATTGCCGCGCAACTGCAAGCGCATCGTGACAACCTGACTGAGGAAAAACGCGCGCAACTTGACGCAATGCTAAAAAGCCTGGGTATCGCCGACCCAGCCGGGGTCTCCGCAATGGCGCTGACCATAACGGCTACAGGACAAGCCGGCCAGGCGGCCGAGCGGGCATGTCAGTGGTGGGCCATCAGCCAGGGTGAAAAACGTACCGGGCGCACCTGTCTTGCCGGAAATGAAACCCTGGCAATCGATAATGGGGATTTCGCCACTTTGCTGACCCTGGCGACTTATGTCCATGAGCTGCAGCGCACAGCAGGCACGCTGCTGTCGACGCTGGGTTTCTCACTTCCCCCGATTGGTCTTGGCGACGGACGATCAATACCGATCCGCCTTGAGGACACGGCACAAGGTCTTGTCGCTACCCTTAGCGCTGTGGATCACCTGGAGGTGTCATTGCGCCTGCTGGCGCCGAGTGGCTACCGGGTTATCGAGATGTCTCAAAACTAAAGCTTTATAAACTCCCTCAGTTGGCCAGATCGGCCACGTTGGCGTAAAGCTCGAGTGCTTCGGGGTTGGCCAGTGCCTCGCGGTTGACGACCGGTTCGCCGTGAACCATTTTTCGCACAGCCAGCTCAACGATCTTGCCGCTCTTGGTGCGTGGGATATCGCTGACCTGGATCACCTTTGCCGGCACATGACGCGGCGTGGTGTTATTGCGTATCTCGGTGCAGATATGGCCGCGCAACTCGTCATCCAGCACCTCACCGGCGCGCAAACGCACAAACAACACGATACGCACGTCTCCTGCCCACTGCTGGCCGATCACCAGGCTCTCAACCACTTGCTCGATCCGCTCCGCTTGGCGATAAATCTCGGCGGTACCGATACGAACCCCGCCAGGATTTAAAACAGCATCTGAACGACCATAGACAATGATGCCGCCGTGGTCGGTAGTCGCAACGTAGTCGCCGTGGCACCACACCCCCTTAAATTTCTCGAAATATGCCGCGTGGTAGCGGGTATCGTGCGGATCATTCCAAAAGCCAATGGGCGTTGATGGAAAAGCGTTGGCGCAAGTCAGTTCACCTTTCTCACCTGACCCCAGAAGCGAGCCATCATCGCCACGCACTTCGATTTGCATTCCCAGTAACGGACACTGAATTTCACCACGCCACACCGGGAGGTTGGGATTTCCGCCGACAAAACAACCCAAGATATCGGTGCCGCCAGAAATAGAAGACAAACAGACGCTATCACTGACTGATGCGTAAACATAGTCAAAGCCCTCGGCCATCAGTGGTGATCCGGTGGAAAGCAGAGTGCGGACACTAGACAGATCATGAGTTTCGCGCGGACACAGGCCCGCCTTGGCAATGGCATCAATGAACTTGGCCGAGGTTCCCACGATGTTGATTTCCTCCTGCTCAACAAAATCGAAAATGACGTTTGTGTCCGGGTAAAAAGGAGAGCCGTCATACAACGCCAGCGTAGCCCCGCTGGCCAGCCCGGATACCAGCCAGTTCCACATCATCCAGCCGCAGGTCGTGAAATAAAAAAGCCGATCATCGGGGCGCAATCCTACGTGCAACTGCTGCTCCTTGAGGTGCTGCAACAAAGACCCGCCAGCACCGTGGACAATACACTTGGGCACGCCGGTGGTTCCTGACGAATACATGATGTAAAGCGGGTGATCAAAGGGCAGATCGACAAAATCGATCTCCTCCTCGGAAGAGCTGAACTCATCGACTGACACCGCCCCGGTTATCTGTGACAGATCAGGATCGTTCGAGAAAAAAGGCACGACCACGGTGTGCTCCAGTGACGGCAGGCCTTGTTGAATCTTACGCAACTTCTCCAAAGAGTCATGCGCCTTGCCGTTATAGAAGTAACCATCCGCGCTGAACAGTACTCGGGGCGTGATCTGGCCAAATCGGTCCAGTACGCCCTGCACGCCGAAATCCGGTGAACAAGATGACCATGTCGCGCCCACGGACGCCGTCGCCAGCATGGCACTGACCGTTTCGGGCATATTGGGCATAAAACCACAGACCCGGTCTCCTGGCCCGATGCCGGCCTGGCGGAGTGCGCCAGCAAGCCCTGCCACCTGCCGATACAACTCGGCATAACTCAGAGAACGTTTTATTTTGTCTTCTGAACGAAAAATCAGGGCCGGCGCGTCATCGCGACGACGCAGCAGGTTGCGGGCGAAATTCAGACGAACATTGGGAAACCAGCGTGCCCCGGGCAACCGCTTGGGATTTTCGACTACTGGATCAATCTTGCCAGAGGCAATCACACCAGCCATCTCCCAGACGCTGGCCCAGAACTCGCCGGGCTCGCTGACCGACCACTGATGCAGCGCTGGGTAGTCATCGAATACCCGGCCCCAGCGTAATGCCGCATCGCGGGCAAAAGCTGTCATGTTGCTGTCGGCAATCTGCTCGGAGGTAGGCCGCCATAGCGGCTGGTCGATCATAATTTACTCCCATTAAATGTGGTGCCTGAAAGGCCAGCAGATATTATCTGTGCCTTAGCGCGGCTATGGCCTTTGCATGCAACCGTATCCGTTCACATCAATCTCGTCAAAACAATTTAACCCTTCTTGGAATTCACGTATATTCCGACCTGCTTGCCCCCCTTGCAACAAAGGGCCGTGGAGGCCTCACCAGATGTCAGTCACACCGCATTTCACACTCGATAAGCTGATCCAACAGCTATCCGATCTTGCGCGGGAAAGACTTCCAGCGACACAGGTCGAGCGCGCAAGGTCCTTTTTCAAAGCCTATTACCACCGAGTACCCACCGAGGATCTGGAACAGGCTCCCTTGGACGACCTTTACGGGGCAGCCCTGGCTCACCTTAAGTTTGCACAGCGCCGAGTCGCTGGGAACGCCTGTCTGCGTATCTACAACCCCACTACCGAAGTTCACGGCTGGCAGACGCGGCACAGTGTGGTCGAGATTGTCGTTGATGACATGGCCTTTTTGGTCGATTCCATCCGCATGGCTCTCAACCGACTGGGTCATACCATTCATCTGACAATTCATCCCGTAATCAGTGTCGAGCGTGATCCCGATGGCACCATGGTCGGTCTGAATAATCAGGACGAAGAAGCCTGTAAAGAATCGTTTTTGTCTTTTCAGCTCAGCCACCAGACTACCCCGGAGCGCCTTGCGGCAATCACGCAGGAAATTAACCGCGTCCTCGCCGAGGTCCGAGCCGCTGATACAGACTGGGAAGCCATGCGTGATCTGGCTTTGGCGACCGCTAAGGGTATCCATCCCGATCACACGCCGCTGGATCCGGAATCCGCTGGCGAAGTGGCTGCCCTTTGCCACTGGATTGCAGATGATCACTTTACTTTCCTTGGGGCCGTTGAATTTGACGCCCTGGCAGGCAAAGAGCCGTCATTGGTCGCGCGGGCGGACTCGGCACTGGGCATCTTGCGCCCACAACCCGACTCAGACTTAAGCCAACGCCTTCTGGCACTGCCTTCAGAACTGCCGGGATATCTTGAAGAATCCGACCCGTTACTACTTGCTAAATCCAGCAACCGCTCGCTCGTACACCGTCCTGCTTACATGGACTTGATCGCGGTACGGCATTTTGATGCAAAGGGCCAGTTAACCGGTGAGACCTGCCTGCTGGGCCTTTTTTCTGCAGCTGCCTACACTCACAGCGTAGCTGATGTGCCTGTTCTGCGGCTCAAACTTAAGCACGTGCTACAGCGCAGCGGGCTTCCCGCAAACGGACATGGCATTAAGGTATTGCAGAATCTCGTTGAAAGTTACCCGCGAGATGACCTGTTCCAGATCGGTGATCAAGAACTGTACTCGATCACTATCGGAATGCTCGAGCTACAGGAGCGTCAACGTACCCGCCTGTTTCAACGCCGTGACCGTTTCGGACGCTTTTATTCCTGTCTGGTTTTTGTTCCGCGTGACCGGTTCAACAGCGATCTGCGGCAGAAAATAGGAAACATTCTTCTGCAAGCCTATGCCGGCCACACACTTCAGTTCGATGTGCATTTTTCCGACTCAGTGCTGGCACGAATACATTACCTGATTAGCGTTGATCCCGAGGGTGCGCTCTCGCCCGACACTGTGGCGCTCGAGCAACGCATAGCGCAAGCCGCACGATCATGGCGAGAAGACTTGCACTCATCGCTCGAAACCGAATATGGAGGGGAGGCTGCCCTGGCTCGCTTCGAAACCTGGGGCGATGGCTTTCCAACCGCTTATCAGGAAGAGTTCACTCCCCAGCACGGGGCCTGTGATCTGGAACAGATTGTCGCTGCCGAGCAAAGCTCGCAGTTGGGTATTGAACTGTATCGCGAGCGCGACAGTCAGGCCAATCGCGCACAGCTTAAGCTTTATTCTCCAGGCGCCGCGGCTGTCCTCTCGGATGTTCTGCCGGTCATCGAGAATATGGGTCTTCGTGTTTTATCTGAACGCCCCTACCGGATAACAAGCCAGGAAGGTGCGCTGGTTTTCCTGCATGTGTTTGATCTGGAAGACCGTGACCGCAGCGACATTGATGTCGATAACGGCAAACATCATTTTGAAACCGTGTTCCAGCGGGTCTGGTCTCGTCAGGCAGACAACGACGGCTTCAACCGGCTGGTGCTGCGTGCGGGTCTCGACTGGCAAGAGACCACGTTATTACGCGCAGCCTATCGCTACCTGAGGCAACTGCGTTTTCGGTACAGCCAGGATTACGTGATTGAGACCCTAGCAGGCAACCCGCATATGGCCATCCGGGTCATCCGACTGTTTCATGCCCGCTTTGATCCAGATCTGGCCGGTGATCGCACCGAAACAGTACAGAACATAAGAGATGAAATCGCGACTGGGCTTGAACGGGTTACCAATCTAGACGAAGACCGTATTCTCTTCGCTTTCGTTAATCTTATTGAGTCGATGCTTCGAACCAGCTATTTTCAAGGCCATCACCACGAGCAACCGGCGCGACTCTCGTTCAAGATCGACTGTAGCGCAATTACCCGCATGCCCCGACCACGGCCGATGGCAGAGATCTTCGTCTACTCATCCCGGGTCGAGGCGATCCACCTGCGTGGCGGTAAAGTGGCCCGGGGTGGCCTGCGCTGGTCCGATCGCCCGGAAGATTTTCGCACCGAAGTCCTGGGGCTTGTCAAAGCACAGATCGCCAAGAACGCTGTCATTATCCCGGTCGGCTCCAAAGGCGGGTTTATTGCGCGGCGCCTGTCCGAACTCGAACCCGATGAGCGCGGCGATGAAGTACGCTCTTGCTACCAGACTTTCATTCGCGGCCTGCTCGATCTGACAGATAATCGCCGTGGCGATTCCGTCATTCCACCGCCCCGCGTTGTGCGCTACGACGAAGATGATCCCTACTTGGTCGTTGCCGCCGATAAGGGAACAGCAACGTTCTCGGATCTTGCCAACGACGTGGCAGCTGAATACGATTACTGGCTGGACGACGCCTTTGCTTCGGGAGGCAAGACTGGCTACGACCACAAGTCCATGGGCATCACTGCCCGTGGTGCGTGGGAGTCAGTCAAGCGCTTGTTCCGCGATCTGGATGTTGATACCCAGGCGCAACCTTTTACCGTTCTGGGTATTGGCGACATGTCCGGGGATGTATTCGGTAACGGCATGTTGCTTTCCCCTCATATCCGCCTGATCGGCGCTTTCAACCACGAGCATATTTTCATTGATCCGCACCCGGATCCCAAAACCTCGTTCAAAGAGCGCGAACGACTGTTTCGAATGCCCCGCTCCACGTGGGCTGATTACGACCTAAGGACACTCTCAGCCGGAGGCGGCATATGGCCGCGTACCGCCAAGTCGATAGAGTTAACTGAGTCTGCCCGTAAGGCGTTAGGCATTGGTGCGCAGCAACTCAGTCCAACCGAATTGATACACGAGATGATAAAAAGCCCGGCTGACCTGCTGTTTAACGGCGGCATCGGAACCTATATCAAAGCGTCAACCGAAAGTCATGAATCGGTCGGCGATCGGGTCAATGACGCATTGCGGGTTGATGCCTCACAGTTGCGCTGCCGCGTCATTGGCGAGGGGGGGAATCTCGGACTCACTCAACTGGGCCGAATTGAATTCAGTCATCGCGGAGGTCTATGTCACACCGATGCTATTGATAACTCCGCCGGGGTCGATACCTCCGACCACGAAGTGAACATTAAGATTCTTCTTAGCGCGGCCCTCGAAGCGCATGAGATTGATATGGATGAGCGCAATACCCTGCTGGAGGCAATGACCGAAGAGGTTGCGCTCCTGGTGTTACGCAACAACTATGCACAAACCCAGGCACTGGCATTGGCAGTAGACCGGGCACCGAGCCTGATTCACCACCACAGCCGCGCCATGCGCCAACTCGAGCGCAGTTACGGACTCGACCGGGAACTGGAACACCTGCCCGGGGATGAAGAGATTGCCGAACGTATTTCCCGAGGCCAAGGCCTTACGCGGCCTGAACTGGCAGTACTTTTAGCCCACAGCAAGATCTCGACCTACCAGATCCTGCTTGAGTCGGACGTGCCTGAAGATCCCTTCCTCGGTGAAGACCTGCAACGCTATTTTCCCCAGGCCTTGAGCCCTCGCTTTGACCGCTTCATGGCGCCCCACCGCCTGCGCCGGGAAATCATTGCAACCCACGTCACGAACAGCATGATCAATCGTGTCGGATCGGGCTTCACGTTGAGAATGAACGAGCTGACAGGCGGTCTTCCAGCGGACACGGCCCGGGCATACGCGGCAGTACGCGAAATCTTCCGGCTACGTGAGTTATGGCGCGAAATTGAGGCGCTGGATCATCAGGTCGCCTCGAAAACACAAAAAGAACTTATGCACGAGACTCGCCAACTGCTTGAGCGCGCCACCGCCTGGATGTTACGCCATCGGCAGCGGCCAATTGATATTGCTGCAACGGTGGCCGAATTTCGCGGTGGGGTAGATAAACTTCGCCTGAGTTTCCCCCGGGCGCTGGCCGCTTCAAACCGCCTGACACAAAAACGTCGGGTACGCCGCTATTTGAACGCAGACGTGCCGGCGACACTGGCCAACCACGTCGCAGCTCTGGCTGCTCTCACCAGCGCCCTGGACATCGCCGATGTGGCCAACAGTCGTGAGCATGATATCGCCCAGGTCGCGACGGTCTATTTCGATACCGGTGATCGTCTCGGCTTGCACTGGCTTTCCGATCACATTCGTGACCTGCCGATCACTAATCACTGGCACGCCCTTGCCCGCTCAACCCTGCGTTCTGATCTGCATCTCAGTCAACGTACGATCACTGCCGCTATTCTTGATACCGAAGGTGGCCGCGGCAAGGCCGGGGTTCGCCAGTGGGTTGCTACTCACCGCACTGACACTGAGCGGCTGGCCCAGATGATCAACGACCTGCAAAAATCCAGTAATCTGGACTTTGCCATGTTATCAGTGGCGGTCAGTGAAGCGGGTCAGATCTGCTCAGCGCCTTCTCACTAAGCCCCGCACGGGTTGAAACTGCTCATGGGGTTGATCGCCTGCTCTGCGAGCGCAAAATCAAATGGGATTTTGGCACTAAGATGTTGCTGGGACTTACCAAGCAATCCAGGCTTGAACTAACTCCATGAACCAAACTGCATTACTCTTTATGTTTACTGGATTCCCTGGTGGGCTTAAACATTGGATGAGTTAAGGGCAATTACATAAGGTGACGACAGAAACCATAGAGGCTCGCGTATTGCGTGAGATGCGTTTGATATTGACTGAGATTGCTCGCGAGACGGCAGTACATAAAGACGCTCGCCATGTCCTGTCGAGCGAGACCATCGTCAGGATGCGAGATTGTCTCTCTTTGATTAGCGCCCGGGAAAGGGAATTGAATACAGCCCGCGGGATTAAAATGACGTCTCGGCCCAAATTAGGCGGTGAGAAAACTGATTCTGTGCGGGTTCAGCTCAGAAAACCCAAACCGGGAATTAAACATTGAGCAACACGAAACCAAGAGCCGGGCCTGGACTGGCCATGTCAAAGATGAAAGCCCATCAGCACGGCAAAACGCATACACTCCATCTTAATTACCGCTAATCCAGCCAACGATTTATGCGCACCTCCCGTTTTTTTCTTGCCACACTTAAGGAAATTCCTGCTGACGCCGAGATTATCAGTCACCAACTGATGCTCCGGGCTGGCCTGATCCGTCAGGTGGCTTCTGGGATTTACAACTGGTTGCCGCTGGGGCTGCGCGTACTAGGTAAAGTTGAATCTGTAGTGCGTGAAGAGATGAATCGGGCCGGCGCCCAGGAAGTCTTACTGCCCGCTGTGCAGCCCGCCGAACTGTGGCGTGAATCCGGCCGCTGGGACGACTACGGCCCGGAGTTGCTGCGGTTTACCGATCGCCACCAGCGTGACTTCTGCTTTGGCCCGACCCATGAAGAGGTTATTACGACACTCGCGCGCTCAACGATCCGTAGTTACCGTCAACTGCCGATCAATCTATACCAGGTGCAAACCAAGTTCCGCGATGAGATTCGGCCGCGCTTTGGGGTGATGCGGTCTCGTGAATTCATCATGAAAGATGCTTACTCCTTCGATCGCGACACCCAAGGCATGGGCGAAAGTTACCAAACGATGTACGACGCCTATACACGAATCTTTAAACGCCTCGGCCTCGAAACTCAGGCCGTCGAAGCGGACAGCGGAACCATCGGTGGAAACTTTTCACACGAATTCCATGTCATGGCCGACTCAGGCGAGGATGCGATCGCGCTTTGCTCACCATGTGACTACGCCGCTAACGTCGAGAAAGTTGATCTCGCGCGGCCGGTTAGCTCGCGTGCAGCGCCCGGCGAAAAAATGAGTGAAGTCGACACCCCAAACCAACACACCATTGCTGATCTTTGTGATTTTCTAGCAGTGAATGCCGAGAAAACCGTGAAAACCCTGGTAGTGCAAGGCGCTTTCGGAACGCCGATTGCCCTCATCCTGCGTGGCGATCACGAACTGAACAGCGTCAAAGCCGAATCACTGGACGAGGTCGCCAAGCCGTTACGGATGGCAAGTGCAGAGGCTATCCATAACGCCATCGGTGCATCCCCGGGTTCAATTGGGCCTGTGGGCCTGAAAATACCTATGATTGTTGATCACAGTGCGGGCGTACTCGCAGATTTTGTCTGCGGCGCCAATCGCGACGATGTTCACCTCACCGGCGTCAACTGGGGGCGCGACCTGCCTGAGCCTACAACCCAGGATATTCGCCAAGCCGTCAATGGCGATCCGTGCCCAACCGATTCCAAAAAAGAAATCCAGGTACGCCGGGGAATCGAGGTAGGCCACGTGTTTCAATTGGGCACCAAGTACAGCGAGGCGCTGGATGCGACCTACCTTGATGCCAACGGCCGCAATCAACCGCTGTATATGGGCTGTTACGGAATTGGCATTACCCGGATCGTTGCTGCCGCTATTGAACAGAATCACGACGACAACGGCATTGTCTGGCCGCCACCCCTGGCACCTTTTGATGTATGCATTGTGCCGATCGGACTCAAAAAATCGCCAAAGGTCGCGCAGGTCGTAGAGGAGCTTTATAAAGAACTTGTCGACGCCGGTTTCGAAGTGCTACTGGACGATCGCGAAGAACGCCCGGGAGTTATGTTCTCAGAAATGGACTTGATTGGCATTCCACACCGCATCGTTGTGGGGGAACGTGGCCTGACCAATGGGTCGGTGGAATACCGCAACCGGGCCAGCGGTGAATCTGCAGATTATCCCCTAGGCGAGTTGGTCACTACCTTGCAAACTATTGCATCACTATAAGGGTTGCTCACAGGGACTCTTGCTCAAGGCAGAGTAACCGTGCATGCAGTGCCAGGGCGAATCAACTGGTCACTGGCAAAACGAACCGCGAGCAGATACTGCGTATTCTGTTCAGACCCAGGCACTGGCTCAAGGCCGATCGCGCTGGCGATTGCCTCAAACTCTCGTCCGTCTACCTGAACCCGAACGTCGCTTTCCACTTTGAACACGGCAGCGGTTTGGGCATTGACCAATACCCGGGCAAGATAGAACCCTCGCTCAGCCAGCGTGATCACCGGAGGATTGCCCAAATCATGGTTCACATATTGACCAGGTGCAAACGCCGAATCGATAACCCACGCTGAAAAAGGAGCTTTCAGGCGTGCAAGTTCGAGCTGAAACTCGGCGTGTTGACGTTCGAGTAAAGCGCCAGCGTAGGCGGACTCGACACGCACCAGTTCAAGTTTTTCCAGATCCAACTGCACTGCAGGCAAAGAACCTTCGTCAAATAGCGTCTGTTCGCGATCAAAATCGGCGCGCTGTTGGTCTCGTTCCACACGATACAGTTCCTCGGCGTTACCCACTTTGCGCAATGCGATCTCGTAAACTGTTGCGTCAAGCCTCACCAAAATCTCGCCGCTATTCACTGCGGCGCCCGGCTGAACCAGTACAGCTTCCACTTGCCCTGACATTCCAAAACCCAAAGCCACTCGACGATTCCAGCCAATAGACCCTTGCAAGGTTTGTGCAAATGCTTCCAGGGTAACAATCAGTAGCAGTGCTCCAATAAGCGGACGGATGAGGGCTTTCATAGTGTTTAATTCTCCTGAATCAGGGCTGATGGCAACCCAAGCAGACTATCAAGCTGCGTCCACAACAGCGCTCGCTCGAAATCAACCCGGATTGACTCCAGCATGGCTTCAGCCGCTGCGGCCTGAGCATCACCTAAGTCCGAGCGCAGCTCCAGTTCGTACATGGCGCGGCTGCGATCCTGGTAATAGCCGCGATAAGTTTCCTGCGCCTGCGCCGCTGCCTCCTCTGCGCGGTTGACCTCAAGCTCGTGCAGCAGCATCAGCACCTCCTCGCGTACCACATACTCTGATGACGCGAGTGCAGCCTGTTTATGCAAAAGTGTATTTTGCGCCAGCGCGACCTCAATATTACGGCCACCTGTTCCATCAAATAAAGGCATACTGAACTTGAGGTTGGCCCGGTACCGATCGCGGCTGGAACTCGTGCTGTTGACGTATTCACGGGCCTCAAGTTCGGCACTTAACACCGGTGAATTAAGCTTCCGGGCAACATCAATGGCGGCTTTTGCCGCGGCCACATCGTGGCGCAGGAACTGTAGCGCAGGAGATGACAGAATAACCCGATCCACCAAGTCTGCATATTTAGGAACCTCGCGCTTGCGGTAGACCGCAAGATCAGGCATCACCAGTTCGCCGGATAATTCACCTGGCCTACCCAGTGCGAGGGCGAGCTGGTGCCGGGTCTGGCGACGCTGTAAATCGGCTTGTAGGCGTGCAACATACTGCTGGCGATACGTGACCTCGCGCTCAGCCACCTCCAGATCAGAATACTGCTCAAACCGGGTCTGGCGCTCAAGCATACGCGTGTAGCGAAAATAACTGATCGCCATACGCTCATCGTGCATCTGGTAAGCGTAATCGGCCAGGGTGACTGCAAAAAAACGCTCCATGATCTCAAGGGTGTGACGGCCATGCCTCGCCTCGTAGATCGCCTGCTTGGCCTGTAGGGTTGCTCCTGCCACTTCACGACGGCTGGCGCTGCGACCAAAGTCGGTTAAACGTTTGCGCCACACTAGCCCATAACGGCTGTCGTTCTGAAAATCGACGCCAGACACAGAAGCCTTGCTTGCCGCACGCGGCTGTAGTTCAAGTAATACGCTTGCCCCAAAACTTGATTCCACTTTCTGCAAGCGAATCTGGGCAGCCAATACCCCGGCTCGCGCAAGGCGAAGGTTCGGATGGTTTTCGCCAGACAGCCGCAGAGCGTCCTGGAGTGTCAGCGGTTGAGGCAGGGGCTCAAATGGTGCAATAGCGCTGTCCGCCAGCGCTGGCAACTGTGCCAATCCGGCACCAAACACCAGTAGGGCCAGCTGCGCAGTACGGCGTATCATCGAAAATCTACTGCCGAGCCAAAGACCGCCTTCGCGCATTGACTCAGGAGGATTCCTCCCGGCGCTTGCGCTTGTACCGGGAAAAACGCTCGGTCTTAAAATGGGCGCCAACGACATACTCGCCCAACCAGAGGAATTCCTGTGGATCACGGGTTGTACCGGTATAGCGGGTCAGCAATTTCCCTTGAGGATCGAAAAACAAGAATGTTGGAGTGGCGCGGACTCGGTTATGCCGAAGTGCAAACTCAGTTTCTGACACTTCGACTCCATCGAATCCTGTCACCAGAGCGTCTCCGTCCGTGTTGAGTGCAATCACCCGGAAATGAGCTCGAAAATAATCCTGCACCTGGGGCTGATTAAGCACGGTGTCCTTCATTCTCGTGCACCAGGGGCAATCGTCCGTTTCAAACATCACCAAAACGCCGGCCTTACCCTCCTCTTGGGCGATTTCGGCTTCCTCAGACAGATCATTGAAACTGTCCTGGAAAAAATGCACGGCCGGATCACGGACTTCGCCGGCCATTGCCGGCCAAGCTACAAGAACCAGACCGAACATGAGAACTGCTCGGAGTGCAGCAAATAGTGTCATACGAAAAGACCTCCAGGGAGGCTTAAGAATAATACGAATATTGTTACAATATAATAATATATTAAAATTTAGGCAAGTTATTCTAAGATCTGCACGGGCATAGCCCCTTGGCGCGCACTGCGCGGCAGCACTTGTCGTTGAGCCATCGGCGAGTAGTCAAGAAATGCGACTGGATCCCTCCTTTGGCCACAAGCCTTATTGATTCTTGCGCGAGCGGTTCTGAGCTGCATCAGTGTTTGATCCCATCACTGGACGCATCCGCGGCGCGGGAACGACTGCCGACGCCAACACCGCCATCTCTGCAGCCACACATGCCCCCAGTAACGTGACCAGCCAGGACACAAAAATCCAGACCAAAAACACCGGTATCGTCCAAAGCACGCCATAGATAATCTGATAGGTGTTGAAATTGGCAATGAACAATATAAATACATACTTTGCCATTTCGAACAAGACCATAGCGGTTATCGCCCCGGCCAGGGCATAACGGAATCGCACCGGGCAATTTGGAATCACCAGGTACATCAAGAGAAAGCCCAGGCCCTCCACCAGGGCCGGCAATCCCAGCAAAGCCGTGGCGCTGACCAGTTGCTTGCCCGGTATCAAATCCAAAAAGACCAATGAGCCCAGATAGGAGCTCAAAGACAAGCTTGCAGCCACCAATATCGGACCTAAGGTCAGCATCGCCCAGTAAAGCAGCAGACGTTGCATGGGTGTACGACCTTTGCGCACCCCCCAGATACCATTAAGCGCATCCTCGATGGTTGACAACAAAAGCAAGGCGGTTGCCATGAGTGCAACCAAGCCCAGGCCAGTCAGCGTTCCGGCCTGAGTGGAAAATTCGCGCAGATAGCCGCTCACTACCTCGCCCGTCGCCGGCACCAGATTACTGTAAAGAAAATCTTCGACGCTGCCACGCCAACTGGAAACAAAAGGAAATAACGACAGAATCGAAAAACTCACCGTGATCAGCGGTACCAGCGCCAACAAGGTAGTGAACGCCAACGCCGAGGCAACACGGTGCAAGCGGCCCTGGCGAACCCGGCTGAACACCCGGGCAATAAGGCCTATTGAATAGGAGCTGGACTGTTTCACAAGATCATCGGCAATGATCAGCGGCCAAAGTGCCCGCTCATAGCCGTTTCGACGTCACATCGTTAACCAATTGTGAAAAAAAAGGCCTCGGTATACCGAGGCCTTTTCGATATAGCCCGCGGGCGGCTCAGTTATAGGCCGGTCCCGCATCTGCCTGTTCGGCCGCTTGAGCGACGCCCATCTGCGCGGCTTCCGATACCCGCTTGGCCATACGGTAGGCCTCGCTGGCGTCACCCGCTTCGAGTTTTGCCTTTGCCGCCTTGAGTAATTTGCTGATACTCACAGCTTTGCCACCCGTTGCTGAATCAACCAGGCGCCAGATGCCTCCAACCCCCTTAGCGGCGTCCAGATCGGAGCTCGCCTGCGCAATCATCTGCTTTGCGTCATCGGCTGTTGCTGTACTGGCCTCGCTGGCCTGAGTTGCCTCCAGGTACTTAAGATCAGTAGCCTCGGTAACACCCAGCGACCAGGCGCCACGTGTCCGAGCATGATCAATGGCCTCTTGAATCTGAAAATCTGTCAGATCCCTTTCAATCTGAATTAACTGGCCCGGGTAGATCAGATCAGCATCGCCAATGTCAGCGCGGTTGCGCTTAAAAAGCAACGGCCACTGGTAGGGATCGCCGTACACTTTAGGCTGCGAGGAAATCCCCCACAGGTGATCACCGCCCTGCACAACATAAGCCGATATTGACGGCACGGGGGCCGATGGCTGGCAAACAAACGAATCAGGATGTCGCGTACACCAATCGCCGGAGTCGCTTGCATTAGCCGCCGATGGCTGGCAAACGAAGGAATCAGGATGTCGGGTGCACCAATCGCCGGAGTCGGCTTTGTCTTCCTGGCAGACGAAGGAATCAGGGTAGCGGTCGCACCAATCATCAGGCTTGGCCGGGGCTGACAGGATTGCTGTGGCGGTCGACGTCGCTGGTGCCGGGGTTGCAACAGTAGCTGTGCCGGCCTCGGTTTCAGTCGGTTTCGCTGTCACACAGCCCGTGGCAACAACAGCCACCGCCAACAGTGCCAGCAGGGTACGGATTGGTGTTGTATTTATTGTCATCGGGTCGCTCTCTGTGGGAGGTTTGCGTATAAAATCAGGTAACTTAGCCCCTATGTTTACGGGCCAGTTTATCCGGGGCAATGTACCTTCGTACCCCTCATTTTGTCAAGAAAATCATGGAGAAGATCATGCCAGTGGTGCTGTACCACAACCCCCGCTGCTCCAAATCTCGAGCAACCCTGGCTCTGGTGCGCGAACGCGGCCTTGAGCCCCAGATTATTGACTATCTGGAAAACCCACCCAGCCAGGAGACGCTCAAAGAACTGCAGACTTTGCTCGGATGCTCGGTTATGGACATGATACGTCCCGGTGAAGCGCCGTACCGGGAAATGAATCTGGCACAGGCCGATGATGCGCAACTGTTACAGGCGATGGTTGATCATCCGATCCTGCTGCAGCGCCCCATTGTCGTCAACAACGGCCGGGCAGCGATCGGACGGCCGCCAGAACAGGTACTGGAAATCCTGTGAACCACATTGAATGATCCTATGACAGAAATACTGGTTCTGTACTACAGCCGCGAGGGTGCGGTGGCAACGATGGCGCGGCTGATCTGCCAGGGCGTCGAGAGTGTCGATGGCTGCTCGGCTCGATTGCGTACCGTGCCACCGGTATCGGCAACCCCTGAAGCCACCGCTCCCAAGATCCCTGAAAATGGGCCGCCTTATGTCTCGCTGGACGATCTTGGGCAATGCGATGGCCTGGCGCTGGGGAGCCCGACACGTTTTGGCCAGATGGCCACTGCGCTCAAGTATTTTCTGGAAAGCACCGGTACCGACTGGCTGGCCGGCACCCTGGCCGGAAAGCCGGGGGCAGTCTTTACCTCTACCTCAAGCCAGCACGGCGGCCAGGAATCGACTTTACTGTCGATGATGTTGCCGCTGTTACACCATGGCATGCTCATCTGTGGATTACCCTTCACGGAACAGGCACTCAATGACACCCAGACCGGCGGCACGCCCTATGGCGCCAGCCACGTGGCTGGAGCACAAAATGACAAACCCATCAGCGCCGAAGAAAAAATCCTGTGCCGGTCGCTGGGGATGCGGCTGGCAACCACCGCTGCGGCGCTGACAAAAGCCTAACTACCCAAAAAACGAATCGCAAATTCGCGCACAAACGGCACGCTCAGGCGACGCTGCTCTGAGAAGGCCTGCTCGTCAATCTGATCGAGCAGAGCAAAGAGTGTGGCCGGATCCCGTGGTACCCGGCGCAGCAGGTAAGCGCTAACTGCTTCGGGCATTTCCAATCCACGAAGACGGGCTCGCAGGCGCATCGCCTCAGGCAACTGCGCCTCGCTCAGGGGGTACAAAGTCCAGACACCGCCCGAGGCCAATCGTGTGGCGAGGTCTGCCAACAAAAAGCCTGCCTGCGCAGGCGGGTAGCGCCCGGCTACCAGCAAACAACCGCCTGCCTCCTGCAACTGCTCGTAAAGGTCCAGTAGCGCCTCTTCCCAGGCGCGATCTGCACAGATATGCTCGACATCATCCACGCAGACCATGCTGCGTGGATCAAGCTCACTCAGCATTTGTGGCCCTACACTGTCCACACCAGTGGGCACATAAACCGTCAGCGGTATCGATTCACCTTTGCTCCGGCAACAGGCGTGCAGCAGATGCGACTTGCCACACCCGGGCGGGCCATGAAGATAGAGCATCTGTGGGGCGCCCACGCTCCCGAATCGACCAAGCACATCGAGTACCTGGCCGTTACTGCCGGTAAGAAAATTCTCGAATGAGGCGCTGTCAGACAATCGCAACGGCAGGTGGATTTGCCTAGTCATAACGCCCGTCAATGATCTGTCCTAATGGATGAGCGCTCGGCACCGGGGTCCGGGCGGATAAACCAGAAATAAACGTAGTGGAACGCGCTGACCAAAGTGGTTGCTACCACCAGCCATAGCAAGATCTCAGTGAGTACAGGCAAAGCAAGTAGATCGACACGCTCAACCATGATCAGCACCACCAGGGAAATCTGCAAGAAGGTGTTCAGCTTACTAACCGGGCTTGGGCGCATTTGCACTTCGCCATGCAGTGTCTGCAAGACCAACACACCGCCAATGATGCCAAGGTCACGAAAACCGATCAGCAAAAGCACCCAGAACGGGATATCCCCCGCTAATACCAGCATAATGTAGGTACTGACGATAAGCAATTTGTCTGCCAGTGGGTCGAGGATCGCACCGAGACGGGTGACATAGCCAAAGCGTTTGGCGATCCAACCATCAAGGCCATCGGTGATACCCGCAGCCAGAAAGACCACCAGCGCCGGGGCATACCGGCCCTCATGCAGGAAAAGGATCAATACCGGCACGGCACCGATACGGGCCAGAGTCAGAAGATTAGGAAGTTGATGAAGCAAAAGTACACCCGGGTTTAGGCAGGATACGAGTCTGAGAAGATGTCAACACCAGGCGCTAGCGCCCGGGGATCCCCGTTCCCAGCCAGACATAAGATACCATAAGCCCTTGGCTACTTCATGGCGATATTACACGTGTCCCATCCCAATGATCCACCTTTAACCTACCGCGATGCGGGTGTTGATATCGAGGCCGGTGAAAGCCTGGTCGAGCGCATCAAACCTCTGGTTCAAAAAACACAGCGGCCCGAATGCCTGGGCAATATCGGCGGCTTTGGCGGGCTTTTTGAATTGCCCATCGATCGTTATCGCCGGCCTGTACTGGTCTCAGGTACCGACGGGGTCGGCACCAAACTGAAACTTGCCGTCATGCTCGACCGCCACGACACTATCGGCATCGATTTGGTCGCCATGTGTGTCAATGACGTACTGGTTCTTGGGGCCGAACCTCTTTACTTCCTGGACTACTTTGCTACTGGCAGATTGTCGCCTGAACATGCGCAATCGGTCATTGCCGGTATTGCTAGTGGCTGCGAGGCGGCCGGCGCCGCGCTGATCGGTGGAGAAACAGCCGAGATGCCCGGGATGTATTCACCGGGCGACTATGATCTTGCCGGCTTTTGCGTAGGCGTGGTCGAAAAGGATCAGATTATTGATGGCAGTCACATCCGCGCCGGCGACCAGATACTGGGCCTGGCGTCGAGCGGCCTTCACTCAAATGGCTATTCCCTCGCGCGCGCAGTACTCGAGCGAAGTAACGCCACACTGGATCAGCCTATAGGTGAAACCACACTGGGCGAGGCGTTGTTAGCGCCAACGCGGATCTATGTGCGCCCCATTCTGGCCTTGCTTAAAGCAATGCCAATACACGGTATTGCCCACATCACCGGGGGCGGGCTGACCGGCAATATTCCACGGATACTGCCGGACAACTGCGATTGCCGAATCGATGCTACGGCCTGGCCTCGACCAGAGATTTTCCAGTGGCTGCAATCCGAGGGCTCGATTGACGATACCGAAATGCTACGGACCTTTAACTGCGGTATTGGCCTGGTCATTATTGTGTCTTCGGATACGGCCGCTCAAGCCCACGAAATGCTGAAGGCCAGCGGAGAGACGGTATACCGATTGGGTGAGGTGCAGGCCGGCAGCCGGGGCATTATCTTTGACTGAACCCCCGGTCAAGTGCCGGCTCGTGGTGCTGATCAGCGGCGCTGGCAGCAATCTGCAGGCAATCATCGACCGCTGTACCGACGGATTCATTCCGGCCCAAGTGGCTGCAGTGATCAGCAATCAGGCTGATGCCTATGGCCTAACCCGGGCACGTGAAGCCGGTATTCCGGCTCATTGCCTCGATCATCGTGACTTCCAACGGCGGGTGGATTTTGATGCAGCGATGATAGATCTGATCGATAGTTTCAGCCCCGATCTTATTGTCCTGGCCGGTTTTATGCGTATCCTGGGGCAGGATTTTGTCGAACGATACCTGGGGGCTATGTTGAACATACACCCTTCCCTGCTTCCTCTTTATCCTGGCCTCGATACCCATCAACGCGCGCTCGCCGACGGGGCAAAAAACCATGGGGCCAGCGTACATTTTGTAACCGCAGAACTCGACGGCGGGCCGATCCTCATTCAGGGACATGTCCCAGTTGAGCCACACGATACGCCCGAAACCCTGGCACAACGAGTGCTCACTGTGGAACACCAGATCTATCCGCAAGCGATCGCCTGGTTTGCAAAGGGCCGGTTGCGCTTAAGTGATGGGCGGGCCATGCTGGATGGAATACCTGTGTTAGTTCCTGGCAATATCCCGGAGACTTTTTTCAATCTTTCAACCGAGCCTGAACAGTAATCTCGACCTTCGAGTCGCCGAACAACCGTGGAGACTCGGTCGTGGTCCGGGCTGGGTAACCATCTTTTTCAAAAAAGCGTCGATAAACGCTGTCCATCACGTCAAAATCGTCAAGACTTGAAAGATGAACATCAGCGCGGACGATATCCATGCACCCCAGCCCAAGCTCATCCAGGATATCGACGATCGCCTGCATGACAGCCTCGGTTTCAAGCGCTGGATCCCCTAGAACTACTCTTCCCGATGGAAGATCAGCAGCGACCAGTCCCGCCAGGTATGCGTAACGATCGTCAATGACAACCTGGCTAAAGGGTGCGTCCGAGCGGGGCACTGATCTTGGTTGAATTCTGCGGATCATACAACTGCCCTGGCGACGTCGTTGACCCAAACAACAATCATAAAGGTGAACCGCATGCGCCTGCAGCGAGGCTGCCTCAGTGACGAACGGGAGGATCTATCTCGAAAGCCAGGTCATCGTCTTTTTCGTAGACACGTACGCTGCCGCCCGACGCAAGCTCTCCAAACAGTAGTTCCTCCGCCAATGCCTGGTTAATGCGTTCTCGGATTAACCGTGCCATGGGTCGAGCTCCCATCGTGACATCGTGACCATGGCGCGCTAGCCACTGACGGGCGCTGCTATCAAACTGCAGTGCAACATGTTTGTCGGCCAGTTGACTCTCCAGCTGAAGGATAAACTTGTCGACAACGTGTGCAATGGTCTGCTTATCAAGAGCGCCAAAGCGGATAATCGAATCAAGCCGGTTACGAAATTCCGGTGTAAACAATTTGTTGATCACTTCAGTGTCATCAGTACTGTGATCCTGGGTGACAAAGCCTACCGAGCCCCGCGCCATCTGGGTAGCGCCGGCATTAGTCGTCATCACAATAATCACGTTGCGAAAATCTGCTTTGCGGCCGTTGTTATCAGTCAGGGTGCCGTAGTCCATAACCTGTAATAACAGGTTGAAAACATCGGGGTGGGCTTTTTCGACCTCATCAAGAAGCAACACCGCATGTGGATTCTGGGTGATCGCCTCGGTCAACAGCCCGCCCTGATCAAAACCCACGTAGCCTGGCGGTGCGCCGATTAAACGCGAGACGGTATGGCGCTCCATATACTCAGACATGTCAAAGCGGACCAGCTCAATACCCAGGGTGAGGGCGAGCTGGCGGGTCACCTCGGTCTTGCCCACGCCCGTCGGACCTGAGAATAAAAAAGATGAAATGGGTCGGTCCGGATTACCCAGGCCCGAGCGTGACAGTTTGATCGCGCTGACCAACGCACCAATGGCGATATCCTGACCAAAAACCACACGCTTAAGATCACCCTCCAGAGTTCGCAACACATCTTTATCGGTGGCGCTCACGGTCTTTGGCGGAATCCGCGCCATCTTTGAGACCACGCGTTCGATATCAGGCACGCCGACCGTTTTCTTGCGCTTAGAAGCAGGCGCGAGGCGGGCCTGGGCGCCGGCTTCATCAATGACGTCTATGGCCTTATCTGGCAGATAGCGATCATTGATATACCGCGCAGAAAGTTCGGCGGCGGTGCGTAATGCAGGCGCGGTGTAACGCACGCTATGATATTTTTCGAACTCAGTTTTTAAGCCGCGCAGTATCTCGACGGTTTCTTCGACACTGGGTTCGAGCACATCGACCTTCTGGAAACGTCGGGACAGTGCGCGATCCTTCTCGAATATCCCCCGATATTCCTGATAGGTTGTTGATCCAATGCACCTGACATCACCAGACGCCAACATAGGCTTTAGCAAATTGGACGCGTCCATGGCTCCACCTGAGGCAGCGCCCGCACCAATCACGGTATGGATCTCGTCGATGAACAATACCGCACCCTCGGCTTCTTCAAGATCTGCCAGGACCGCTTTTAGGCGCTGTTCAAAATCACCGCGGTATTTGGTGCCCGCAAGCAAAGCGCCCAGATCCAGCGAGTAGATAGTGCTATCGATCAGCGCCTCGGGAACTTGACCCTCGACAATCTTGCGTGCCAAGCCTTCAGCAATAGCCGTTTTACCGACACCCGCCTCACCTACATAAAGCGGGTTGTTCTTGCGCCGCCGGCACAGAATCTGCATGGTACGGTCGATTTCACGTGAACGACCAATCAACGGATCGATCTTACCGGCAATAGCCTGCTCATTGAGGTTGACGGCAAACACAGCCAATGCGCTCTGGTACTCCTCATCGCTGTCCTCGTCATCGTCATCGCCTTGCTCATGCGGTGAAGGCAGTTCACGCGGCGTGTCGCCCGTGTGGGCGATGCCGTGGGAAACATAATTGACAATATCGAAGCGCGACACACCCTCTTCACTCAGAAAATACACGGCATGAGAATCCTTCTCGGCAAACATGGCGATCAGTACGTTGGTGCCAGTAACCTCGCGCTTGCCTGAACTTTGCACGTGCAGGATGGCGCGTTGAATCACACGCTGAAAACCCAATGCCGGCTGCGGATCGATATCCTCTTCCTCGCTCAGCACAGGTACATACTCGTCGAGAAATTTCTCGAGTTTTTCGCGCAAGCCCCTTACCTCGGCGCCGCAGGCTCGTATCGCCTTGACTGCCGGGGGATTATCCAGCAACGCGGCCAGCAGGTGTTCTACCGTGATGTATTGATGGCGTGCATCACGGGCAGTCTGGATCGCGCTGTTAAGAGAAGATTCGAGTTCGCTTGAAAGCATGGCGCTTACTCGGACTCCATCGTGCACTGCAGTGGGTGTTTGTTCTCGC
>Ga0209043_1000263_pt1 | contig 34352 bp, 20 predicted proteins | sample SaaInlV_100m_DNA_3_FD_184654 | JGI IMG/M metagenome (GOLD analysis project Ga0209043, IMG submission 184654) | Marine microbial communities from expanding oxygen minimum zones in the Saanich Inlet - SI037_S4LV_100m_DNA (SPAdes) (version 2) | ecosystem: Environmental > Aquatic > Marine >... | reverse complement strand
CAAAATGATATGGGCTCTGGGGGAGATTCTTCAGACAATACAACCAATGCTGTAAATTACATTTTTACTGGGCACTTATCTGGGACTGGAGAATTGGATTATAACGATGACCATGATTGGTTGAGAGTCAGCTTGAGTTCAAATCAAGGTGTGACTATGAGGCTATCATTCAATTCAACTACCACACTAGCCAATGGAACTACTCTCGTCAATGATTTTGATTTGGCTTTGTATGATAACACAAGTCAGAATCTAATTTCAAGTAGTTGGCAAAGTAATCCGGAAATAGTTACTACAAATGGGTCATCTGTTTCGCATAATGGGTTAGTTTACCTAGATATTAGTAGATATTCTGGTGTTGGCGGTTGGAGTTTGGATATTTGGAAGTTCACTGTTAGTTCAGGAAATGGAACGGGCGGAAATGGAACTACTCCACCGTCAAATTGTGCTGGCACAGGAACATTGGTCTCAGATATTCTTGAACCAAACGACACCACAGGAACTGCGACACAATCTTCGATGTTGCCGCTATCTTGCACTGGTCTATCGATCCACACTTCTACCGACCTCGATTATTTTGAAATCGATATGATCTCTGGCGTCACCTATTATGCAAATATCACCTTTAACGGATTAAATGGCGATATTGATACCAATTGGAATACTGCCGGTGGAAATTATCTTTCTAGTTCGGGTTCAACTGGTAGTATAGAATCAATGACTGTCACTGCAACTTCCAATCAAACCACACATTTGCAGGTATATGGATACATGGGGGCCACCAATGTATATGATATCTCAGTAACTACAAATTTACCAGGTGGTGGACAAAGTTTTGAATCGGTATTTGTTACAATGAATAATTTGACTCATTCCACTCTCGAATTCAGCGGATTAACTGTTGGAACTTCTTATCTCTACAACTCTTCATCTGTTCAGTATTTCATGAATGGAACAGAACTTTGGTCAGCACCAAATAATGGGTCATTGAATTCTACTGCAACAACAATGATGGTTAACACTACGTTATCAGGCCCAATTATGGAAGAATCGGAATACTGTAGCGTTTCAATATTGAAGGATTCTATTGGAGCAATGCTCAGTGAAGATGCAGATTGTATCTATATTGAACTGCTTGAAACCTATACGACGTCCTCGACAACAGGTGAAATCTATGCGACCAATCTTACTGCGAATACCGACTATTCGCTCTGGTGGTTTGTATACGATACAAACGAATTCGATATTAGTATCACCTCTTCAATGGACATTGACATGGCTCTAACTGCATCCATTATCGACCAAGACAATGTTTCTTTTACTGCATCAACACTTGGCACAGAATATTGGCCAATTACTTGGAATGGACCTACTACGCTGGATGAACATGGATTTATTGGAATTCTCTCCTACAATAATACTGCCATTAATCTCACATCTGGTGAGGGTTTTGTCGGCGTACATGATGATTATTTCATGCCACAACTCCCTACCATGTTGATTGATTCTTATTCGACCAGTTCAACTGCGGCTACCAACAATGTGATGGTTAGAGGTAGCGACCTGGTCACTGGTGACCAATACAAATACCAAATATTAGTCACTGATGCTGCTGGTGCATCAATGGCATCTTCTGCTCTCACTAACTTTACGGCGACTGCACAAAACATGAGTATGCCAACATATACCTACTCCACTCCAAACATGAGTGGAATTTACTGTGTCGAGGTGAATCTATATTCAGATGTGAGTGTTCAATTGATTGGTGATAGCGATTGTTTCTCGTTAACAATCGATGATGATAATGATGGAGTTGCCAATGAATATGACCTTTGTGCCAACACAACAGCAGGTGCATCAGTCGACCAAAATGGCTGTGAATTATCCCAGAGAGACTCTGATGGTGACGGTTACAATGACCTCATCGATGCTTTCCCTAACGATAGTAGTCAATACTCCGACATGGATGGAGATGGATATGGAGACGACCCTACTGGCAATTCCCCTGATGCATTCCCACTTGACAGTTCTCAATGGGCTGACCAAGATGGTGATGGATATGGTGACAATCCTAATGGCAATGCATCCGACGCTTTCCCATTTGATTCAACACAATGGGCTGACCAAGATGGTGATGGATATGGTGACAATGCCGCTGGAAACAACCCGGATGAATTCCCAGCAGACTCCACGCAATGGAAGGATTCAGATGGCGATGGATACGGCGACAATCCAACAGGAACAAATGGCGATGCATTCTCTAACGATTCAACACAATGGGCTGACCAAGATGGTGATGGATATGGTGACAACCCCGCCGGAACAACACCAGATGAATTCCCTACGGATTCAACACAATGGACTGATACTGATGGGGATGGTTATGGAGATAATCCAAATGGAAACAATGGCGATGCTTTCCCAACCGATCCAACACAATGGGATGACCAAGATGGTGACGGATATGGAGATAATCAAGCTGGAAACGACCCAGATGCCTTCCCAATGGATGGAACCCAATGGGAAGACTCCGATGGCGATGGATATGGTGATAATCAAAATGGAAACAATGCAGACAGATTCCCTGATGAAGTAACTCAATGGTTTGATGATGATGGAGATGGATATGGGGACAATGCGAACGGTGACACTCCAGACCACTGTCTCAACACTCCTGCTGGTCAAACAGTTGATTCAATGGGCTGTTCTGAACAACAGAAAGACGATGACCTCGATGGTGTGACCAATGACCTTGATGCATGCCCATCTACACCTGCTGGTGAAACGGTTGATCCTACAGGATGTTCTGGTTCACAAGAGGATGGAGATAACGATGGGGTCATGGATGCATTTGATGCTTGTCCTATGACACCACTCGGTTCTACTGTAGATGCAGCTGGATGTGCTGACATGCAAAACGATACAGACGGCGATGGCATTAATGACCAAATCGATGATTGCCCAAATACCGCACCTGGAACTCTGGTCAATGGCGTGGGCTGTTCATCTGCTCAACGAGATTCTGATGGTGACGAAATCAACGACATGGATGATTTGTGCCCAATGACGGCCCTTGAAGATGAAGTCGACCAAGATGGATGTTCAGATGCTCAAAGTGATGATGATAATGACGCCATTATGAACGATGATGATGATTGCCCTGATACGGAAATTGGCTTGATAACCAATGCATTTGGATGTGCTAAAAATCAATTAGACGATGATTCTGATATGATTGACAACACCATTGATACATGTCCTGCAACACCTGTGGGTGAGCAAGTGAACAACTTTGGATGTGCGGACTCTCAATTAGATTCCGACAATGATAACGTTGGAAATCACAAAGATTTGTGCCCTGATACCGATGAATCGCATGGAGTCGACCTTGATGGATGCTCCGAATATCAAAAGGATGATGATGAAGATGGCGTGAAAAATATCGATGATATTTGTCCCCGCTCCCCTACTGATTCCATAGTATTCGATGACGGCTGTGCTTTGTCTCAAATGGATACCGATCAAGATGGTGTTAATGATGAAGAAGATGATTTCCCATTGGACCGTAATGAGACCACCGATACCGATGGAGATGGTGTTTCAGACAAGTACGATTACTATCCAAATGATGCTGCTCGTTCTGAGCAAGTTGCTGAAAGTGGTGGAAACGGTTTGATTTACGCAATTATTGCCATCTTAGTAATTGGCGGTCTTGCGGCCCTACTGGTTATTCGAAAGAACCAAGAATTGCCTGCGGAGACTTCTCCATTTGCGGCCCAGAATTTTGCTGACTCTGCTACAGAGGCAAATATGGGTCTCGACTCAAGTAAAGAATTGCCAGCCATCGAAGAATCTACTCAACAATGGGAAGAAAATGGTGTGAATTGGTCCAGAGCAGCCGATGGTACTTTGTCATATTATGACGTGGCATCTGGCGCTTGGGTTCCTTACCAAGGATGAAGAGAAGACTCTTCAATGTCGAGTCACTCGAATGAGTGATGCAACGACGAGTTCTCCTCATGAGACATGCAAAGAGCAGTCGCGACGATGCATCACTATCGGACCACCAAAGGCCACTCAATGCCAGAGGACTCAAAGATGCGTCCAAAATGGCACGTGTATTGCAAAAATTAAATTTGATTCCTAGTCGAGTATTGGTAAGTGATTCAAAACGAACCTTGGAAACATTAGATGGCATCAAATCAATACTTGGAGAACTTCCAACCCAAGCGATGAATAATCTCTATCTTGCTTCTGCAAATACCCTATTGGAATGCATGGATGAGACGGCTGAGGGAGAAACTATGCTAATTATTTCGCATAATCCAGGAACTGAACTTGTCATGTATGAGGTTACAGGGGAATATCATAGCATGCCAACAACTGCATGTGCATTACTCATTGGTCACGAAAATACATGGCATTGCCAACAGGTACTTCGTCCAAAAGATTTGTCTCATTTATGTGAATAAATCAAACAACACCGTGAGCCATCATAGCCTCAGCGATTTTCAAGAAAGCAGCAACATTTGCTCCAAAGACATAATCGCCTGGGCGACCATACTTTTCAGCAGTTTCAGATGCGCTCTTGTGAATGTTTACCATGATGTTGTCGAGTTTTGCATCGACTTCTTCGCGTGTCCATCCATAGCGTAGAGAGTTCTGTGACATCTCAAGACCAGATGTTGCAACACCGCCAGCATTGCTTGCTTTACCGGGGGCAAACATAACTCCACTCTTTTGGAACACTTCAACAGCCTCAGGTGTGCAAGGCATGTTTGCGCCTTCTGCAACTGCAATGACTTTGTTATCAACCAGCATTTGTGCTTCATTGCCGTTGATTTCATTTTGTGTAGCACATGGAAGTGCAACATCGACGTTAACTCCCCAAAGACCGTTTGAAGACGGTTCAGGTGCTGAAGCAGTAAATGTAGCACTGCTGAATTCAGCAGCATATTCAGAAATTCGTCCACGGCGGTTGTTCTTTAGATCCATAATCCAAGCCAACTTTTCTCGGTCAATTCCATCAACATCGTGAATGAAGCCACTTGAATCCGACATGGTCACAGGTTTGCCACCGAGGTCGAGGACTTTTTCACAGGCAAACTGTGCAACGTTACCTGAACCAGAAAGTGAAACTGTGGCTCCTTCGAAGGATTTTCCTTTTGCTGCAAGCATTTCACGAGCAAAGTAAACCAAACCGTATCCTGTCGCTTCTGGGCGAATCAAAGAGCCACCGTAAGAGCGACCTTTTCCAGTTAATACTCCTGCTTGGAATTCATTTCGGAGTTTTTTATACATTCCAAACATGTAACCGATTTCACGCCCCCCTACACCAATATCTCCGGCAGGAACGTCGCAATTATGGCCAATGTGTCGCCAAAGTTCCATCATAAATGATTGACAAAAGCGCATGACCTCTTCATCGCTTTTTCCTTTTGGATTGAAATCAGAACCTCCTTTGCCACCACCCATAGGGAGGCCGGTCAAAGAATTCTTGAAAATTTGTTCAAAAGCAAGGAACTTCAGAATAGAAGCATTGACTGTTGGATGGAATCGAAGTCCTCCCTTGTAAGGGCCAATTGCGCCATTGAATTGAATTCGGAATCCGCGGTTTACTTGGACATTACCTGAATCGTCGACCCAAGGAACTCTGAAATGGATAAGGCGTTCTGGTTCTACAATTCGCTCCACTATGGAACAGTATTCAGGATTAGCTTCAAGAATTGGTTCAAGAGACTCCAATACTTCCCATACTGCTTGGTGAAATTCGGGTTGATTTGGGTCTCGGGCGACTACGGATTCGTAGATTTCTTTTGTTACACTCATAATAGCACCATTTTAGGTATGTGTTAGCCGTGCCAAAGAAAGGCCCTTTCTAAGTATTACCGTCCAAAACCTTGCTCATAATACCGGTTTGAAAGTTTTCTCAAATTTGCGCATGTCAAAAAGGGCACACGGTATTAAATCGCTCCAAGCGCTCGAGCCTTCGAACACCGTTTGAGTCAATATCTACCATCGCGTGAATTGCTTCTTCAATCATTGCGTGCTGATCTTCTTGTAAACCTATCAATGTTCGAAGTGTTGTGAGCATTGACCATTCATCTTCTGAAATTATTTCATCATCTAATGCTGCTATGAGTGCTGATTGATAGGTGGTTACATCACCTGTATGATGGCCTGAATAATCAAATTCGGTTCCATCAAAGGGATTAGACTCTTCTCCACGTACAACGGATAGACAAAAAGCAGTGTCACTAGGATGAACTCCTAAGGCTACAGCAAGAACATGTAGGATATTGGCTTCATCATCGGTGATAATAGAATCATCCATTGCGCTGCTAAGTGTTCGTAGGTAAAGATAGAGACCTCGGGATGGTTCAAGAGCCATGAATGATGCTGAAGTTGCCCGTATTAGAATGTTATACTCAGCAACCGGTCTCAAAATATACGTATCATGACGATTGAATATTGAAAAACATCAGAATAAGCGCATTTTATATCTTAAAGGACACGCTGAGGCCCATATTCTTCTGTAATGAAGTGTAATACAAATTGTAATGAGTTTCGCTACATTGATATACTGTCTATGCTACCCACTGGATACGGAGGAATCAAATGGCAGCCCCAAGCAACAATATCTCATTACGAATAACCGATGATGAAATCGCTTTACTCGATGCTCGAGTTGGAATAGATGGAGCACGAAGTCGTTCGGATGTAATTCGAATGGCAATACAACAATTTCTCCAAGGACAACCTCTACTCCCAGGTATGGATTCAATTCGAATACCAATCGGCCATGGAGATAAAATGCTGCTTGGCCAACTTTACGAACTTCAAGGAACAACCCCTGAAGCTGCTGCCCAAGAAGGGCTTTCACTTTACATAGAACATGCCATAAAGGCACGTTCTGAATTGACACAACAACTCGATGATCTCTTGGCAGAAGCCAAGAGTTCAACGATACGACGCGAAGAATACCACGAATGAGTGGGTGAGAGTGCAGGAGGGGATGGGAATGAATTGGCAAAACGATGTTAGCGAGACTCGCGATGCCACCTTCAATGCCGTACGGGATTTGTCCAAGCCGTGCGGATTTGCCGCTTTGCGTCTGCGTGCCCGTCTTGCACGCGCTGGACTAAAACAAAACCCAACACACCTCCCCTCGAAAGACGGGCGGGGGGACTCAGATTCCACTCCAGCTTGCTAAGTTGGTTGGTTCCCACGTGTCCAGGACCCCACATACCTGGGCACAATTATTCACAACAGTGCAACCGCTGTAAACAATAAATTCCCCAATCCTTTAGAGGGGTCGACGCTGAACCAACATTATGACAGAGGAGGGGAGCCAGAAAAATACTGAGGTATTTGCCTTTTTGGCCCATGAAATTCCCCGACCTGGCCAAATAGAAATGATTCAACAATCAACAGAAGCCCTTCGTAGTGAAGGATATCATTTGGCAGCAGCACCAACAGGTATTGGAAAAACTGCTGCTGCACTAGCGGCTGCACTTGAAATAACTCAAAATTCTCCTAGGAGAAAACATATCTTCTTCCTCACCTCTAGACAAAGTCAGCATCGAATTGTGGTCGATACTGTTAGGCAAATCAATCACCGACGTAAAGGTAAGACTGCAATCACTTTAGTCGATATGATTGGTCAAGCAGGAATGTGTGTTCAGCCTTTTGCAAAGGAATCCCCATTGGTGTTTTCGATGATGTGCAGTAATGCACGAAAAACAAAATCATGCCGCCCATGGATAACAAGCGCACCAGGATTGACAAAACGAATTCTTGACAGCCCTCTCCATGTTGATGAATTGGTCGATTTAACCAAAATTCACCGCGTCGGAGGAGAAATTGCTCAAACTTGCCCCTGGAAGGCGGCCCGAGAAGCGGCAGGTAATGCGGATGTCTTCGTTGGAGATTACAATCATATTTTCGATGAAGGTGTAAGAAAATCAAGTTTGGAGGCGATGGGAATCACCCTTGATGACATCATTGTCGTAGTCGATGAAGCACATAATCTCCCAAACCGAATTAGAATGTCGATGGAACGAGTGATTACGCCCACGATTGCTCGTAATGCTGCCATGGAATTGGAAGAATACAAGGAGACTCTTAACGAGCAATATTTGCAAACAGATTTAGTTGCCATTGCTCTTGAACTCGATATCGCCACATGGGCATTTGAAATCATGAAAATCGCTCGAACCAAATTTGCCGATTTATTCCGTCAACTTCATTCAGATTTGCCAAACGATTCGGAAGAGTCGCGAGTTGAAGTTCCCCGTTTCTTGGACATAATCCATCGTGCATGCGATGAGTATGAGGGGCTAACTGGACAAAAAACGTTAGGTGAAAACCCAGGACTGGCTGACCTTGCTGTTGAAAGAAGCCATCGATTGCCCCGACTTGCTGATGTTCTTCTTCGAGTTGAAGTGGATTTGGAGGTCGGTGAGGGCGAGGATGCAATGGAGCCTGATGCTCATCGAATGGGTCATATTCTCAAATGCATCGAAGAATTTGGAGAAACAACTGCTCTAAGTTTGGTGTTCAATGCGAAAGGTCGGGAAGGAAAAATCACATCTCATCTACTCGACCCAGGTCTCGTATCCGGCCCAGTATTTTCTTCTGTCCATGGTGCAATTCTCATGTCTGGAACCTTGTATCCACCCCAAATGTATTCGGATATTCTTGACCTTCCTGTATCAAAGACCACAAAAACCGCCTATTCCTCGCCGTTTTCAGGTGAACGCCGACCTGTTCTTGTAGCCAAAGACGTCACGACCAAATACAATCAACGCACCCCAATGATGTGGGAAAAAATACGTAATCACATCCAAGCCCTTATCGATGGAACCCCCGGACATATTGCGGTTTTTTCTGCTTCATACAAAATGATGCAAGAGATTCTTGGTGATACGTCGTTCAAAGGTATAAAAATGATAATGGAAGACCGAGATTGGACGAAAAATGACATCGATTCCATTGTAGAGACTCTACGAAGTGAAAAGGAATCTGGACGACGAATTTTGTTGTGCGGTGTTCATGGAGCACGCTTATCCGAAGGTATCGATTACAACGGTGGGATATTGGATGCTGTAGCCTGTATTGGCATCCAGAATCCACCTCCGTCGGTGTTATTGGAATCGCTCAAAGCCTATGTCGGAGACCGATTTGGAAAAAATAATGCTTGGCGTTATGCGGTATCTCAACCGGCCATTAATACGACTTTACAGGCGATGGGCCGGCCTATACGTTCGGTTGGTGACAGAGCACTCATTCTTCTTCTCGACCAACGCCATACCGATCGAACCTACATTAGTTGTTATCCAAATGATTTGCGAATGAATTCTACAAATGACCCACAAACGACTCTAAGTTTTGCTCGTCGCTTCTTTTCTAAAGTACACACAGTTAAAGAAGTGTGAATTAATCACAAATGTTGGAGGACGAAGGTTCATGGAGGCCGCACACAACCGAGGAACCATGTCGACATGGGAAACAGTTCACCTGGAAACGGGAATAACGGCTGAAGATAATGAAGAATCGATAGGTGTCAAGGCCTTGGGACTTGATGCTGAGCCTCAACAACTCCATGCTGAGTTCCACATAGAAGCCAATCACCTCTCTGAAGTTCAAATAAACCACCAGCGAGTTCTAGTTGCCTCGGGAATGATTCCAGAATCTCATCTCGCCGAGATTGAACCTGAACGCCGATTGGCGTGGATGGTCGACCAATTGCATGGTACTGTAAATCCAGACGGCCTTACTATTCCCCTTCATGGAGCGGATGAGTCAGATATTCAAATTTCCACATTAAATGATGAGGCACAACGCCAGTTGCGTATTGTTGTCAAAGAAGCAGGCCATGATGACCTCCTTCGAGTCCTCCCTATACCTGCTGAAGCAGGTGAAATCCGTGCACATTTCATTAATGGCCGACTTCATTTGCGTTGGTAATCATTTCAGCGCGGTGGAATCTTGGTAAGTGAAGAGATTTCTTCACCCATTCGTCCCAATGCTTGCTGAGCTGTTGCTTGGTGTTGCTCACCCATTTCATCACGACTGTAACGTGCTTGCTCAAACATATTGTCGAGGGCAAGGAGGGACTCTTCAGAAATTTGCGGCATTGCTTGGCGAATAGCCATCTCGAATTCACGAACTGTTTCGAAATCACGACGAAGGAATCCATGCTCTTGGAAAGTTGCACACAGGCTCTGGTAGCAGGTGAAAATTGATTCACGAACAGAGTCGCCTGCAGCCAATAACTCCGCGGTGTAAGCAAAAATCTCTGCTGCTTCCTTCATCAATTCTGAAGATTGGCGACGGCGATAAAGTACAACTCCACCAACTGCTAACCCAATTACGATAAGGGTGAAGATATAAGCCCACATCGGCAACTCAGTTGCTTCTTCTTGGTATCCATAGTTCGGTGCTATAGCCCCACTATATTCCAAAGCAAATTCATCTAATGTCTGTTGTGACAGTCGTGGGTCATTGATAAGAATCTCCATGTAAAGTTGGCCCCACACATCAGCATCACCATATGGTGGGTCAGAATTGAAATCAATCGGCGCAATTCCATTTTCATCTGTGAGACGTTGCAATGGTTCAGTTAGTTGAGTTCCATTTTCATTGTAAAGATAAACTGTCACTGAAATTCCATCTACACCCTGGCGAGTATCCTCTGCAGTGATGATGATGTTTCCTCCAATATTTTCTTGTTCATCTTCCATGATATCATCCAATGAAACGACAATATCAGCATTAATCTTGACAAAAATCGAATGGCTGACACTTGCGGTGTTGAGATAGTATTCATCATTTCGAGGTGTTTCTAAATGCAAGTATTGAGAGCCTGCATTCAAGAAAGATGGGGCTGTTGTCGTAAGAGAAAAGTTTCCATTTGACCAATCAATGACAAGGTCTTCAAGGCAACGCGCTCCGTTCTTTTGAGCCAAACAATTCGAACCATTGCCGAGATATAGCGTCACATTGTCGAATACCTCGCCAAGTCCGCCTACTTCAGAAATGGAGCCAGTCAAAATGATTGGTGAGAAGGTGGAATCTGAACGTACAACGGTAGTGGAAGAAGTCGAGTCAATGGTGATGAGCACATTGGCCCATACCGTAGCAGTACCTGTTGCTTGAGCTCCAAGGTGTGCTTCAGTACCTTCGAAGTAAATGGTAAAGATATGATCTCCTCGAGCCAAATCAGAAGTCGCTGGAACGAGTGCAGACCAACTTCCATCTTCTCCTGTAATCGCCGTCATGAGTTCGACATCATCCAATCTTAGACTGAGTTCGATTCCACTCAATCCATCGTTATTGACTGTATCAATGTCAAATAACCGACCTGAAAGGGTCCAAAGGTTGCCACGTGTAGCGTCTTTCCCATCATCAAAGATGAAAGTCACATCTGAACGATGAGCCAAGAAGAAGGTAGTATTTCCAGAATTAGAACGGTAGTAACCTTGGGTATCAACATTTGCAAACAGGGAATGGTTTCCGAAACTGAATGTATCTGGGACGGTCCAAGTAAAGGTGAATTCACCAGTGGAGTCAGTAATTATTGTAGCAATTATCAGACCTTCAACTTCAAGGTCCACAGTATGTCCTGCGATTCCAATTAATTGATTATCAACAATGGTACCAACAATGGTCGTGTTTTGACCGACTGCTACCGGCGTGTCCATCGAAACTGAAACTAGAACCTGACTGTAAACGGTCCAAATTCCAGTTGCATTACTTGGCAGATAGAAGGTTGTTCCAGTGAAATGTATTTCAAGAGAGATAGGGCCAAGTTGTGCATCGGACGGAACTGGATAAACAGCAGTAAAGAGACCTGTGTCATCGGTAGTGACATTGGTCATCCACTGTCCTCCAAGCCAGACTTCGACGGTGAGGTTTTCCAAAGGTGAATCCACCAAATCCAGAAGACGACCTTGGAGTGTCATGGAAGCCTCTCGGTCAACGGTACCACTTGGAGTCAAGAGAATAATCTTGGTTGGAACACTGACGTTAAAGTTGACTTGTGCACTGCTTGGCAGATAGAAATCAGGATTTGCTGGGTCTCCAACACCAATTGGGTCAACCCAGTCTCGCCCACCGAGGTATCGCACCTCAATGAGATGAGCCCCCGCAGCCGTATCCTCTGGCAAAGTCCAACCAATGGAATAATTTCCAGACACTGCATCGGTTTCAACACTGGAAACTGGAACACCATCGACAAGAAGGTGCACGATTGCAACAGAAGAAACCCCGTTTATGGTCAGAGTTTGATTGAGGTCGTCGAGCAATGTGCCTTGAACGGTGAAAGAGTCACCAGCGACAAGGGTCGAAGGAGATGTTGATATCACCATATTGGTTTGAGCAAGGACCGCAAATTGAGTTGAAGCATTAGAGCCAATTAATCCAGTTGTTCCAGGTATTCCTGAAAAGCTGACTTCAAGGTCATTGAAACCAATACTTTGGTTGCTTGGGACTGTTAGAAAACCTACTGCAGTTCCATTCGCAAAGGTAGTGAGAGTTGTACTGACATCGGTACCAATCAGGGTCACGACAACTTGTTGTGAGCCAACTGCAGCCATGGTGTTGTCTCTAAGCAATACTTGAATTTGAACATCATTACCTCGTTCTGTACGGTCGTTTAAAGACGGTGAACCTAGAGCATCTAAAGCAGGTTGGATAAACACAAGGGTTGTGAAACCACGACTGTCAAATGAAGTATTATTTGTCGAGCCGACATAGTAGTTGACGTTTGGAACATAAGATGCTGCAAGTGAATTATTACCTGCTTCAAATCCTTCGCCAAGAAGTATTGATGCCGCCCAAATTCCACCGGCCATAACTGAACCTCCGGTAACAGTGAATCCAGTCGGTTGTCCATTGATACTGAACAATATATTCGAAGGTAATACACTTCCATCTCGCTGTTCAAGTCCACTTCCATTATCGCTGACCACAAGCCCTGTGACGTTGAATGAAGTACCCGCAACTGGGTTAGTTGTAATAGGGTCAACAATCATGATTGTGGTTGAACGAATGGTGACAGAGGAAAGATTGACTTGAGTGTTCAGCAAATCAGATGAACCATTGAAGACCAGTGACACCACAATCAATCCAAGTGGATGAGTCATAGGAATTTGGTGGCTAAAGTTTGCAAAACCTTCACCATCGGTCTGTGTACCTGCCAACCATGTCTCATGGAATTGAATATCTACATCAAATCCAGATAATGGCGCAAAGAGATTCGAAGATTCGAGCAAACGTCCAGTGATGTTTATTGTGTCTCCACGATTTACAGTAACTGGATTAAGTGGTTGAAGATTGTTAAATTGGCTGACACCCATAACCAAAATTCCATTTTGTGTAGTTGCCGTCAGATAGAATGGAGATGAACCTTCGTTCACACTAATTACGAGGATTTTGTTTCCACGTTCAGTTCCATTGCCCGTTGTATCGGTAGGAATGCTCATGTTGAATGTCCCATTAGGAGATGTTTGGTAAGCAGCAACCAATATTTCACCAGGGTTGTTCAACCAGAATGCTGACATCTCTACAGGAGTTGTAAGTGGACGTGATGAGTTATCACCATCTAGAACTTGTCCGAGAACATTGAAATTCAGCCCAGCAGTTGTCACGCTTGGAATCGAATCGATACGAATCTCACTTGGAACTTGAACTGTGAGGTTGACGATAGAAGAGTTTCCAGTCCTTCGTGAATTACCTTGGCCCAGTCCATCAGTTAAATCATCATAAACAATCACCAATACATCATAATAACCAGGTGAAACACCTGCTGCTGTCCATTGAATTGAAGAATTGCCTTCAGCATCTGAAACATCTATACCCATGGAAACATTGGTGTTACCCCAATCAAATATGTATTCGACACTGGCACCAGAAACGTTAGATTTGTCGGCCACATCGGTAATCTTAGTATTGAAATCGAGTGTTTGATTGATTTCTACAATCATCTTCTCACGTTCAGGTTCAACGACGAATTCTGATTCAACACCTACAAGAGTCGAAGGAAGAGTCGGCATTGCTGGTGGGACTGAATTGTCGACGAATCTGAAATAAGCACCACCTGGTGGCGCCATGGTATCGAAATCCATATTCAAGATAAATTCATATGAATCTGAAGGTCTTGTTGTTGGAATCGTGAAATTCAGAAGGAAACTACCCGTAGTGTTATTCAAGAATCCTTGCGCAAGGTCAATTGGCATTCCATCGGGCGTCATCATAATGATAGAGAGCATGGTGATGTTATCTCCAAGAACACTAATGTTTGTGTATTGGGCATCGAAAATATCACCGAATAAGTAGCTTGAATTGCCCAAGTGTGTCCAATCTTGACCCAGACTTAGATTCCATGCCACTTCTGCTGCGACACGTATCATATCGTTGCCAAGTGATGGCTGATACAATTCTGAACCATTGAAGGAAATCTCAAACAAATAATCATCAGCAAATAAGGTAGAATCAATGAGCCAGTTGATGGTCATTGTTTCGGTTGAAGGGTCGACTGTTGTGTTAACCCAATTCCCATTGAAAGTGAAATCAAAGTTACCCGTAATTAGAAGGTCAGTTGAAACTCCACGATGGTCCATTGCAGTTACCAAAACGGTTGCCTCTGCGCCTCTTAATTGGGCAGTTGCTTGAACTTCAAACTCAAGGAAGCCACGTAACAGGTATGGCTCACCCGCAGATACATTTGCATCATCGGTCGCTTCAATGGCATTCGGGAAGAATCGAATTTGAACCTCTAAATTTCCTGCCATCACTTGGGCGTCAGCGGTCGCAAGTAGATGTTGGATACTGAACACACCATTTACACTTCGATTGAACACCTGAGACCATTCTTGAGTGGTGCCATTTTCTCTAATTGAGAAGGATAGGTTACCGGCCATGGCAACAGGAGATGCCCCCGTTGTAAGTGCGGAACCATTTATCCATAGATCATCATTGATCAAAATGATGCTCTTGTTTGCAAGTGGCCCCTCAAGGGTCGCTGTCAAGTTTGGTGCATCACGGACATCGATGACAATCGAGGTTGTTGAAGGCCTCAAATGGAATTGCGAAGGTGTAATTGATGTGGCTTGGGTATCTTGCCACCCAGAGAACCCGAGTGTAGCGGAAAGATTAGTTTTAGTTTCAAGTGGGTCAAGGTCAAGGTCAAAACTCCAACTACCATCAATATTGATGAAACTGCTTAGGTTGGTAAAACCATTCACTGAAGAAGTAAATGATAACCAAACCGATGGTGGGGTCAAATCATTCACGCCAATGTTCTCAATCTTATTGTTCGGTGCATTTTCCAAAGAAAGAATTCCTTCTATAACGGTCATGGCACCTGCACCTGCAATTGGAGCGTTAATTGCATTCGGAGCAGTATGATTGATGACTGAATCATCTGTCACATTGATGTAACCATCAAAAATTATTCCTGATTCGGCTACATATCCGGCTTGAGTGAGTCTTACCACTACCCTATACATTCCCGGACCATCCAATTCAGGGGGGCTACCATTGAAACTGAATGTTCCATTCGGGAGAGTAATGCTAGAACCAATCTCAAAGTTTGGAATGGCTGCTTGACCAGGAATTTCATTCTCAAGAGCCATCGGAACGAGATATCCGATAACTGGAAGTTCTCCAATTGAGGTCATATTTTCTGAATAACGTAGATGACCGGATACATTCAGGAATGTGCCACCGTCACGGTCAATGGTCATGGAGGAAATACTTTGGTTGACAATTTCAACTTCCTCAGCAGGAGGGCAGGCATCAAATGGAATCCATCCCAGTTCAGTATCACCGTTTGCAGAGTTTTGCTGCAATCGAACTTCACCCCAAGTAGACATATGGGTCGGATAAACAGAATAGCCATCACCATTCCAAATACCACCTGAGAAACCGGTCACCAATCGAGTTGGCAAACCAGCAAGTCGGGCCATAGTCACAAATGCAGTATTGAATTCAGAACATGTCCCTTCTTTAGTTGCCTGAATCAATGTCACGCTCAAATCTTCAGAGGAGGGAATACCTGAACCGTTGTAATTGCGCTTGAATTCAGTAGTTGCGTTACCTTCAGAAAGGAACGTTTGCAGTGCAGTTGCACTGTCATATGCATTGGTTGCACTAGCTTCAGTTATGACTGCATTAGTGACATTTAGCAAGTAAGAATGTGGGTGAGTTGGGTCATTGAAGGTCGTCGGTAAAATCAATTCATAACTGGAATTTGTTCCTGCTACAGTGGTCGATGCAAGTGTTGCCCAATCAAAGTAATACTCTGGTTGTTGAACAAATGCTTCCTGAATCGGTCCAGTGAGGACTTCGATATTGTGTGTGTCGTTTGAGCGCTGTAATTCACCAGCAATATCGACATAAAATGACAAGTTTGAGAGTGAATATGAAACCGGAAGATTACCTGCAGTGACTGGGTTTCTGTAAGTTAGTTGCCAATCAATTGTTTCATTTGAAAAGGTGAGGTCTGCTAAGTGAGTCATGTTTGAAGAAGGGAGAACCATAATTTCGTATGGATGTATATCTTCAAGGTGTGCATAAGTCGTTCCGGTGTAGAAATCATTGGTCGTCAGGCGCCATCGATGAATCAAATTGGTATCAACTGTACCCGTTGTGTTATTTGCCCAAAATACCACTTCAGATGAAACTAAATCGTCGGTTGGGTCAAACGGGTCGAAAGGAGAGCCTACGCAACCAACAACCCAGAATTCTTGTGTACATTCTAATCCATCAATCATTCCACCGCCATCGGTATCGGGGTTGGTCCAGTCAGTTCCAGTTTGATTTTCGACGGCATCTGGAATTCGGTCACCATCAAAATCAGCAGGTAACAAATCATCGGTAGGGTCATTTTCTGGATTTGTTCCGTCAAAGTATTCATTTCGGTCATTAACGCCTCCAGCATCGGTATCCAATGTCGCATCATCAGTAACCCATACATCTGTCGAACCGTTAAGGATTCCAATCCATGAGAGGTCACAGCCAGTGGTTGTTTCAAAATAATTATTCAAACCATCCAAGTCATCGTCCAATAGATTTGTACACGGTTGGTTAGGGTCAGTGTTATCAAAAACTTCATCAAAATCACTCACGCCATCAGCATCAGTATCTGCAAGTGTTGGATTGGAGAACCAACCGAAGGTGCCGAGTAATTCTTGCCAATCTGCAAGGCCATCACCATCTGAGTCTGTATAATCGTCATCGCAATATCTCTGTGTCGTCCCAATTGTTCCAGAACTAGTAGCCGATGTGTGACAAAATGAACCATTTCGATTCGAAACTTGAGTGACACCAGCAGTTGGGCCGGATGATACTCCTTGAATGGCATTATTTACAGTACCTGCATAGGCAAAAGATATCCAGGTTCCAGAATTATTGTACCATCCAACTCCTCCACTTGGATTGAAGCCTGAGCCGTTGAAGACTTGGAGTTGGCTAGTGCCGCCATTCCACGAAACAATCGTAGTTTCAAAGTTAATCAGTGAATCACAGGGGTCAGTCCCATGGGAAACGTTTCGTTCATCACCATCGTTGATTCCACCGAAATCAGTATCGGCAATGTCCCAAGAGGTGCATGACAGGTTTTCTTCCCAATTTTGAATTCCATCGTTATCTTCATCGCCGGAATCTTCCATACGGGTTGGGTCTGTTTCCCCCGGATCTAAAACTCCGTTGAAGTTAGTATCTTCCTCGCCATCATCAAAAGCATCGCCATCCGTATTGTTGTCTCGAGGATTACTAGCTTGTGGTGGATTTCCGTATGCACCGTTGACTTCAACACCATCGTCGATTCCGTCGCCATCTGTATCGGAAGATGTTGGGTCGGTCAAGAGGGTCAATGCTTCATACGAGTCGTTGAGTCCATCTCCATCGGTATCTGCTCGTTGTGGGTTTGTACTCGTGATTCCATCTACTTCAGCGGTAAAGGTGGCACATCCACCCGGCCCAATGCCTGAAACAGGGTCGCACGGTGTGGTGGTTTCAGTGACCAATCCATCTGGACCATTTCGGAAACAAGGTGAGACACCACACATGGTTGTCCAAGTAGGATTGACGTATTCCATGAGATTGTTGAGACCATCGCCATCTGGGTCACCATTCGGCCCATCTGCATTGGATGCTGAAGTTGCATTGAGGCCGTTTGCAGCCTCCCAACCATCATCCATTCCGTCGCCATCAGTATCCCAACCTGCAACGTCTTCATCGGCTATTCCATCACCATCATCATCATTGGAAGAACAGTCTGCGTCACCATCATTATCTGGGTCCGCCGAGTCAACTAAGCCATCTTTGTCATCATCAAAGCCATTCGCACAGATATTTCCAACTGGGTCCTCATCACAGAGAATCACATTGCCAACACCGTCTGAACCGCTGTCGCCACATCCAGGTCGATTGTATTGGAGAGCATTTTCTTCATCCCAATCATTTACTGGAACAGTTCCGTTCCACCAAACACCATTGTCAAGAACGCCCGGGGTCGAAGAACTGTCCCAACCCTGCGGTTGCAAATAAGAATACTCTTGCAGATTGGACATTCCATCACCATCTGGGTCGCCAACTGCGCCATCTCCCCCGTTACTCGAAAGTGGGTCAAGGCCGAATTGCCATTCCCACCCATCGGGCAAGCCGTCGTTATCTGAATCTGGGTCATTAGGTGCAGTATTCATGAGATATTCCAAACCATATGTGAGGCCGTCACCATCTTGGTCTGAAGCTGCTAAAGCATCCATCGAAATATACGGAATTGAAGCAAATGTAGAAAGAAGCATCAAGACCGATAACGACAAAGATTTGAAGGCATCACGGTGTTGAAGAATCTGCCATTGGAAGCGCGGCTCGGAGGGAGAAACTGTCGTGCGCATAGGATTCACTAATGTCGGGCTTGTTTGATGCCTCATAAGGGAAATGGTGCGATGTTCATACAATACTTCATTTCAAGAGGTTTACTCGGCGCGGCAGATATAGAATAATTCACTCGCAGTCTGCCTTTTCCCAACAGATACGGGACTAAATCACTCAAAGTTCTTCAAGTTCGTCCAAAAGTTCCAAGTCATCGTCTTCTTCGACCGCGAATTCTTCAATAAATTCCTCGATTTCATGACCCGTTTCTAATTCTTGTTCAACCCAGTTTTGTTCCATTTCATTCATGACTGCAGCATTTTGTCCACGGCGATAAACTGCAAAGATCAAAACAAACGCAAGTCCAAGCCCAAGAGCAATTGTTTGCGGCTCTGGGCTGATGATTTCGTTGAAAAGGCATTTGATGCCTGAACATTCGGTCAAATATGTAAATGACTTAGATTGTGTATAATCGCTGTCGTAAGGGACTTCTTCATTCATTGGTGTGACGGTTAGAGTGAATTGAACATTAGCCCCATCTTTCAAGTTTGCAGGAGGGGTGATGGCAACCGAGAAATCTTTGCTTGAATAGGCAGGTAGTGAAAGCAAAAGGAAACTTCCCCCTGGCTGGTCAGATGAGGCTCGGATGAGTCCATCCCAACCATTTGGCTCATCTAAAGTAATTACGACATCGAGGGGGATATTATTTTGATTATCTATTTTGAAATTGATATTTTCAACCTCGTTAGACATAAATCGTATAATTTCACTACTTGAATCTGTAATTTCAAGTTGGCCAGGTTGTACGTCATCTCTAACTTCAACTGTCACTGGCAAGTCGAAATAACGTGCTTCTTCAGAATCAACACCCTCTTCAATCACACGAACAAAGATGGTGTGGAATCCTGCCTCTACCTTTGTGCGCAAGGTCAAATCAAGTTTGACATCTACATGCTCATCCGGCTCTAAATAGACCACTACAATGTTGGATTCAGTCCCATTTGAGAATTCATAATCCCAAGTCCCGTAATCGGGGTTGCCACTAGATTCATCCAAATTTCGGTCAAGGTCTGCTGGATTAATTATTCTCCAAGTAGTCTGACCAAAAGTCTCACTAGAATCTGTGATTCGTAAGTTGTAATTAATGCTGGAACCAGGTGATACAGGTCCGACAGTACCGAGTGTACCTCCATCTGCATCTGCGATGACTTCAACCATAATTCCAAAGGTTCGATGGACTGTGAATGCCACCTGAGTGGAAAGTGCTGTATCGCTGGCACTCGATACTGTGAATGTTATCAGGCCGATGTCTTGTGCATCTCGTTCGCTTGGCGGAAATACATCCATCCTAACAGTTAGAATTTGATTCGAACCGATATCCGGGGTCAAGGAGTAAATGCCTTCATCACTCAATTCCACTCCAGTATCATTATCGTAGAACTTGTATTGCCAAGCATCTGGCAAATCGTTAACCCGCAATTTGAACGATTCGGTGACAAAGCCTGCATTAAAAACATCGACAAAGAATTCCCCTTTGGCATCTCCTGCATCTACATAGTGCGAGAGAGAAGTATCGTAGGCTTCAGTTCTTGTTGAATCTGCAATTTGAATTTGATGTTCAAAGTCCTCAAAGACAGCAATTCGAGGGGGAGCCAAGATTTCGGTCTCAATCAATCTCAATTCAATAGTCTCGATTGAAACTTCTGTTTCTATGCCATCGACATCTGCATACGCACGTGCAACCACTTCGATGGTGCTTGGAGCACCAGTTAAATCGCCATCTACTACATCAAAGGTAAGAATTGGTCTAGAAAAGTCTCCACCACCGTTTAGAAGGTATCCAGTAGGCTCGTCCCAAATTGGGTCTGACCAAGATGAAGGTAATGAAGAGGACAAACTGAATCTAACATCCAATACTGTAGAGGTTGCACCTGTATGTTCAATCAAAAATTCCACACTTGAAGTTTGACCTGGAGCAATAAGAACTTCATCGGGTTGTGATGATGGAAGTGAAAGGTATATGTCGTGTTCAACAAATGTAATACCTGAATGTATGAAACTAAGAGTATGGCCTTGAACATCACTTATTTCTAGGGTTAGTGGATATTCTCCAGCTGCAATGCCAGAATCATAAGTCCATGTGTAATTTCCAATAAGGCCTTCATTATCCAATTTGAGGTCGTCATCACCAAACGGTTTGTCAAATACCGAATTTGCACCATTGGGGGTGCTCATGATGAGAGCGACGCCTTGGATATCTTCACGGCCAAAAGCATCACGTACATCAACGGTGAATTGCATTGTTCTAAATTCTGGCAAGTGGTTAGGGGACCATTCGGTGACTTCTGGTTCAAGAAAACTGGTATCTGGTCGATGGACACGAACTGAGGAGTCTGCTAATGCATTAGCTTTCATTTCCAGTCTCGAGGTACCCGAGGTGTCTTCAACATCACCAAAAGCCACATTGACTTCACAACTTCCCCCGCCAATTCCACCGGTGTTGCCTTCACAGGTTGCTTGCGCATCAACGTTCAATTCAAGACGCTCACCGTTCTCAACGGTGAATCCACTTGAAGGGACTTGAAAATCAATTGTTGATGTGACCCAAGGACAACTGCTAGTACCAATCACATTGCCGGTGCATGGGTCATCTCGTTGTTCTGAAAATGATGCGATTTCGCTACCCCCCGCTGCCAAGGAATATGTGACATCTGCTGTAGAGCCTTCAGTTCCACGGAACTGCATGAAAATAGTCAATGTGACAAGGTCGGTGTTATCTCGGCCGTAAACTAACAAATCAGATATCATTTCATTACTTCGAAATTCAATTCCGCCAAGAGCGCTTTCTTCATGGTGAGCCCCCGAAGGTTCTTCAGTCGTAATCGCACCATCGCCGCCGGTTTCAGCCGTCATCTCATCGAGATACAAATCATATGACTGACAAGAACTACAATCGCTCCCTGAAGGATATATAAGTTGTTCATTTTCGAGAATAATCTCGTCGGTTGAGGTCGGTGAAGAAGGGGCGCTAATCGGCAAAATTGAGCCGACAAGCAAGGCAACCAAAAGGACTGGTAAAATGCGATTGACCGAATTTGCATTCATCGAGTACACCCTGTTCACTATTGCGGCCTGTTCACCCGAGTGTTAAACGGTTTTGCATTGAATGTTCATCAAAACCCCCCTCTACGAGGGGGATTTGGAATTGGGAGTGGAGTGCAGGGAGTGGGATACGAACCCACGAACCCATACGGGACCGGATCTTAAGCCCGGCGCCTTTGACCACCTCAGCCACCCCTGCAGACCTCCGAACAGCCAACAGGATTTGAATAAAACCCCTCGGCACATTGCTTAAGGTGAAACTGACCAACCGCCATCAACATTGATAATTTGCCCTGAAAGGTAGGTTGATTCCAATAAAAAGAGGATTGCTTTGGCCACATCATTCGGTTCACCTGCTCGACCTAATGGCACTTTTTCGACTATCGATGCGAAATTCTCACTTTCCCATTCAGCCGCAAGTATTGCTCCAGGCGCCACGCAATTTACTCTGATTTCAGGTGCGAGGTCACCGGCTAAATTCATCATCAATTGTCGCAAACCTGCTTTGCTTGCGGTGTACTGTGACAAACCTTTCCAAGCTCGGCCCAATGATGTATCAATCATTCCAATAACACAACCTTGGCCAGCCTTCAATTGTGTCAATAATCCTTGAGTCAAGAGAAAAGGTACTTCGATATGTATGCGGTTGTTAAGCCGCAAGTTTTCAAGTGAAACAGACTCATAGTCTTCTGAACTATAGATTGAAGCATTGTGAATAAGTGCATGTAATCCCCCATTCGTTTTGACTATATCATGCTCACAAATAGTCTGAATCAACGCCTCAAGAGCGCCGTCATTGTTGAGGTCTGCGCGAAGAATTTCAGCCGGTGCTTTAGAAGAATTTTGTTGCTCAAATTGGCTGATTATTTCTTCGGCTTCAGCAACCGAGTTGCGAACATGAATAAATACAAACCAACCGTTGTTCATTAACAAGGAAGCGGTTGCTGCACCAATGCGTTTCCCACCACCGGTAATCAATGCAACACGTTGCGCCATGAACAGTTCTAATCTTCCGCCCCTCATCAATGCTCTCAAAAATACCATGCCAAAAATGACACGAAATCTAGGTTTGTGGCATTAACAGTGAAAAAAAGCCCACAGCACACCTTTTTGATAGGCAAAGCGTGGGAGGAAACAAGGGGGAGCAAGTGTGTCGGGCAAACAACTACCGATGGCGAGCAAAACTCCGCCTGCTCTTCGTCCAAAAACAAAGCGTGAACGCCTACCCGCTTGGTTTCGAACGACGCTCCCCTCTGGTGCACAGCAAGCTCTTTTCAATAAAACAAAGGCAGCGGTCAAAGATAACGCATTGCACACTGTTTGTCAAGAGGCTCAATGCCCGAACATACATGATTGTTGGGCCAGTGGCGATGCAACCTTCATGATCGCCGGTCAAGATTGTACGAGGGGGTGCCGCTTTTGTGCCGTTGGTACCATCAAAACACCACCACCTCTTGATGTCAATGAGGCTGATAATCTCGCTTCAGCAGTTGAGTCAATGAACCTTCGTCATGTAGTCATTACCGTAGTCAACCGAGATGACCTTTCCGACAGTGGGGCTGACCATTACAAAAGATGTATAGCAGCAGTACATGAAAGGCAGCCTCATGTCAGTCTTGAATTACTTTGTTCGGACCTTGCAGGTAGCCACAAAGCACTTGCACACTTGCTTGAAGACAGCCCGCTCTCCGTTTTCGCTCATAATGTCGAATGTGTACCTCGGCTCGACAAAACCGTTCGTGACCATCGAGCCTCTTTTTCACAATCCTTGGACATTCTACGACAGGCCAAAATCCTGCGACCAGACATTATCACAAAATCATCTTTAATGGTTGGTGTTGGAGAGCGGGATGAAGAGATTATTGAAGCCTTACTTCTTCTTAGAGAAGCAGGTGTTGACCTAATTACAATTGGCCAATACCTTGCTCCATCTGGTAAACATTTGCCTGTCGACCGCTTCCCAGAACCTGAAATGTATGACTTTTGGGCAAAGGAAGCTATTGAAATGGGATTTTCTGGAATTGCCAGCGGACCATTGGTTCGTTCTTCATTCAAAGCAGGACTCTTACTGCGAAAAACTCAGGATTCTGACAACACTGAAATGATGCCGGGTGCATATGTGTATGTTGCTCAAGATGAAAACTATACACCCGCACCTCTTAAGGGCGGGATGAACTGAGGTGGAACAATGACCGAGAGAGTGACTGCCACGACAAAGCCGTACACCATCGGACGGCCACCATTCCGACCTGGCGACGATGCTGATTTCGGCGGGAAATTCGTTGAACAGCCCGGTGATTTAACTCGGCCTGACCCTGCAAAATGTTCTGCACAAGATACCGTTGCTCACGCATCTGGTTTGATTCGTGTCCTCGATGACAATGGGGCTGCAATAGGTGATTGGAATCCTGAACTCGATGCTGAAACCTTGATTCAAGGACTAGAATACATGATGCGTCTGCGTATTTTCGATGACCGAATGATCAAAATGCAACGAACAGGTAAACTCTCTTTTTACATGCGGTCTTTTGGTGAAGAAGCAATCGCTATTGCTCAAACGATGGCTTTGGAAACACAAGATTGGATTTTTCCTTCCTACCGACAACCGGGAGCACAATTTGTTCGTGGTCGTGACATGGTAAGTATGATTTGTCATTGCATCGGTAATACAGAAGACAACGTCAAAGGGCGACAGATGCCAGTTCACTACACTTGGAAGGAAGGTCGATTCATCTCGATTTCATCTCCTGTCGGAACTCAATTTTCGCAATCTGTTGGTGTTGCTATGGCCAGTGCCTACAAAGGTGATGATGAAGTCTGTATCTCTTGGCTTGGTGACGGAACCTCAGCGCAAGGCGACTATCATTATGCACTGAATTTTGCTTCCACTTTCAAACCTCCAGTGATTCTTAATGTTGTCAACAACCAATGGGCGATTTCAACCCACGCCAATCTCGCCACAGGCGGACGAACCTTTGCAGAACGTGGCTTGGCCTATGACATACCTTCATTCCGAGTCGATGGTAACGACTTCCTCGCCCTCTACAGCGTGACAAAGTGGGCACGTCAACGAGCCGCTGCTGGTATGGGAGCAACACACATTGAAGTCTACACCTACAGAGCAGGTGGCCATTCGTCTTCGGATGACCCTTCGGTTTATCGCCCAAGTGATGAATTCAAATGTTGGCCAGGCGGAGACCCAATTCTCCGACTTAAAGAACATCTCATGAAAGCAAAATTGTGGAATGAAACTCGTCACAAGGCATTAGCCAAAAAAATTGATGAGGAAGTAATGACTTCATACAAAGCCGCATGTGAATTTGGCGATTTAGCAAGCGGCCCATATCCACCTGCATCAACAATATTTACCGAAGTCTACGAAACAATACCTTGGCATGTCCAAGAACAGAGAGAGGAACTTGGAAAGTGAGGTGATATTATGACACAAATGAACATGATTAAAGCACTCAATTCAGCTCTTGAAGTACAACTTGAGAAAAACAAGAATGTCGTAATATTTGGAGAAGATGTTGGGTTCTTCGGAGGAGTCTTCCGTGTCACTGACGGCTTGCAAAAGAAATTCGGAGAACATCGAGTCTTTGACTCCCCGCTTGCAGAAGGTGGAATTGCAGCCATTGCAATGGGCATGAGTCTTAACGGACTTCGACCCGTTGCTGAAATACAATTCGCTGACTATATTTTCCCTGCTTATGACCAAATCGTCAATGAAATAGCGAAGGTTCGTCATCGCTCTGGTGGAGAATTTTCTGCCCCGCTTACTTTCAGGACGCCTGCAGGTGGAGGAATCAAGGGTGGCCACCACCATTCTCAATCTCCAGAGGCTCAATTTACCCATACTCCTGGTTTGAAAGTCGTTTATTGTTCAAACCCTTACAATGCCAAAGGCTTGTTAACCGCGGCAATCGAATGCAATGACCCCGTGATATTCTTTGAACCAAAGCGTTGTTATCGCGGGCCGTTTTATGGCGACCCACACAATGTTCCAACATGGAATGACCATCCAGATTCTGAAGTTCCAGAAGGACATTACATCGTCCCATTAGAAGAAGCACGTATTGTTCGTGAAGGTAGTGATTGCACCGTTATCGCATGGGGTACAATGGTTCACATGTGTGAACAAGCCATCAAAGATTCAGGAATCGATTGTGAACTCATCGATTTGCAAACCCTTGTCCCATGGGACCGTGATACGGTTGTCAATTCAATTAAGAAAACAGGACGATGTGTCATTGTGCATGAAGCGCCAAAGACCAGTGGGTTTGGTGCAGAGATGAGCGCATCAATTCAAGAACGCTGTTTCTATCATTTAGAAGCACCAATTACTCGAGTGACCGGATGGGACACACCATTCCCTCACACAACAGAATGGGATTACATCCCAAGTCCAGCACGAATAGCGGAAGCAATAAAGAAAACACAGGAGGAATGAATATGGGGAAATTTGCATTTAAGATGCCAGATATAGGAGAAGGAGTCGTAGAAGGTGAAGTCGTTGAATGGCTGGTCGCTGTCGGAGACAGCGTCAAAGAAGATGACCCCATTCTTTCAGTTATGACTGATAAAGCAACTGTGGAAATCCCATCTCCAGTAGATGGAAAAGTCATTTCAATTGTCGGAGAAGCCGGAGACACATTACCTGTTGGCGTCGTTTGTATCGAATTTGAAGTTGATGGTGACGGAAACGCAGCAGCCTCCGAAGAGGCACCTGCCCCTGAGCCTAAAGCAAAGCCTGAACCAAAAGCAGAACCTGCTCCAGAACCAACTCCAGAACCTGAACCGGTTGCTGCAGCCCCTGTGGTTCAACGTGCAAAAGGTACCAAAGCATTGTCAAGTCCTGCCGTCCGTCATCGCGCTCGTCAAGCCAATATTGACCTAAACATGGTTGCTGGCTCTGGACCTGCTGGTCGAATCAGCCATGCTGACCTCGATGCTCATATCGCTGGAGGAGCAAGCGGTGCAAGTCGTGCTCGACCAATGGGTGCTTCAACAAAAGTCGAGAGAAATGGAACAGAAGAAATCAAAGTTATTGGTTTGCGAAGAAAAATTGCTGAAGGCATGATTTCATCATATTCGACTATTCCTCACTTTTCTTACTTTGAAGAAGTTGATGTCACTGTACTAGAAGAATTACGCCAACATCTCAATGCGACTCGCCCAGAAGGTGCACCAAAATTGACTTACTTGCCATTCATTATGCAAGCACTGGTCAAGGCATTGGAGGAGCGTCCTGAATGCAATGCTGTCTATGATGACGACTCAAACGTCGTTACTCGTCATGAGGCCATTAACCTTGGAATTGCAACACAAACGGACCGTGGACTCTTCGTTCCTGTTGTCCAACATGTCGAAGCAATGGATATCTGGCAATCAGCAGAAGAAATGCTTCGTGTCACAAGTGCAACACGTGATGGAAAAGCAACCGCTGACGACCTTTCGGGGTCAACATTCACAATTTCCAGCCTTGGGCGTCTTGGAGGATTAGGTGCTACACCAATCATCAATAAGCCAGAAGTTGGAATTCTTGGTGTCCATAATGCCAAAGATCGAGCAGTCGTGAAAGATGGAAACATTGTCATCCGACGAATCATGAACCTTTCATCCTCGTGGGACCACCGAGTTGTCGATGGCCATGATGGTGCAAGTCTGGTTCAATTGGTGAAATCATACCTTGAACATCCAGCCACAATTTTCATGTGAGGTGCAATTCATGCAAACTAAAAAATGTCAAGTCCTCGTTATTGGTGCAGGTCCAGGTGGATACGTCGCTGCAATTCGTGCAGGACAACTCGGACTTTCAACAATCATTGTAGAAGGTGAAAAAGCAGGCGGAACTTGTCTTATTCGAGGATGTATTCCCTCAAAGGCGTTAATTCATGCTGCACATAGATTCCACAATTTAGCAAAGCACGCTTCAAACGACGGCCATATGGGAATCTCGATTCCTGGACCGGCTGAACTCAACATGAGTAATCTTGTTGGCTGGAAAGAAGGAATCGTCACTCGCCTCAACAAAGGTGTTGAACATCTACTCAAGAATGCAGGCGCTGAATTGGTTACCGGGTGGGCCGAATTCCAAGATGCAAAAACGGTGAAAGTTGGTAAAGGAAAGGATGCAATTATCATCCAAGCAGAACATGTCATTCTGGCCAATGGTTCTGTACCAATTGAACTTCCATTCATGCCTTATGGAGATAATGTCATCTCATCACGAGAAGCCTTGTCCTTGGAAGAATTACCACAGCATGTAGCTATTGTCGGCGGGGGATATATTGGACTCGAACTTGGAATCACATTCCGAATGCTAGGTTCAGAAGTGACCGTTGTCGAAGCAATGGATAGTGTTCTGCCAATATTTGATAAAGAAATCCGTCGCCCTCTTGAAATATCAATCAAGAAACAAAAAATAACGACGCACCTCGGAGTATTTGCCAAAGGTGTTGAAAAAGCAAAAGATGGACGCACACAACTGAATTTCATTGATAAAAATGAAAAAGATGAATCTAAAATGCAGAATGTCGTTGTCGACAAAGTTCTTGTGACCGTCGGTAGAAAACCAAATTCAGCAGCATTGGGCCCTACAGGTGTCGCTTTGGATGAACGTGGTTTTGTCAAAGTCAATGACCGTTGTGAAACCAATATGCGTGGAGTTTATGCAATAGGTGATGTATGTGATTCTGGCGAAATGTTAGCACACGTAGCCTCATTCCAAGGTGAGATGGTGGCTGAAATTATTGCTGGCCACAAGCGAGCATACGACCCTGTAGCAGTTCCAGCAATAGTGTTCACAGAACCCGAAATTGTATCTGTTGGACTCTCGCCCGAAGAGGCAAAGGCTGCAGGACATCCGGTTATTGTTGGGAAATTTCCACTTGGAGCAAATGGCCGAGCATTAACTCAAGAGGCTGAGAAAACTGCTGGATTTGTACGAGTTTGTGCTCGAGAAGACGATCATCGAATACTCGGCATTCAAGGTGTTGGAACACATATCAGCGAACTGGTTGGTGAATGGACACTAGCGCTTGAGATGGGTGCATTACTCGAAGATATTGCAGCGACAATACATGCTCACCCTACCATGACTGAAATGACTCATGAAGCGGTTCTTGCAACTCTTGGTCATGCCATTCATTCATCTTGAAGGCTTTATGAAAAGGGCCCACGAGTAAGGAAAAGAAGCGTGAAGATTGATACGCACTCAGGGCCTTACTCGCAGGACTTAAAATCCCCGAGTAATGAATTGAGCCATCGAGCCTGTATAAACTTCAACCAATTGTATTCATGAACCGCACATAAGGCAGTCATCAGGTGAATCAAGAGAACAAGCAATTGCATCGAGACTTGAAACATCCTCAGCACGTTCTGCTAATCCACCAACAGTTTGGTCCTCAGCCTTCTTTGCTTCAACCGTAAATTGAATAGCATCAGCAGCAGCTTTTGTCCTTAGATAATACATTCCGGTCTTGAGCCCTTGCTTCCACCCGTAAAAGTGCATTGAAGTGACTTTTGCTGGATTTGCATCAACCATATGGATGTTGAGAGATTGGCTTTGATCGATATATGCTCCACGGTCAGCAGCCATATCCAAAACATGACGTTGCTTGATTTCCCAAGTGGTTTTGTACAATTCTTTGATGTGTTCTGGAATCCCTACAATGTGTTGTATTGAACCTTTGTGACGAAGAATTTCATCCTTCATCTCGAGGCCCCATAATTTCAATTCAATGAGGTCGCGGACTAGGTGCTTGTTCAATACAATAAATTCACCTGAAAGTGTTCGGCGAACATAGAGATTGGATGTGAACGCTTCGAAACATTCGTTGTTTCCAAGAATTTGTGAAGTAGAAGCAGTTGGCATTGGAGCAACAAGGAGAGAGTTACGCATTCCTTTCTCGACAATCTCTGCTTTCAGAGAGGTCCAATCCCATCGACCACTATGGTCATTCATTCCCCAAAGGTCGAATTGCAAATCGCCTTTACTTGCAGGTGACCCTTCAAAGGTAGAGTATGGCCCTTCAGCGATTGCTGCATCTTTTGAAGCAGTGCAAGCGGCGAAGTAAATTGTCTCAAATATTTCCTTGTTGAGTTTCCGTGCTTCAGGACTCTCGAAAGGCAACTTGAGAAGTGCGAAGGTGTCTGCAAGTCCTTGGACACCAAGACCGATTGGGCGGTGGCGCATGTTTGAGTTTCTAGCCTCAGGAACGGGATAGAAGTTCACATCGATGACTCGATTCAAGTTACCCGTTGCGTGGTAGGTGACATCATACAAGAGTTGATGATTGAAGGATTGGTTTTCTGTATCAACATATTTGTTTAGAGCAATCGAGGCAAGGTTACACACTGCAACCTCATCTTTTGCTGTGTATTCCATAATTTCAGTACAAAGGTTCGATGAACGAATTGTTCCAAGGTTCTTTTGATTGGATTTTTCATTCGCAGCATCTTTGTACAACATGTAAGGTGTTCCAGTTTCAATTTGAGATTCAACCAACTTATCCCAAACAACTCGTGCGGGGAGTGTTTCCCGAGCTAAACCTTGTGATTCATAGGATTCAAACAGTTCTTTGAAATCTGCACCATATGCATCTTGAAGGCCTGGACATTCATTGGGACAGAAGAAAGACCAATCTGCATTTTGTTCAACTCGCTCCATGAACAAATCTGGAGTCCATAGTGCATAGAACAAGTCACGTGCACGAAGTTCTTCCTTGCCGTGGTTCTTTCGCAAATCAAGGAAAGCAAGAATATCTGGGTGCCAAGGTTCTAGATAAATTGCAATAGAACCCTTACGTTTGCCGCCACCTTGGTCGACATAACGCGCAGTATCATTGAATACACGAAGCATGGGGACAATACCGTTGCTTTGGCCATTGGTACCTTTGATGTAGGAGCCTTTCGAGCGAATATGATGGATTGAGAGACCGATTCCACCTGCGGACTTGGAAATCAAAGCACATTGTTTGAGTGTATCATAAATTCCATCGAGGGAATCGTCTTGCATGGTTAGTAAGAAACATGAGGACATCTGCGGCGTTGGGGTTCCAGAATTGAATAAAGTAGGTGTTGCGTGGGTAAAGAAACCTTGGCTCATCAAATCATATGTTTCCAAAGCTTTACTGATATTATTATGGTGAATTCCAACTGCAACACGCATCAACATGTGTTGGGGTCGCTCAGCAATTTCACCATTTAATCGTAGTAAGTATGAACGTTCGAGGGTCTTGAAACCAAAATAATCGTAATTATGGTCGCGTGAATAATCTACATGGTTGTTCAAAACTTCTGCATTATCCATAATGATTGAAAATACTTCTTCAGAAATCAAAGGAGCATGCTTTCCAGATTCGGGGTCAATGTATTCTCGCAAATCAGTTATGACATCTGTGAATGTGGTTTTGGTTGAGCGATGAAGGTCATCGACACAAATTCGAGCTGCAAGACGGCTATAGTCGGGGTGCTGTGAGGCAAGTGAAGCAGCGGTTTCAGCAGCTAGTTGGTCTAGTTCACGAGTGGTAACACCATCATATAATCCTTCAATGGTTAACTTTGTGACATGACCTGGGTCAATCCAATGCGGATCAAGATCGTAGGTTAATGTCTTGAGTTTGTCATGTATTGCGTCAAATCGAACATCCTCCCTCTCGCCTTCTCGATTAACTACTTGCATTGTCATTTTTTTTCTCCCTCCATATTATTGTGTAATTGCGCAACATCTTCGTTTCATTGAGTACGGTTCAAAAGTCTTCGTCTACAGAGAACCTCTGTTGGACGCTTCCAAGAGTAGAATTGTCCATCACACCAGCCTTCTGATATTCAGCAACTCTCTTTTCAAAGAAGTTGGTTTTACCTTGCATTGAAATCATTTCCATCCAAGGGAATGGGTTGCTTGTATTGTATAGTTTAGTAGCGCCAAGAGCAACCAATAATCGGTCTGCTACGAATTCGATATATTGCTTCATCAAATCAGAGTTCATTCCAATCAAAGAAACCGGTAAAGCGTTGGTGACGAATTCGATTTCGATATCAACTGCTTCAGCAATGATGCTACGGATGGCGTTTTCACCTGCACCCCTCAACAATTTGTTGTGAAGTAAGCATGCAAAGTCGCAGTGTAAACCCTCATCACGTGAAATTAGTTCATTCGAAAAAGTCAAGCCCGGCATAAGGCCGCGCTTCTTCAACCAGAAAATAGCACAGAATGAACCTGAAAAGAAAATTCCTTCAATCGCTGCAAAGGCGACCAAGCGCTCAGCAAAAGAACCCTTCTTACGAGATAACCAACGCATTGCCCATTCACCTTTCTTCTTCACTGAAGGAACTGTTTCAAGAGCTTTAAACAGATGGTCTTTCTCTTTCTCATCAGAAATGTATGTGTCTATTAAGAGTGAATAAGTCTCAGCGTGAACATTTTCCATCATGATTTGGAAACCATAGAATGCACGTGCTTCTGGCCAGCAAACTTCATTTGAAAAATTCATGACTAGATTTTCATTGACAATTCCATCACTGGCTGCAAAGAATGCCAGAATATGTTTCAAGAAATGCTTCTCGTTATCATTCAAAGATTTCCAATCTTTCAAATCTTCAGCAAGGTCAATTTCTTCAGCAGTCCAGAACGAGGCTTGTTCCTGTTTGTACATTTCCCAAATGTCAGCGTGTTGTATTGGAAACAGTACGAATCTATCTAGATTTTCTTGAAGCATCGGTTCAATATGTTCCTGAGAAAGGTCCAATTCAAAGCCTTCAACATTTCCTGATTTGTTTCCGTGTTCAATGACCATGACTCGCCCCCCGTTTGTTTCACGCGCTGGATTTTATTTGCCCTCCGAGGTAGTGTATAATGTTCTCCCTTCTTGCACCATGCTCCAAGGTGTTTTTCCTAGAAATATGGCAGGGCTGAAAAGTGCCTCGGTGAGGCTTATGGGCAATATTCTCCCGCAGACTATAAAGGCCGATTTTATACTGTAAAAAAAACACTGACTTTAGGTTGGTTTCCACTCGAACCAATTTTGATATATCGCAAAGGAAAGATAAACCCTAAAACTCACCGGAACGAGGTCTAATCACCAGCGTTTTGCACCCAATTACCATAGCCATCTGAAGTTTCAATTTGCCAATGGATAAGTTGGGGAATCTCGTAGGGGTGAAGTTCTTCGATTCTCAACAATACCTTTTCTTTCTTGAGAGAACTGACTTTAATTTCAAGAGACCATTCTGAGGATGTTTCAATTCCTCCATTCCAATGGTACATTGATTCAATAGGCGAACGTTGAATGCATGCTGCACCGGCTTCAATGATCTGTTGAGAAAAAGAGCCTACTTCAAACTCTTTCCAATCGCCTGGAAGGGTGGTTTGTATGATGAAGAACTGTCCGCTCATGGACTATCGAGGGCGTGGTCGCCCATCAATTCTACGCTGATTTCACTCGACCTTACGGACGCCGACTGCGTTAGGTCCTTTTGGACCTTCGCCGACTTCGAATTCGACGGTATCGCCGTCTGTAATTTCGCCTTCTACTTCTGAGATGTGAACGAAGAGGTCGTTGCCACCTTCTCTTTCAATAAATCCGAATCCTTTTGTTTGGTTAAACCACTTGACTGTACCTTGTGCCACGACGCGTGGTTTTACTAGTGGTATATTATCTATGTGGGCAATTACCACTCTAGAATGACGGTTATTCAAGGACGCCATCTCTTCGAAAAGAGGCAATAGAGGCCGAATTATCATTGATATGCGAGGGTTTTGTTCTGAAACTAGAAAATATGCCGTGACATGATAATTCACTGGAATTCAACGTTCAGCACCATAATTTCAAAACATCCAAAAAACTGTTTCTTGATGATGATGATGATGTGAATGGAAATCATACGCGTAAACGCTGAACCAAAAATCCACCAGTTTTTTGCCGCTTAGCATCAAGAGACCGGCGGAAATTATTTGATAGGTTGAAGAATGGAACTATCATGGCTGCTGAATTGATTGTACCTGCAATTGAAAAACTAGGAGATTTCATGGATGCTGAAGAGAACAAATGGTGGATACGCCCACTTAAATTTTTGATATATGTCGGCGTATTCTCAATTATCCCCCTATATTTCTACTTCACTTAGATTCAAAGCCATATTACGATTGGTTCTTGAAAACTTCTTTCCTACTTAGTAACAATGTTACATCAACACAGTGGGCTCCATTGTACATGACGTCGTTGCCATGGGTAGCGTCTGTATCGACCCACTGAATCCCCTTTGTATCGGAAAATAAAATGCAAAGGGGTTTCGGAAAAACCCATAACATACATTGATTTTGCTTATACAAGCATTAATTCACACTTACAAACGGCTTCCAAATG
>Ga0209043_1000261_pt1 | contig 34489 bp, 30 predicted proteins | sample SaaInlV_100m_DNA_3_FD_184654 | JGI IMG/M metagenome (GOLD analysis project Ga0209043, IMG submission 184654) | Marine microbial communities from expanding oxygen minimum zones in the Saanich Inlet - SI037_S4LV_100m_DNA (SPAdes) (version 2) | ecosystem: Environmental > Aquatic > Marine >... | reverse complement strand
CCACCTCGCTATGACCAATAAGCGAAATCAAGATGGGGCAGGGAATACAGTGAGTACCAATGGAGCCGGAAGGTCAAATAGGAAACCAAGGTCTCCGTCTAGCTATAAAAAAAATGGGAGAACCCGAGACGATCCACAGAAACACTTCAATAAAAGGTTTACTAATGATAAACCCAGCTCTACCTACAAAAAACCATCACCCAACGAAATAAAAACAACCACTAACACCTCGGCACAAGGAAATAAAACAGATCTTAAAAAAATTTCTATATCTAAAACAAACACCTTTGGAATAGATCCATTTGAACTTTTTTGTGCCTATCATTTAGGGATCTCATCTCAGAATCAGTATCGCCCATCAAATATCAATGACGTGTCTAACCGGTTTAAAATTGATATTGGCACAACTCGACAAATATTAAAAGAGTATGGAATGGACTCGGCTTCTTTGCTTGACCGAGACTTTGATATGGCTCTCGCGCAACTAGACATTCAAGTTGCGCCAGAAGGGATCAACCGAACCGAATTAGGAAGAAGTATTTTCGAGGATTTCTTAGGAGCTCCGATAAAAAAACGAGATTGGAAAAAGATTTTAGAAGACGACAAAAAAGAAAATGCTAAAACCTTTGGCTAGGGATAGATAAAACCAAGCATCGTGCAAAAACCTTAATTAAAGGTCGTCTCTAAGCTCACACGCTTGAAATTTAATCCTTCCCAAACAATCTTATCTTGCAAACGTCTGGCCCGCCTTCCAGAACATTTTAAATCGTTCATCAATATAGAAAATGCAAACCGCTCACCATCCGCAGATTGGAAATAACCTGACAACGCGCTAACAAAATTTAACGTCCCTGTTTTAACTCGCGCCCGTTCTGCACCGTCATATTCTTTCATTCGTTTTAGAACATTACCATCCCTACCCATTACTCCCAAGGCAGAAATAAACTCTGGATAAACTCCAAGATCTTTGTATATATCCTGAAGCACTGATACAATCTGATCTGGGCTCAACTGACTTTCTCTCGACAAACCAGATCCATCTAAAATAGAAAACTCCTCAGCTTTGTATTGTAATGACTGCATATATTCATCCATAGCACGCAAGCCATTTAGAGTAGTACCTGGTTCACCATAAATCTCTGCAGCAATAGTTTTTAAAATCTGCTCAGCAACAAAATTATTACTAAACTTATTTAATCCTCTAAGAATCAGAGAAAGTGGGATCGATTCATGACTGAATAATTCATAAGCACCTTCTGGGACAGAACCTACTCGAACCTTACCCATAACCTCAACCCCAGCTTGGAGAAGATATTCTTTAAAAACCATTGCTGCGTAATGTGTAGGTTGCGTTATATTCAAGTAGTATGTTTCTCGTCTACTGTTCACTGGCATAGTCCCAGAAACAGTGATTACATTATGGTCGCCCCGGTCAACACGGTTTACAATCAATCGGCCGTATTTTGGTTTCGAGGCCGTCCTCGCTCGATTATCCACCCTTATAAACTCTATATCAGGGTCAACCACCACAATCGGCCTGTCGCCTTTTTTTTCTCCTGGAGTAACATGAACAGCAACTGTATTGAAGTTGAACGATAAAGCTCCTAATGGAGCATTATATGCTTCTACACCCGCTTTTTTATTCCAAGTTTTGACACGCTGGTTACTATCAAAAAAAGATGCATCCGCTATAATATTTCCACGAACTTTTTTAAGAGGGCTGTTCTTTAACTCGTTTGCCAAAAGCCACATCTGTTCACTAACAAGATTCGGGTCACCAAACCCTTTGATGTATATATCACCTTCAAGGATTTTCCCGACTATCGGCAGAGTCGCATACAAAGCGGTTTTGAATCGATAGTTCGCCCCCAATCGTTTCAAAGCCACAGCGGTTGTCAAAAGCTTTAGATTCGAAGCTGGCGAAAATAATCGATCACTATAAACAGAGTACAAGGTTTTATCTCTTTCAAGAGAATGAATTTTTACTCCAAAGTTTTTTTTCCGCAAACAAGAATTAAGTAAAATGGCCTCTACCTTTTTGACAAAAATAGATTCGGGCGACTCTGTTATTTGCGCATGGCTCTTCTCAGACAGCAATAAAAAAACCGAAAAAAAAACAATGATTAATATTATTTTTATATTAATAACTAATTTTTTCATCAAAAAATACTAACTTCTAATTTAAAGAAATTTAAACTTCAGTTCTTTTTTCAACCAAAGCAATTATCCAGTTACCCATAGTTAGGACTTAATTTAAATACTCAAAAATAGTTTTAAATATCATATTTTTCGCAAACTTCTGTCGAAACTAAAAGATAAAGGTCTGGTTCTATAAAAATATGGAATTCTTTATGGTAAGTATCTATTTTTTGGACTTACTTTAGCTTGAATACGAAAAAAGATTTTAACATCTACTCAAAGCAAAACCTTGAACATTCTTTATTTTCTTCGTGCTACTATCTTGATTATAACTTGCAAAATATGCATTAAAGATAAGTTATTATCTTATCTGAATATTCAATATATTTATATTGATATTGTTAACTCTTTTTTTAGGTTATCTATGAAATATGATCTTTTAGGTATTGGTAATGCATTAGTTGATATCGAGGTACATGTTGACGATGCCTTTATAGAACAGAACTCTCTAGTCAAAGGTGGAATGACTCTGCTCAGTCTAGAAAATCAGCAAAAGATCCTAAAAGAACTCCATGGTCTTTCAACCAAGATTTCATCAGGAGGTTCTGCTGCTAATACAATCCATGGACTGAGTGTCCTTGGCGGTAAAGCCTACTATTTTGGAAGAGTTGCCAATGATATTTATGGAAAACACTATGCCGAGGATATGATGTCTTGTGGTGTAGGATTTTCTGGAACTGGAAACGGGGCCACCAGCACTACCGGAACTTGCGTCATTTTAGTAACCCCAGACAGTGAACGGACTATGCTCACACACCTTGGAGTATCGTCTTCCTTACATCCAGATAATGTTGATGAGGAACCCATCGAAAACTCCACAATGGTCTATATCGAAGGTTATCTTTGGACCGGTGAAGACACCCGTAAGTCTGCTGAAAAACTAGCCCTATTTGCAAAAAAAAATAAAATTCCTGTCGCGTTTACTCTAAGCGATGCATTCGTTGTCAATAGCTTTAAAAAACAATTACTCGACTTCATCCAACAAAATGTAGATATTCTTTTTTGTAATGAGATAGAGGCTAGGGCTATGGCAGGAACAGAGAACACACAAGAAGCCTTTGATGTTCTTAAAGGAATAGTCGAAACTATATTTATTACCAGAGGTGCTTATGGGTCATGGGCTTCCAGTGCAGATGAAGATAAAATTGCTGTAAAAGTCTTCCCAACGAAAGCGGTCGATACTACGGGAGCTGGTGATTTATTTGCAGCAGGAGCATTATATGGAATAATTAAAAATTACACTTTGCAAGAATCGGCTATTATTGGATCCTATTGCGCATCCGAAGTTGTTTCCCAGATGGGGGGACGTATGCCCGTTGGTTCAGACCCGGACGCAGAAAAAATTATTCAAAAATACCAAAAGCTATAAAAATATGATCTGTTTATAATTAATATTTATGGCGCTTTTTGAGTACGGTGATATGACGTCCATATATCACAATGCCCTTTGGTAAAAGCTTCAAATCCCATTAAGCGGTGTTTCCATTTTGGTTTTAAAATGCGATAACATTCCTCTGCCACCGTATCTAGGTATTCTCCAAATAAACGCTCCACATCCTTTGTTTTTGTTTTACTACGAACATCAAGAAATGAAATATTTTTAATAGCTTCAATACTAGCTTTTTTTGACTCCCGGTAATACTCAAGGACTTCTTTCATCTCCTCTTTCGTTCCAGGACGATGAAGGTGCCCAGCAACGTAAATATCAAAATCAAGCTTAAGGGCCTTTTCAATAGCTTTCATCTGAGTATAAATATCTGAAGTATAAGCAAAATTTTTAAATGGGACTGACTTAGGTGTAACTATGTCCACATACATCATAATCTTGCGAGAAGGGATATAAATTATAGAATTACCCTTTCCATGCCCCTCTCCCATATAAATTAACTCGATATTAATACCACCTATTGAAAGGCGATAATTTGTCCCAAAATTAATATGCGGCAAAGGACGGTTTTTATCCCTATATCTCTTAAGAGCTTTACCTGTTTCTACCTGAGCAACTATCTGAACGCCATTGCCAGCAAAAAGGTATGCGTCACCAATATGATCAATATGCGAGTGGGAATAAACCATAAAACTTACCGGTTGACTAGTAACTTCGCTAATGGCCCTCTTGAGCAGTTTTCCCTTCCCCTTTATCGGGTCAGTGATAACAACTCCTTCTGATGTGACAACAAATATATTGTTGTACGCTCCTGTCGAAAAGAAATAAACTTCCGGAGCAAGCTGTTTTATAAAATAACCTTTTTTACCTAAAGGAGGAAGTGATTCATAATAACCATCCGATGCAAAATCATCCATAGAAAGAGACCGCGGAGAGGCTGCACAACCAAAAAAAAACCATGCAACCAGTAGAATAACCAACAATCTTGAAATCCTAAAATAATAGGTATCAAACGTAGTAAACATTTTTTTCTCCCTGTCCTCTTGAACTGACCTGAATTAGTAACTAATTTGGCTTAAAGTTAGAGATAAAAAAGCCTTAGCCTGCTACCCTCTTTTCAGCATAGGCTAACATATTTACAATTAAAATTTTATATTCTGGCTAAGGTTATACATTTTTTATGCATTTTGCTAAACTAGTTTTTAGTTGGTACAAGTCAAACTAAAGAGACATCACCACCTACGCATTACTAATACTAAAGGAGGGCTAATACATGAAGATGACCCAATTAAACACTTTAGGATTTTTCATCTTTCTATTTCTAACGGCTTGTTATGGAACTGTAGGGGGGAATTTTGATAGCTCACAAATAAATAGTATTCAAAATCACCTGACTACCCAAGAGCAAATCTTTGAAAGATTTGGCGCCCCATTTAAGAAGGGACTTGAAAATGGCCAGGCTATGTGGACTTACCAGTATGATAAATGGAATGCCCTGGGTTCTGCCCAATCCAAAGACTTGGTCATTTTGTTCGATAACAAAAATATTGTAAAGGCCTATCGCTTTACTACTAGCAATCCGAAAAAACCGTAGTCATAAATTGTGAAAAAAATCTCCATTTTTGTCTACGACTTCGATGGCACCTTGGTCGACACATTCGAAGATATTGCAAACTCAGTCAATCTGACTCTAACCGAGATGAGTCTTCAGTCCTTGGACCGGGGAACCATTTGCAAGAATATTGGTAGCGGAGTAGTCAATCTCATGACACGCTCCTTGGCAGGCTCTGGATGTAATGATGTAGAAACGGCTGTTTCCATTTTTCAAAAATACTATAATCATCATTTGTTGGATCAAACCAATTTCTACCCAAGTGGAAGGGAAATTGTGGCGCATTTTTCAAATAAAAGAAATACTATCTTATCCAACAAACCTGTCTCATTTATCGAAAAAATTCTTATAGGGCTTAACTTTTTAAGTCCTTTTGATTTGATACTCGGAGGTGACAGCCTAAAAGAGCGGAAACCCAACCCAATTGGGCTTCAGTTGCTAATGAAAAAGTTTTCTTGTCCCGCAAAAGAAGTTTTGATGATTGGAGATAGCTCAATCGATATAGAAGCAGGAAAAAATGCGGGAGTTGTAACCTGTGGAGTTACCTATGGATTGGGTGACCCAATTTCTCTTCGTGACTCCAAACCCGATTACTTAATCAATAATCTTTCCAGGTTAAAGTCATTATTTAACTGAATGAAAATATTTTTTTCACTGTTGCCTAAAGGTTATCACTCTAACGCTCTGTCAAAGTACCCAACCCATTGATATAGATTGACTTTAAAAGTTTCGAAGCCTACAATTTTCAAGAATGGTCTCCAATAAAAAGATTAAATCAATTTACCTAATTGCCATCTGTGGCACTGGGATGGCCTCTCTTGCCGGTCTTCTTCAAAAATCTGGCTATTTGGTCACGGGATCTGATGCAAATATCTATCCACCCATGAGTACGCTTTTAAAATCATCCGGGATAGATATCAAATCGGGTTACCAACGTAACAATATTACCGCCGATATTGATCAAGTTATTGTTGGTAACGCTGTATCTAAAGATAATCCAGAGGTCTTGGCCGTCCAAGAAAAAGGCATTCCTTATATTTCTTTCCCAGAGGCCATAAAGAAGTTTTACCTTAAAAATCAAAAGTCGTTAGTTGTTACTGGGACACATGGAAAAACAACCACAACAGCACTTTTAAGTTGGGTTTTACATTCTGCTAAACGAAAACCAGGCTTCATGGTGGGCGGTTGGATGAAAAATTTTGACGGCAACCATGCCATTCCGGAAGGGAAGTTTTTTGTAAGCGAGGGGGACGAATATGACACAGCATTTTTTGATAAAGGACCCAAATTTCTGCACTATAGCCCATTTGCATCTATCTTAACAGGAATCGAATTTGATCACGCTGATATATACAGGGATCTTGATCACATAAAAAATTCTTTCAGAAAGTTTGTAAATATCATTCATCCTAGCGGGTTTCTCTTAGCTGCCTTTTCTGATAAAAACGTACAAGATGTATTAGCAGATGCTTCTTGCCAAGTCGAAACTTACGGTTTTTCTTCTTCTGCAGACTGGGTAATTGGTGACTATAAATTTGTAAGTGGTAAAGGATATTTCACCTTAAGCCATCAAAACGTCAATGTTGCAAACTTTAATCTCCCAATGATAGGGCGACACAATATCCAAAATGCCACATCGGTAGCAGTCATGGGTCTTAAACTTGGGCTCACAACTCAAGAAATTCAGGAAGGGTTTCATACATTTAAGGGAATCAAACGAAGACAAGAAGTTTTAGGAGTTAAAAACGGGGTGACCGTGATAGATGATTTTGCGCACCACCCAACAGCTATTCAACTAACACTTGAAGGGATTAAGGAGGCTTACCCTGGACAGCGTATATGGGCTATTTTTGAACCCCGTTCCGCAACTTGCAAGAGGAAGGTTTTTGAAGATAGGCTACCAAAAAGCTTCACACCAGCAGACCTAGTTATAATAGCAGATCTATTTGCACCAGATAAAATTGATCCTAAAGACCGACTAAACCCTGAATTGGTTGTCGAAAATATAAACAACGATGGTGGCGACGCTTACTTTATTCCCGATACAGAGGCTCTGATTAACAAACTAATCACCGAGTGCCGCCCAAAAGATGTACTACTCATAATGTCTTCAGGTGGTTTCTCTGGAATTCATCAAAAACTTATTGCTCGTTTGTAATCAAATATATTCCATTTAATTAATCTATGAGAAATTACGGCCAATTAAAATTAGAATTGATTTGCAAGGGACTTGTTGTCCCAGATGAAGTCCGAGGTGTATCGGAAATAATCGGTGGATATTGCGACGGCCGACCTGGTGATGAAATCGTATTGAGCCTTACTGATAACTTTATCGTCAAAGTACCAATTAAAGAAACTGGTCAGGACAAACCCACACTCAAGCTCTTCAAAGGACAAGTAAAACTAAGGTGTATGGGCAAAGAAGTTGACGTCAATATTGTCCCTCTGCCTAATTTTGTCAGAGAACAAATGAAAAAACGTTCCCCAATATCAGAAAATTCTTGTATCGATGGGTATTGCATGAATTTGTTTTTAAGAGCGGTTGGACAAAAAAACCGCCTTAACTTGACACTTGAAACTATTCTTTCTGCGGTCAAAGCAGCCTTTGAAGAGGGTGCTGCTGACCTTATTCAATTCAATATGGACTACTGTCGTGAACCAGATCGTGGTCTTACTCGTTTGGCACCAGTTGTACAGGCTATAAAAAAAGAGTTCAGCACCTTCATAGCCTTGCGTGGTTTCCCTCCCACAGACAAACAAACTTTAGACAAAGTTTACGCTGCGGGAATTGATTTATTAAATCTTCCGCTTGAAGGTTTTGTTGGTTTTCCTAAAAAAGAAGATGCAATATCACAGCCACTTGTATATGGCGCGTTAGAATATGCTGCAAAAATTTTCCCAGCTGGAACTGTTTGGACAGAGCTATTTTTAGAATCAGGTTCCATTGAGGCTCTGAAAGATAAAATCGATTACCTCACAGAAAAAGGAATTCTCCCCTTATTAAAATTAGTACCACCAAACATCGTCACCGAAGAATATTACCTCCATGTTATCGAAGCTGCTCGTTACTTAGAAAAATCTGTCCAAAACGCCCAGTTCCCACTCAAGTGGCTTTTCCCTCACTGCCGCTATATGTCCCCGTTGGACACTCGTTTTTTTATTGATCCACCAAACAAAGCAAAGCTTAACGCAAAACCTGTTTATAAATCTTTATTAGGCCGTAAAACGCTTGAGGGATATACAAAGCTACGACGAAAATTGCGAATCAAAGACGTAAGTGATTCGTACGAGTCAGCCGGCTTGTAAAACTGATTTACACGTTTTAAATTTTATTTTAATTCTCTAATAATAAAAAAAACCCTATTTTAGATCAAGTTAAGGGTAGCCCTTGAACTCTTATTGAACTATCTGTTAGGGTAAAGCTATGAGTTTATGTGATCTAGGTTTAAAAAATAAAGCGGTTAGAGATCTCGATATTCCTGAAGTGCCTCTGGTAAAATTGGACACTTTATGGCTTCAAATCGGTGGGACCCTATGCAATTTAGAGTGCACACATTGCTTCATCAGTTGTGGTCCAAAAAATCATACGCATGAAATGATGAACCTGAAAGAAGTACAGGGACGGTTGTTAGAATCTAAAGATCTAGGAGTACGCGATTACTATATAACAGGCGGTGAAGTTTTCATGAATCCCGATATTTTTGAAATTTTAGCCGCTATTCTCGAGTATGGTCCGCTTGACGTTCTGACTAATGGAACCCTTATCACTCTTGGAAAAGCTGCCCGGTTAAGAGAAATTCAAAGCAAATCTTCTCATAGACTCCAATTTCGTGTGAGCATGGAAAGTTTCGATGAAAAGCTAAATGATCTAACACGTGGAGAAAATTCTTTTAATAAAGCTGCAGAAGGAATTAGCAACTTAAACTCTTTCGGATTTTCCCCTATCTTAACTGTCACACGTAACTGGGATGAGGCAAAAGAAGCAGAAATGGAAGAAGGTTTTTATAATTTTCTAAAATCGCTAAATATTTCTGAACCACGAGTCAAAATCCTTCCAGGATTCCTCCTCGGTCAACTGGCGGTAAATACACGTAACTACTTGGGACACGAACATGTTACTAAGGAATGTTTTGAAAATTATGATATTACAAACTTACAATGCGCAACATCCCGAATGGCAACCAAAACAGGCGTCTATGTGTGCCCTATTCTTGTCGATAATGACAAAGCAAGAATGGGAGAAACGATAAAAGAAACGCTACATCCTTTTCCACTTGCTCATTCCGCCTGCTATACCTGCCGCATTACTGGAATGACCTGTAAAAGTAACTAAGACTACTCGCCTTATTGAGAAAACCTTTATTATTTTTAATAACATACTAGTATTCTTTTGTGTACATATTTGACCTGTTGTGCGGTACATTGACTTTTTTAAAGAAAATCTTTCAAAATATTATTTTTTTAATGCCTTAGGAATATATTTATGGCACTTCTTGAGTCCACTATGCCGCCTCTCGGAACTCCAGCTCATGACTTTTCACTTTGTGGTGTAGATAGTAAAACTCATTCATTAAAGAATTATTCAAAAAAAATAGTCCTAGTGATTATATTTATGTGCAATCATTGCCCATATGTAAAGGCTGTCCTTAAACGAATTATTGATCTACAAAATGATTTTTTAGGCCGAGGAGTTCAATTCATAGGAATCAACCCCAATGATGCAATACGCTATCCCGATGATTCGTTAGAAAATATGAAAATCATTGCAAAAGAAAATAATTTTTCGTTTCCCTATTTAGTTGATCCAAGCCAAGAAACAGCTAGGCTATATGATGCTGTTTGTACCCCTGATTTATATGTCTATGGTAAAGATCGTAAACTTGTCTATCGTGGACGAATCGATGATAACTGGGAACACCCAAAAAAGGTAACCCAGAGTGATTTAAAGTTGGCTTTGGAAAACATACTTACAGGACAGCCAGTTGCTAATGAACAGATACCCTCCATGGGCTGTTCAATTAAATGGAAAACAACATAACAAGGATACCTTATGAAATTGCAAAAAAAATGGTTATTTATTCTATTCGGAATCGTTGTTATTGGATCAATGTTTGCCGAAAAGATTGTCGAATTTTATTTTGACTGGATCTGGTTCACTAATCATCAATTTGATTCTGTTTTTTGGACTATCATTCTATCTCAATGGGGATTTGGTTTAGCCACAGGTGTTTTCTTTTTTATTTTCACCTGTTTTCCTCTTAAACGAATGTTTAATAAAAGCTCTGATATGCCAGTTGTGTTGTCCGATAATGTTCGCCGTGAGTTACCTCTTCTTGATTTTATCGCTAGCAACCTTAAACACCTTATGCTTTTTGGTCCACTCGCACTAGCTTTAATGACTGGATTGATCGTTGGACAAAAGTGGGAACTTCTCCAACTTTATTTCAAGGCTGTTCCTTTTGGCAATGCAGACCCTATTTTTGGGAATGATTATTCCTTTTATCTTTTCACTCTTCCACTTCTCAACCTTGGAAAATCTATTCTGTGGGAAATTTTAGTTATTCTTGGCATTGGAGCAGGCCTTATATTTTTCCTGAAGCAGTTTATTTATTTTGGTCCAAGTGGAATCGTAATGCGACAAGAAGCCCGACGACCACTATCTTTTTTAGCCTTTTATTTTCTTATTCTCATGGCCATGGAATTTCATTTAAAGCAATATGGCCTGCTGGTAGGGGGTAGTGGTGTGATATCAGGTATAGGGTTTGCTGATTTTCACGGACAACTTCCAATACTCCAAGCAATGTCGGTCCTATCTCTCATTGGAGCTGGGCTTAGCTTCTTTATTGCAACTGGACGTGGTTTAAAAAAAGTTACTCTTGCTTTAACAGGGATAGGTGTGATTTATTTGGCAGGAAGTTTTTATCCAAAAGTACTGCAGAATTTTGTAGTTAACCCCAATGAACTTATTAAGGAAACGCCTTTTATCGAACATAGTATTTCTGGGACACTTACAGCTTATGGACTAGATACTACTGAATCCAAAAAACTAACTGGAGCAGAATCTTTAAATGCAGATTCTATTCGTGCCAATCGCCTGACAATAGAAAATATCCGTCTTTGGGATCAGGAACCACTACTAGATACCCTGGGTCAACTTCAAGAAATAAGAACTTATTACCAGTTTAATTCTGTAGATCACGACCGCTATACAATCGATGGGAAATACCGTCAGACTCTACTTTCACCTCGGGAATTAAAATCTGAAAACCTACCTAACCGTACATGGATTAACGAGCACCTAACTTTCACTCATGGCTACGGAGTATCACTCAGTCCCGTCAACCAAATAACTCCAGAGGGTCTACCTGTACTCTTTATAAAGGATATTCCACCTCGTTCAAATGTAGACCTTAAAGTCGAGCAACCTGAAATTTATTTTGGTGAACTTTCTAACGACCATGTTTTTGTAAATACTGGAACACAAGAATTTGATTACCCAGAAGGTGAAAAAAACGTATACAAAAACTACGAAGGTAGTGGAGGTTTTCCTGTTAGTTCTTTTATACGAAAAGCGCTTCTAGCTGCACGTTTTCAAACTTTAAAAATACTCTTCTCAGACGACATTAACAGTGAAAGTCGAGTATTAATGTATAGAAATATTACCGAACGTGTTCTCAAGGTTGCCCCATTCTTAAGGCTGGATAGCGACCCTTATCTTGTTATTACAGAAGGTCGAATGAAATGGATTTATGACGCCTATACTGTAAGCGAACTATTCCCCTACTCACAAAATATCCCCCAGTTTGGCAACTACGTTAGGAACTCTGTCAAAGTTGTGATAGATGCTTACGAAGGTTCAATGATGTTTTATATTTCTGATCCCAGTGACCCGATTATTCTCACCTGGCAAAAAGTATTCCCTGAATTATTCAAAGATTTGAGTGAAATGTCAGAAGACTTAAGGAAACATATTCGATATCCGTCAGATCTATTTACAATTCAAGCATTCATATACGCAACCTATCACATGAAAACACCACAGGTTTTTTACAACAAAGAAGACCAATGGGAAATTCCGGAAATAGACAACAAAATGATGGAACCTTATTATACAATCATGAAACTCCCGGGAAATAAAACAGAAGAGTATATTCTCATGTTACCTTTCACACCAAGTGGAAAGAGCAATCTTTCGGCATGGATGGTGGCTCAAAGTGATGGAGAAAATTATGGAAAATTAATCGCCTATACATTTCCAAAACAAAAACTAATTTATGGCCCCAATCAAATCGTCGCGCGGATCAATCAGGACGCAGAAGTCTCAAGACAAATTTCCCTGTGGGATCAAAGAGGTTCAAAAGTTATACAGGGCACTATGCTTGTTATACCCATAGAAGAGTCTTTGATCTATGTCAGGCCTCTGTATCTCAAAGCCGATGCTGGAAAAATTCCAGAACTTAAACGTGTCATCGTAGGATACGAAGACACTATCGCCATGGAGCGAACACTGGAAGAAGCACTTGCCAAAATATTTGGAGAGGATACTTTTTCTTCAGTAGCTAATACTACTGATACAAAAGGAATCAAAAGTGAACTAACAAAACCTAATGAGTCAACAAGCAACATGATTTTAAAACAATCTGACTATAAAACTATCAAAAATATGTTTGAAAGTGTTATGAAACGGCAGGAAGAAATGAACCGAAAATTATCTTTTCATAATAAGGACTTAAGAGCCCTTGGAAAAGCTTTAGAGTCAGCAACCGTCGCTGATTAAACTAACATCAACTTTTAAATAGAAGGTCTAGAATAGACCTAATTGTTTAGCGCTCTCATCTAAACCAGTAATATCAACAGGATAGTCACCATCAAAACAGGCCGCGCAAAAATCACCTTTTTGTTCTCCAAAGATTCCAAGCATTTTCTCTAACGAGATATAATGCAACGAATCAGCGCCAAGATATTTACAAGTTTGCTCAACATCCATACTAGAAGCAATTAACTCATTTTTGTCGGGGGTATCGATCCCATAAAAACATGAGTGCGTGGTTGGCGGTGAGCTTATTCGAACATGGACTTCTCGAGCACCAACCTCGCGCAACATTTTAACGATTTTTTTGCTAGTTGTTCCTCGTACAATAGAATCATCAATAATAATTACTCGCTTACCCTCTATGACAGGTTTTACAGGATTCAACTTGATTTTTACTCCAAAATCACGAATCTGTGATTGAGGTTCAATAAAAGTTCTCCCAACGTAATGATTACGAATCAATCCCATTTGAAAAGGAATACCCGCCTCCTCAGAATAACCCATCGCAGAAATCACTCCAGAATCAGGAACAGGAACCACCACATCCGCTTCCACCGGTTTCTCTATAGCTAAAGCCCTTCCCATGAGCATACGAACAGAGTAAACCGAACGCCCAAATAAGTTGCTATCCGGTCTTGAAAAATATATGTGCTCAAAAACACATTGTTTAGTAGGAGTTTTGGGGAAAGGAAAAAATGATTTCACGCCAGATTGATTAATAAGAATTAATTCGCCAGGTTCAATTTCACGTATAAACTCTGCCTCCACAAGGTCCATCACACAAGACTCGGAAGCCACGACGTAAGCTCCCTCTAACTTACCTAAACACAAGGGACGAAACCCCTGCGGATCACGTGCAGCGATTAGTTCGTTTTCACTCATCAGCACGATTGAATAAGCGCCCTTAACTTGTGAAAGTGCTGCAACCGCGCGGTCGACAAATAAATTACATTGCGATTGTGCCATAAGATGAACTATCACTTCGCTATCATTCGTGGACTGAAAAATTGCCCCCGCGGCCCCTAATTCCTTCCTAATTTCCGTGGCGTTCACCAAGTTTCCATTATGCCCCAAGGCCATTGTCCCACCCGCATAGTCTATAAGGCAAGGTTGAGCATTTTTTATCCCACTTACCCCTGTCGTTGAATATCGGTTGTGACCTATTGCGATATTACCAGGAAGTTTTTTAAGGCGTGTATCGCTGAACACATCTGCAACTAAACCCATTCCTACCTCTAGATGCATTTCCCCATTATTTGAAGCAACGATGCCAGCACTTTCTTGACCTCTATGCTGCAAAGCATAAAGACCCAAGTAAGCGAGGTTAGCCGCGTCTAAGTGACCATAAACACCCACCACACCACATTCATCGTGAAACTTATCCGACATAGGTTTCCAAGGCTCCAAGCCAAAGTTGTTTTAAACTAGAAATCTCTTCACGAATAAACTCTTTCCCATTAACATTCACAACAAGCGCGTCGCCTCCCACATTTCCGATGACTGTAAAAGGGACCTCCATAGCCTTTGCTTTTTCCTCGACCGCTAATCGGTTCTTGGCTGACAAGGAAATCAAGATACGCGATTGGGACTCGCCAAAAAGTAAGGCGTCATTTCGAACTGTAGAGTCAAGACCAAGAGTCGCTCCCTTTGGGTTTAAAGGATGACTCATACAAGATTCCGCTAATGCTATTGCGAGACCGCCTTCTGAACAATCGTGCGCTGAAGTCAAAAGCTTTTGCTGAATCAATTCCAAACATAATTTATTCACAGATTTGGCTAAGTGAAGATCCAAACGTGGAGGCTTCCCCTCCACGCGGTCGTAAATAATTTTTAAATATTCACTCCCACCAAACTCCTCCATTGTAAGACCTATAAGGCCTATTAGGTCTCCATCTTCTTTAAACCACTGCGTTGTGTGATAAGAGCGGTCTTCCAGTAACCCAACTACTGCTACAGTAGGCGTCGGATAGATCGCCTCCCCCAAAGTCTCATTATAAAGACTGACATTTCCACTAACTACTGGAATATCAAAAAACTTACAAGCTTCTCCCATACCTGAAACAGCTTGCTCAAACTGCCACATAATTTCTGGGTTTTCCGGGTTCCCAAAATTAAGACAATTTGTCAACCCAATTGGCTCACCACCAGAACATGCAATATTACGGACACACTCTGCAACCGCTATTTGTGCTCCTCGAAAGGGGTCTAGGTAACAATACCGACTATTGCAATCAACTGACAATGCCAAAGCTTTTTTCGAACCTTTTACTCTAAGCACAGCTGCATCTGAACCCGGTAAACCCAGCGTATTGAGTCTAACCATAGAATCATATTGTTCATAAACCCAGTGCTTATTTGTTATGTTTGGCGAGGCGAGAAGGTCTTTTAAAATTGTTTCCCCACGTGTCGGTTCTAAAATAGAGTCAAGTTTAACGTGGTCCACCTCTTTGAGATATTCAGGTTTTTTGGTTGGGCGCTTTAGATCCAAAGCTCCATCAACAACTAATTCAACCGGCAAGTTAACAACAGGATTCTCATTATCAAAAATGCGAACCACTGGCTTGTCTGTAACTTCTCCCACAACTCCAGAATCAAGATCCCACTTATCGAACAGAGCTAAAGCCTCCTTCTCCATTCCTTTTCTGACAACCACAAGCATTCGTTCTTGCGATTCTGATAATAGAGTTTCATAGGGAGTCATCCCCGCTTCGCGCATAGGGACTTTTGAAAGTTCAAGATCAATACCAGTACCAGCGCGGCCAGCCATTTCAAATGTAGAGCAAGTTAGTCCTGCTGCTCCCATATCTTGGATTCCAACTACCCAATCTTCTTTCATAAGCTCAAGGCAAGCTTCAATCAAAAGTTTCTCTGCAAATGGATCACCTACCTGAACTGTGGGCCGCTTTTCTTCAGAAGACTCGTCAAACTCTGATGAGGCCATACTCGCGCCATGAATACCATCGCGCCCTGTCTTGGAACCGAAATAAATAACCGGATTACCAACTCCAGAAGCATTGCCCAAAAAAATCTTATCCGAAGGAATTAACCCAAGGCAAAAAACATTAACCAAAATATTTCCATTGTAACAAGAGTCAAAGTAAATTTCTCCACCGACGGTAGGAACCCCAGTGCAGTTGCCATAATTAGAAATCCCTTCAACAACTCCGTTAACTAAAAATCGGGTACGTGGGTGATCAGAAGCTCCGAACCGTAGAGAGTTCATCAGCGCAATGGGACGCGCTCCCATGGTAAAAATATCTCGTAAAATCCCCCCCACTCCTGTAGCAGCACCTTGACGAGGTTCAATAAAAGAAGGATGGTTATGACTTTCAATTTTAAATACAGCAGCAATTCCATCGCCGATGTCTACTACCCCTGCGTTTTCTCCTGGCCCCTGTAATACACGTGGACCCGTGGTAGGTAGTTTCTTCAGGTAATAACGTGAACTTTTGTAACTGCAGTGCTCGCTCCACATTACAGAAAATATACCTAGCTCAGTAAAGTTAAGTTCTCGGCCAAGAAGATCCTCAATACGACCAAATTCCTCGAGGGTTAGGCCATGCTGGCGCACTATATCTGGAGTAATCGCAATAGAATTACTACCTATCATAATAAAATTCCAGGTTGCAGGGATTGGATCATAGATTTGAAAATTAGCTGTCCATCAAGATTAGGCCATGCTGGATCAGCACAACGTTCAGGGTGAGGCATCAGACCCATTACATTCTTATTTTCATTTACTATGCCTGCAATGTTGTCAACGGATCCATTCGGGTTATATAGACCTGTCACTTCTCCTTCGCAACCACTATAACGAAATACAATCTGTTCATTATCTATTAGTTGATTTAATCCATCAATGTCGATGAAGTAACTTCCTTGATGATGAGCGATGGGAATATTCAGTACTGATTTTTCTAGGCATTCGCAACTGAATGGAGTAGAAGCGTTTTCCACTCGAACAGACACTGTCTTGCAAATAAACTTCTGTGTATGATTTTGGATAAGAGCACCCGGAAGAAGTCCTGATTCAACAAGAACTTGAAAGCCATTACAAATCCCAAGAACCATTCTCCCAGAATTAGCAAACTCGATCACTTTTTTCATAACGCTCGAAAATTGCGCTATAGCCCCCGCCCGAAGGTAATCACCATATGAATATCCTCCTGGTAAGACGATGAGATCAAATCCTGAAAGGTCTACATCATCTTTATGCCAAATCCATTCGGTATCTAGCTCAAAAACGTGCTTGAGGATATGATAACAATCATGATCGCAATTAGAACCAGGAAAAACGACTACGCCACACTTCATAAGTCAATTCTGGAAAAATTAAAGACACATAAGTAAAATTTAATTCCAAAAACATGCAAACTGCTGCATAAAAGCTCTTACGCAATTACTCCTCTGGCTCTATAGTGAATCGGTAGGATTCAATAACCGTATTGGCAAAAAGCTTTTCGCACATCTCTGTAACTCTAATTTCTGCTTCTTCTCTGGAAACTCCATCCATCGTTAGTTCCAAATATTTTCCCATTTGGATCCCAGACACTTCATTATAACCGAGATCTTTAAGGGCATGATGGACAGCTTTCCCCTGAGGGTCTAAAACACCGTCTTTGAATGTAATGTAAATTTTAGCTTTCATTTCGGGGTGTGATTATCACAGAACCCAATCCATTTCACAATCTTTTTAAAAAAGTAGCCTCTATAAAAATAATTGTGATTAGCTCAGTCAACTGATAATTTTCCCCCGATTAAATTCTTATGCTATTTTCATCCCGCCTGTCAATTACATCGAATTTACTTGAATCAAACCGATTCAACCGCTATATTTTTTCCTTTGGTTTTTAAATTTACACTGAGGCAAACATATGCAAAACCTTTGGAACGAATCTGAATCCAGAGCAACGATAGAACAATATAAAGATGTGTCAGAAGATATAGCATTGCGAGTATATACTTCAAGACTTATAGGTGCTGACCCTAGCCTAGTCCTTCATGGCGGTGGAAATACTTCTGTAAAGTCTATTACCACAAATGCTCTTGGGGAAGAGGTTAATGTTCTTTACGTTAAAGGAAGTGGATGGGATCTAGACACATTGGAACCACCTGGTCTTCCTGGAGTACAACTGGATCATCTGATAAAACTTAGAACGTTGGATTATCTTAGTGATGAGGATATGGTTAACGAGCAAAGAACCCACCTACTCGATGCCTCATCCCCTAATCCATCGGTTGAAACGTTATTACACGCTTTTTTACCTCATAAATTTATAGACCATTCTCACGCAGATACCATTTTAGTGCTTGCCAACCAACCCAATGCCAAGTCAATTTGTGAAAGTATTTATGGAGAAACAATGGGAATTGTTTCTTATATCATGCCAGGATTTGACTTGGCTAAAGCAGCCGCTGAAGTTTATGAAAAAAATCCTAATGTCAAAGGCTTGGTGCTGATTAATCATGGACTGTTCACGTTTGGAAATACAGCAAGAGAAAGTTACGACCGCCACATAGAGGCAATACAGCAAGCAGAAGATTTTATCGCCAGTCATAGTGAAAAAAAGTTATCCCCGGTCAATAAAAAAATTACTAGTGGCGAAGGGGTACTTGCATCTATTGGTCCCTGTTTACGTGGATTATTCTCTGAAGAAACAGGCCAAAATTGGTTGCTCCACTACAGAGAAGATCCCGTTGCTTGCGCTTTTGCATCAAGCCGAGAGTGCAAAGACTGGTCACAAATTGGGACGGCAACACCAGATCATGTAATCCGCACCAAACAAAAACCACTTTTATTAGACCCCAAACATTTGGACGACCCAGAAAAATTACGGAAAGAAATTTCTAATGCCCTTGAAAAGTATAAAAATGATTACCATAAATATTTTAAAACTAATCTTCAAAGCAAAGGAGTAGACAAAAAAGAACTAGATCCTTTACCTCGAATTATATTAGTTGCAGGTCTTGGATTAGTCACTATTGGGAAGTCGGTCAAAGAAACAGAGATCGCTGCCGATATTTACCAACATACAATCGACATTATCAAAAAATCATTTAACATCGGTCAATTCACACCACTTAAAGATAACGATCTGTTTGATATGGAGTACTGGTCTTTGGAGCAAGCAAAGCTAGGAAAAAAACCCCCTACTGTGGCGCAAGGTAAAATCGTTTATATCACTGGAGCAGCATCGGGGATTGGCCTAGCAACTGCAAAATTGTTTGCAGAAAATGGTGCTACCCTTTTTCTGATTGATCTAGATAAGGACACCTTGACCCGCGAAGTGGGAAAACTACGCAAACAATTTAAAATTGGAATCGCCTTTCAGGTAGTGGACGTTACAGTGGAAAAAGAAGTGAAAAAGTCTTTTGAGTATCTAACAAAAGTATTTGGTGGACTGGATATCTTAATATCCAACGCTGGTAATGCAATCAGAGGGAAAATAGGTGAGGTGGATTCTGCAGTTTTACGAAAAAGCTTTGAACTGAATTTTTTCTCTCACCAGACTTTGGCATCTCAGGCAGTTCAACTCTTCCAGAAACAGAAAACAGGTGGTGTGTTGATGTTCAATGCATCCAAGGCGGCATTCAACCCTGGAAAGGGTTTTGGCCCTTATGCCCTTCCAAAAGCAGGAGTAATTGCCTTAATGAAACAATACGCGGTTGATTACGGGAAAGATGGTATTCGTTCGAACGCGGTCAATGCAGATCGTATCCGCACCAATCTTTTCACCAAGGAAATGGTCGCCGAACGGTCGACTGCCCGTGGTTTGACCCCTGACGAATATTTCAAGAGCAACCTTCTTGAAACAGAAGTATTTGATACAGACGTTGCCAAAGGATTTTTTGATACCGCACTAGCTGAAAAAACAACAGGTAGTGTCGTTATTGTTGATGGCGGAAATATCGCTGCAAGTCCTCGTTAAATCCCAGTTTAAAAAATTTAATTTAACAGTTATAGCTCCCATCCCTTATCAGTACAGTGCTTCAATACACAGGGCAATACTGTAATACTGGCCAGAAGGCAACAACCAACACCCAAAGTTAAAATAAGTCCTAAGCTATAAACCCCTTGATAGTCGGCTACCATGAGACTGCCAAAGCCAATCATAGTTGTAAGCGAACTGAGGACCACACCTCGTCCTGTACTTTTCGATAAAATATTTATACTTTTATCTGTTTCCTCTCTATAGCGATGAACTATATGGATCCCATTAACAACCCCAACACCAATGATCAACGGCAAGATAACCAAGTTAGCAAGATTAAATGCAATTCCCAGTAATCCCATGATTCCAACTGTCCATATCGATCCTACTACAACCGGAAGTAATACGATTAAAGTAGTACGAACATTACCGAAGGATATAAGAATATAGATGAAGATAGCAACCAGCGCGTATAGCCCCCCTTGAACATATCCATCTCTCATCAAACGGGTTGATTCAAACATATGTATCGCATTTCCTGTAGCACTAGGATCGACTTGCCGCAACTGTCTTAGAAACTCCTCTCTCTGGTCAATATTCCAAACATCAACACTTGGGTACACAGTTATTAAATATACCCCGTTTTGACTAACATATCTTTTCCGCAAACTTTTGGGTATTTCAGCAACACTAACAGGAGAGACATCAATATTCATCTTCAGGTCGGCAACCTTATCTCTATAGTCAGCAAAAAGATATTCTGAAAATTTATTCAGCCTTTTTTCTGTAATCTCCACAGATTGCTCTTCGCTCACATCCAGAAAAACCTGTGAAAGTTTTCTCGCCTCAGCAACCTCTCCCTTATCTTCTTTACCTTGAAGCTTAAAACGAATTTTTTTCATTGTTTTTATTAAACTTGGTTGCGAAACCTGAGAAACCTCAGCTTTAACTGTTAAGTCTCTCAAAAATGGTCTTAATTCTTTAATATATTCAATCTTTTCCTTTTGATTTTCTGGTAAGAGAGAAACTATACTCTCGACATTTCCAACGGCTGAAAGTTTTTCCAACGCGTGATGTTTCTTGATAGTTTCCTCTAAAGAATCAGTAAGTAGCGCAACTGACCAAGCGGAACGACCTGCCTGTTCTATCACTTTCATTTCATACTTAACGGCCTCAGTCCCATGAGCCTGTAAATTGAGAAGATTGTAATCAAATTTTACGGCTCTTAATGAAAAAAGAGATAAAACGATTAAAAACATGGCAACAAAAATAACTAAACGATGACTTTTAAAACACAATTCAAGCCATGAGGCTCGATATTCAAACCGCTCTTGCGCATACTTAGGTTTTCGTATTTTTTCTTCTAGGCTGATAAAAGCAGGTAAAACAAGGATCATCGAGATCATGCAAAAGAAAATTCCCCCGCTAGATATTTTTCCCAATTCAACGATACCGATAAAATCAGTAAAAACCATGCCACCGAACGCCAGAGCAGTCGTCACTGCGCCTGCAAAATTACCACGACCGGTACCTTGAACCGTTTTTTGTAATGCATTAAGAGCATTACTTCCTGACATCCTTTCTTCTTTGTATCGCTCCAAAATATGAATTCCAAAATCGATACCCAAGCCGATCAGAATGGTTGTAAATACTATGGTTAAAATATTTAGGTGACCCACCACAAGCGTGGCCCATCCAACCGACCAGCATAATGCGATGACAAGTGATAATACAGCGAAGAGTGGTTTGATCACTCCACGGTAAGCGATAATAAACAGTAATGTCACTCCAAAAAGTGCAATTTGCGAAGCATTTCGAACGTCTACCTGTGTTATAGCCATTTCATCTGCGGCAATAACATCTTCACCTGTTAGACCTACTTCAATTTCTGGGAACCCAGTGTGCGTTTTTTTAATTAATTTACGAAGTAAGTTAATAGAGTTGAGGGTCGACCTATCTTCTTTATTATTTTCATTATGAGCTAAAAGGATGAACATTAACCTTTCATTCGCTGAAACTAAATACCCTTCCTCGTTTAAAGATTTTTTACCGCCTGTCAAAAAAGAAATCCAAGGTGAGCGGTAGGACTCCTTTCCTTGCAAATACAAAAGCATTTGTTTTTCAAGTGCGATTAAGAAACTTAGATCGCCAGTTTCGTCTTTATCCCTTTGGCTATATTCATTTTCTAGAAATCCCGTTAAAATCGAACTCACCATTCCCGTGCTAATTTCAGCATTAATGCTTTCCATGAGTTCGTTAAGACCGGGAGATCTATTTATTTTTCTAAGAAAATTTTCGTGTGAATTAATTTTAATTACAAGGTCGGCAAGCTCACTCTTCTTAAGGTAAAGAAGACCTTTTTCCCTAAAATATTCTGTGTCCACTTTATGAAACACTGTCGAAAAACTCTGCGAATGAAGCTTTATTTTAGCAACTAAAAAGTCTGAGAACTCCTTCATTCTTTCAGGGTCTTGACCTGAAACTACTACCATCATTCCATCAAAATCTTCAAACTCTTGACGATACTTCTCGTAAGCTTCTACGTAATCGAGATTATTTGCGACTAGGTCGCCTCGATCATTCTTAAAAGAAAGTTTTTCTACTGCAAACCAAACCGATAAACTTGCTGTCAATAAAGAAGCTATAATTACAACGATGGAATGCATATAGGCGAGTCGTTCAATATTTAGAAAAAAACGGTCTATAATACTTAATTTTCCTGCTAACTCTCCATTATCCTCGTTAAATGGTGTGTTCATATTTGATCTCTATAGCAAGAAAAAACTTGTAGTTGATTCGTTTCTAAAAAAATACGATAAAACTAAACCGAGTATAGTCTTAATAATTATGTAGGAAGGGGGAAATGCTCAGAAAAGATGCTGAAGAAAAACATAACCTGCGGCTGAAAGTTTGCAGCCCAAAGCTAACATTAGAGAACCACAACATCAAAAACGGAACCCTAAGGTAAAAACATGGGCATTGAGCCCGATATTAGGTTTTCGGAACCCCGCATTTGAAACATGAAAAAGTCGATAATTAAGAGAGTAGGTCCCTGATTCACGGAACAGCTCTATCCCTGCCCCCGCATGAAGTAAAAACTGAAACTCAGAACCTAATTCATATTCAGCAGGGGTATCATCCCAGTCCTGCATAGAAAAGCCAGTGCCCAATAAAATATTGGGAGCCCACTTTCTTTGCGAATCAAGAAACTTATAATTTACCATTAGAGGAGAAAAACCTATAAGATACTCATGATCGCGATGGGTCAATAGCGCTAGACCCGCTTCAACATGCCAAAAAAGCGCACCCTGCAAAGGGGAATCTGGAGCAATGATCCCGGTTAGATTTTTTTGCCAGTTCGGAAATATAAACGCAAAGCTGAGATCCGTTCTTTCTTTTCCTGGAGGTAAATTAAAAGTATGACCGAAGCCCAACTCCCCACCAAAAGAAGTATCGCCCTTAGCAAATCTATCAGAAAAATTTTGGGCTCCAGCAAAAACAGGGTTCACGATAACTGCAGTAAAAATCCAAAAGAGAATAATTCTACGCATAAAACCTTTTAGGTTAAGCTTACTTATTGTTTTAATGTTAATTACTAAACCACATCGGAATATTAACACAAACGCATAAGGTTCTGTAACACATTTATTACAATTTGTTTTTACGAATATTAAATGGTAAAGTTGGCTCTATAGTTAAGTAATTTAAGTAAACATTTACCACCTTAATTTAAGGACTTATCATTATGATGGGCATTGGCTTTCCAGAATTGATGATTATTTTAGTTATAATAATGATTATCTTTGGCGCCGGAAAGCTTCCAGAGATTGGTAGCGCGTTTGGAAATAGTATTAAAAATTTTAAAAAATCTATGAAAGATGCTGAAGAAATTCAAGAAGCAACAAACTTAGAAGACAGCGGAGATTCAAACAGTTCGCAAACAGATGATTTAAACGATTCGGAAACATCCGAAGGTGAAGCTAACAAAGATGCTACACCATCTCAGGAAACTAAATAAAACTAGACATATTCTTTAATATCTACTCTGCCTAACCCCATTAAAACAGCAATCCCTCTTTATAAGTATAGGCTCTATATTTTTTTAGATCTATTTTTATGCAAGTAACATTGACTTAAGATAGTTACACCACTAACTCTACAAAGGTGTAAAAATTTTTACTAGTTACTATAAAACTTGAGTACTGATAACCGAGTATGGAATTTCCTGACCCCACTAAAGGCACTTTAACCGAAGAACAACTTGTTAAAGATTTGCAGGCAGGCGAAATGGGATCTTTCGAGCAACTAGCTAATCTTTATCAAAAAAAAATTTATACCTTAAGCTTTAACTTGACTCGTAATATATCAGATTCACAAGATGTCACTCAGGAAGTATTATTAATTCTTTTCAGAAAGGGGCATACTTTCCAAGGAAAGTCTGCTTTCTCTAGCTGGGTGTATCGAATCACCATAAACGCTTCCTATATGAAACTTCGATCTAGAAAAAAGGAACCGAAAGTTTCAATCGAAGATGTACTCCCGGCGTTCAATCAGGGGGGCTTCCAATACGAAAAAATACAAGACTGGTCTGAAAACACCGAGTCTCTTCTTTTTGGTAATGAAACACGAAACATTATTCAAAAAGCGGTTGATTTATTACCAGACAAAGAAAAAGTTGTTTTTATACTCAGAGATGTAGAAGGTCTATCGTCGAACAAAGTCGGCAATATTTTAGAAATAAGTATACCTGCGGTAAAATCTAGATTACACAGAGCACGATTGTTTTTAAGAAAAAAATTGTCAAATTATTTTTGGGAATATAAAGCTCGTAAGGAGAGGAAATGATTTGTTGTAAAGAATGCATAGAACTATTGTACAGTTATCTTGAGGGAGAACTTAGCGCAGAAAACGAAACTTCTCTTGAAGACCATTTTGCAGACTGTCCACCATGCATTGCTTTTGTCAACACCTATAGATCTACCACGCTACTGTGTAAAAATACCTTAAAAACTAACGATATTCCAGATACAGTTAAGATTAAATTGAAAGAGTTTGTCGATAAAAACAAACCTGATGTTTTATAGATCCAAACGTGATGTGCTAACGACTAATCAGGTCTTATTCAAACGGTCATTGACAAATCTAGCAGTTTAATTATATTCTCAATATCGATTCCTTCAATTTAGGTTGCAACATATCTTTAACAAATTAAATTAGACATTTTTTTCAAGGCATCCAACATGGTTGAAATGAAAGTAGAGGGACTCACTCTTGATCCCTTAACAAATATGCCAATTATAATTCTCAAGGATATTTTAAACGATAAAGCCTTGCCTATTTGGGTTGGCTATTTTGAAGCAAATGCAATCGCGTTGGAGATTCAGGGAATAAATACCCCGCGTCCTATGACACACGATCTTCTCAATAGTATGATCTCTTCTCTTCACGCAGAGGTCAAACAAGTCACAATAAATGACCTCAAAGATAATACTTTTTTTGCTATGATTTCTGTTGTGCAAAATGGAACCGATATGACTATTGATGCTCGACCCAGCGATGCTATTGCTTTAGCCTTAAGAACCAAATCTCCAATTTTTGTTGAAGAAAAAGTAATTGAAGCCGCAAAAAAACTAGACCTCCCTGACCCAAACAAAATACAGAATGATGAAAAAAAACAATGGGAAGACTGGATTACAGGCATAAAACCGCAGGACTTTGGAAAACTTTAAGTACTCTTCCTCGCAAATCACTGTTTTTCTCCCCTAAAGGCATCGCTCTATAATCAATAAGAAGGTATAATGCTGTATTATTATATCGGCGACGAAAGAAAACCTTACCAATTTGAATAAATGGAATTTAGCATGGCCGTTAGTGGCAACAAGATAAAAAAGATAGGTGTTTTTTGCAAACCGAAGGCACCTTCTGCATCTAACATACTAGGAAAGCTTATCCCTTGGTTACGCAAAAAAAACTACCATATTTTTTTGGATACGAGTACCGCGGCTATCGTTGGCGAAACTTCGACTCTTGATAAGAGGGGAGTTTCTGAGCAAGCAGATCTTTTAATAGCACTTGGAGGCGATGGCACTCTTCTAGGTGTCGCCCGAACCGCTCATCCTTATAAAGTACCTATTTTAGCGGTAAATCTTGGTAGCTTAGGATTTCTAGCTGCAATTTCCATAGAAGAGCTTTATCCCACACTTGAAAATATTCTAGCTGGTAAGTTTGAAATTGAAAATCGCATGTTACTTAATGCATGTGTCTGGCGCAATGGCAATCAAGTGGAAAACCACAATGTCCTTAATGATATAGTAATTAACAAGAGTGTTGTAGCTCGTGTCATTAATTTACAAGTTTTTGTTAATGATCAATATATGACATCCTATAGAGCGGATGGTCTTATCATTGCTACTCCAACCGGTTCTACCGCCTATTCATTATCTGCCGGCGGACCTATTATCCACCCTAGCATGCACACTCTGGTACTAAGTCCCATTTGTCCACTTATGTTGACAAATCGATCGATACTTATACCAGACCAATCCGTTATACAAGTTAAACTCTCAGGAAAGTATGACAATGTAAGAATAACTTTAGACGGCCAAGAGGGCTATGACATGAAAGCTGAAGATATTCTTGAAATTAAAAAAACTAAAACTACTCTTCAACTAATCCGAGGACCAAACAAAAACTATTACCAGATACTCCGTGATAAGTTACACTGGGGCACACAAATTGAAAATGCTATTGCATGAAGTCAAAAAATCATCGTCACTTTATAGAAAACATTAGTTAATCTGATGAGCTAAGTTAAGCTAACACTTCTATGAATCAAAGTATCGTTACTTGCCAGAAGACCATTAATATTAATTCTCCTGTTATGCTTTGGAATACTGAAACCGGTTTAACTTGCCCAAATCGAAGAGGGCGCTCAGCTTGTACCCAACACAATCCAATATTAAACAACAAACCACCAGAGCTCTCTTCTGAATATTCTATTTCAAATCTAGATAAAGCCTATGGTGAGTTAAAAAAAAGCGTGTATCAACTCATCATTCATTATGATGCTTGTTACTCTTCGCATCATTGCCACAAAATCATGACTGAAAGCTCATTCAAGGGGAGTCACTTTTATTTAGACCTTGACGGCACTATCTACCAGACCTGTGACCTGTATTGGAAAACCAACACTGCTCCCGCCGACGATCGAAATGGTAACGAGCGAGCGATTCACGTTGAAATATCAAACCTTTCCTCGGAAGCACTAAAGTCAGAATCAAACTGGCATAAAGTACCGTCAGACCAGTATCGAAAAAAAAAAGATCGATGGGAACTTTCCCTCTCTGATCAATGGAAAAAGCAACTTCGAACTCCAGATTTTCGTGCGTATGCAGCAAGAGGATACGGAAAACGTGGTTACTTTAGCCGACGAATTAATGGCAAAATTATTCGTATGTGGGACTTTACAGATCAACAGTATAGAGCACTTATAAGCCTTTGCTTCGGCCTTAATAAACTGTTGCCTAAAATCCGTCTACGGGTACCTTACGACAAAAAAAAAAATCGTACACCTCTCGATAGAATTTATAATTACTCAACCTTTGAAGGAATTCTCGGTCATGCCCACGTTCAACGGGGAGAGGTCGACGGTGTCTCCTGCAAACATGATCCAGGTTCAGCTTTCAATTGGCCTCGTCTACGTAAAGCCTTTGATCGTAAAACATCTATCCCTGATTTTTTTGGCTAATATTATTAATTTATGAATGTTTAAATAACGTTGACTCAACAGCTCGTACTAGGGTGGCATTAGTAGTATGATCCAGCAAACAAAGAAATTTTATTGCACACTCTTGATTTATCTGGCTTTATTTCAACTTCATACTTTCTGTGTATAAAATTATTTTCTCTGTGTACAAAGAGGCAATCAAATTAACTAAAAAAACTCTGTCCAGCTCAAATTATATTAGAATACTTAAATAAAGTTAATATATTACAATCCGTAATAAAGGGTCGCTTATGAATGAGGTAAAGAATTCTATTTTTAGAGAAGAACTTCCTGGAGAAAAAAAAAGTATTGTTAATTTATTAATGACGGGGCATATCGTAACCATATCTTGCTTAGGATATATGGCATTCTTCCTTTTCATTCAATTAGGACAGGTCACCCGAATAGTCGATACAATTGACCCAAATCATATGACAACCGAGCAAATCAATCTTTTAAAAGAGAGAGTTTCGAGAAGTGTAGGGCAATGGCAAAGCGAAATGGTCGGGCTCGCTATCATTGGTTCCATTGTTTCTATCATTGGTGGTATTTACACAATCAATATGGTTATACGCCCACTAAAAAAAATTATCAGGTTTGCAAACCAAGAAGGGCAAACAGAACCTCTACCTGAATTTAAATCGAATACCGAGATCAAACAACTTGCCACAGCCATTTCTGCACTCACCATCAAACTCAAAAAAAATACTCAGGGTTGAAGGGACGACTGGATTTAAAAGATTTTCCCCCAAGTGATAGATCTTAAAATAAATAAACTCAGAACTCTGTGAAAAAACTAGAAACTCCCTTTAATTGTTGATCAAACTCGCCATCTTTGATGGGAATTCCCATTTCTTCAAGCACCTTTAAATAGTAAAAATAGTTCATTTCACCCTTTAAGCGCTTGACTGCTTGGAAGACTATCTTATCTTCATCAGTATCAGGAACAATATTCATGCAGTATTCTGAAAACGACACACTCAAACAAATGTCTGCTATCTTTTTATCACAAGAAACCTTATTGGGCCGGTCTAAAATAGAAGACAGCCTTGATAGTTCAAGCACATTTTTTCTGCGTCTACGATCTATCTCCTCTATTTTAAGGAATTTGACACATTTTTCTCGTAGAGCCATTACTTTCTGCTGAGGCTTGGAATTCTGCCAAAAATTAGCGCGAATTTTGGTCTTCTCAGGATTAGAAATCAGAGTGTTTATTTTTTTATTGTGTGTCGACTTTCTTTCACTGTCAACTTTCCTCCTCAACTTTAGCTCTCCTTCAAGGTGGGTTTTGCTAAACTCCTCATCTGCTTCTTTCATCTCTTTCCACTTTCTGTAACGCACATCAAGCACATCTTTCGGAGTCATTGCTTGCAGTTCGTCGTAAAGTTTTTGCGCCTCCCCAAAACCAATTAAAGACATGGCTTCTGCCATCATCAAATTAAATTTTTCTTGGTCTTTTACCTTGAGTTCAATAGCCACAGGTTCTATCTGCTTCCAGGCATAGAAGCCTCCAGCAACTAAAACTAACAGGAAAATTATTGCTACCTTGATGATAGTTTTCATAATTGATCACACTAATTTAGCGCGCATAGGGTGAGGCAAACTCTAAAGTTTTAAGTTTTTCTTTAAATAATATTACGACACTCAACATTAGTTAAAGGCATTCGTAACTTATCTCAGAACATCTTAAAAGCTTATCGGCTTTTTTAGGCAGGAGTTTATTTGCTAGTTTATAGGTATGAACAATATCATCCTTAAAGTTCGCAGAAATCGACTCAATGTTTAAAGTGACGGATGGAGGTGAAGACCATTGACATGCCATGCTCATCGGCGGCTTGAATAACTTCTTCGTCTCTAATGGACCCACCTGGTTGAATAATCGCTGCGATACCACTTTTAGCTGCTGTGTCAATTGAATCTCGGAAAGGGAAAAAAGCGTCGGAAGCCATGACAGACCCTTTAAGAGTTTGGTGTGCTTTCTCTACAGCTAGTCTAGAGGAATCGACCCGACTCATCTGACCAGCCCCAATTCCGAGTGTTTCTGCACCGCGAGCATAAACAATCGCGTTTGACTTAACATGTTTTGCAACGACCCAAGCAAACAAGAGGTCGGACATTTCTTTTGTATTGGGTTGTTTCTTAGTAACAACCTTTAGGGTGGCAGAGTTATGAGAGATAGTATCTTTATCCTGAACTAAAAGACCACCTCCAACTCTCTTTAAATCAAAAACCCGCCCTCTACCTATTGAAGTTTCCTCAAGCATTTTCATAACACGAATATTTTTTTTACCCGAAAATAATTTTAGTGCTTCCTCGTCATAATCTGGAGCTATTACCGCCTCTACAAAATTTTTTAAAATTTCTTCTGCTGTATCAACATCTACTTTCCGATTGAAACCAATAACGCCCCCAAACGCAGAAATAGGATCTGTTTCGCGAGCCTTAATAAATATTTCTTGTTGATTATCTCCCACAGCTACTCCACTGGGATTGGTATGTTTAATAATCACCGCTGATCCAGCTTCAAAGTCTTTTGCTAATTGCCAAGCAGCCTCCAGATCAATAATGTTATTGAAAGAGAGCTCTTTACCCTGAATTTTCTGAGATGATGCAATGTCCTGAGAAGTTGCATCTGGGTCCCGGTAAAAAGCTGCTAATTGATGAGGGTTTTCACCGTATCGTAGTGTCTGAATTTTCTCAAATGGTATCTGCAAAGTCGGGGGGAAGTCCTCTTTATCTTCTAACTGTCCTGATAAATAATCTGAGATCAAAGAATCATACCTTGCAGTATGGCTATAAGCATCTCGACTCAAGCGCATACGTGTTTTTTGTGTGACAACGCCTCCACAACCTTCAATTTCTTCTATCACAATTGAGTAATCTTTAGAACAGACCACAACCGCCACATCATTAAAGTTTTTAGCTGCCGACCGAATCATAGCCGGGCCTCCAATATCGATATTCTCAATAGCATCAGCTAGTAAACAACCTTCTCTTGCGATTGTGCTTTCAAATGGATACAAATTAACCACCACTAAATCTATAGGATCAATACCATGCTCATCCATAGACTTTTTATGGCCTTTAATATCTCGCCTTCCTAAAATACCACCGTGTACCTTTGGGTGAAGAGTCTTTATACGACCATCCATCATTTCTGGAAACCCAGTATAGTCAGAAACCTGCTTTACCGGAATTCCATGCTTAATTAACAAATTCGATGTTCCGCCGGTAGAAAGAATTTCTACATCAAGAGCTTGGAGTTTCTGTGCAAACTCCAAAATACCCGTCTTGTCCGAAACACTAATCAATGCTCTTTTAACAGGCTTCATCAACAACTAGAAAATAAAGGTTTATTTTTTCGAGGGAGGGGATTTCTTTATCAAAAAATCAGGAGTAATTACGTCGACAACCTTAAGCATCCAAACTGGAAAGGTACCTATCGACTCCATTAGACCGGGATCCTCTTTACTTACACTTTGGGGTATATCTTGTTTTTTTTGATTATCTTCCATTTTTATCTACTGCCTTACACTAAAGCCAAAACTATATCGTTCAGTTCGATTGCAGGATGTTACACGTTTTTCTAATTTTTTAAAACAAAAAAAGTTTCTACCGACCTCTAGCATCCTTACAACGAGGTGGGATTTTTAACAATGCAAAGTCCGTGAGTGAACTTCCAATCAACCTCTGCCTTTAAGTCAATTCGTCCAAATTCTTGCTGTAGATGCACAACGCACTTATTCAATAATGTTGCTAAAAAATTTTGATCTGAGTCGATCCAGGCTAAAGGTAACTTAAGAAGTTCCTGCTTAAAGGAATCGACCAAAGCACTATCACACTGCCTCACTTCTTCTTTGAAAACTCCTAACAAAAATACAATCTCAAGAAAACTTTTTGCCGATGGTTCGGATAACGGTGCGCAAGATATCTTCTTAAAAAGAATATAGTGCGCAAAAGCCATTGCTGTCCAATTAGTGAGGTCCATCATCTCATGATTTTCGTGAATATCGCATTTTCCCAAGTATTGCTTTATGGTGCGCTCACTCAATCCAAGACCCTTACGCGCAAATCTAAGGTGAAATATCCATTGATCAATAAATGACTCTGCATTTCGGACATCTTTAATTGAGGAAAAATGTCTCCAGCCTAAAGCTTTTTTATCACCTACTTCGGCAACCCTTGGAAAACGGACTACTAGTGCTGCTAATAAATCTTTATCCAACTCTGTGAACAACCTTTCGAGAAAGCTTCCATTTTCTTTGAGAAAGCTTTCGGTCTTCCACTTTAAAGTCATCAACTGTTGATATCCCGTCTGAAATAAAGGGAGAACATGCGTATGACTAAGAAGCCTCGCTCCCTTTTCTAAGTCACCGGAAGCCCCCAACTCTAACCCAATATTTATATACCCCAGAACTTTTTTTAAAGATTCTTTGCGAGTTTCCAAGTCCGATGGCTGCACCTGATCCGCCACCATTATTTTATTTGCCAGATATACAAGCTCCCAGCTAATTGTGTTTAGACGAGGAGAATTGCCCAATCGTAAAACAACATCTTTTAAAAATGGTACTGATTCTGTTTGCATGAGCGGATAATGCGGAGCTATATTAAACCCCCCTTGGTAAGAAAAATCCTCCAATTTTGTGGCAGGTATTTTTAAAGCATCCGGGCTCGGATAACTGTATACCTCCATTGCATCTTTAAAGTCAGGAATCCCTCTCTCGGCTGTTCGAATAAGCCGCCACCGATATGCCGTTTCGATCGTCTGAGTAACAGGATACCAAATTACCGCCTCAAGAATAGATGTATAAAGGCTTGGGTCCTCAGACCGTAGTAGCGTGATGAGTCTTCTTAGTGCTCCAGGTTCTTTTGTTTTAAAAAACACATCGTAAACACCATCCAAGCATAAGTGTTCCATTTCCTCAACACCTTCATACGAATCTGTCATTTCATCGTCTTTATATACTTTGATCAGCGATTGGAATAAAACCACCTTTTGATCAAAATCTTCATTCTGCAACCACTGCACAATACTAGAATCGTCACATGCATCTATAAACTCTAACCACTCCAAAGCACATTCAGGTACAAAGCAATCCCGCTGCCACCACTCAAGGTCAAAACTGTATTGCAATTGATTCTGCGACATCATTGCAAGTATAGGGAGAGATTCTCCGATTCCAGTCTCTTTAATCATTTGATAAAGTTCTTCTGGAGGTAACCCTCTTATCACTTCCTGAGAGTTAGGAGAAAGGTTTATAAAATCATGCATTAGTGATCCCCTTAACTGCATGGCGTAACGTATTTGATCCTCTGTCGACAATTTTGCAAGGACATCTTCCACCTTATCAGGGTGTTCACTAATCCATTCAACAGGAAATGGATTAACACCATCTGAAAAGTCATTTAAAGTATCAGTTATATTTTTCATATCCATCAAAAAAAAACTACGTCCATTAACCTTTATTCAATACCAAAAAAATTAGTACCTAATACTAGCAATTTTATTTTATCAAAAACTAAATCCCCTTTAACAATAAGGCATCAGTGAAGGCTTAATAAATAGGAACTCGATCCTATTCTCTCGATTGAAGCATGGCCAGCGTTATCAACCTTCCAGTTTTTCCTTCTTTTCTGTAAGAATACCATCGATGGTTTTCACAAACAGTGCAAGGCCCATCGGCATAAATATTTTCTGTTAAGACACCAGCTTTACATCCTTCTAATCGATTTATCATTGGCAAATCAAGGAAAAACTTATTTTTCTCAGTTTTCTTAATAAACTTTGAACAAAGCGAATATTTTTTAATAAAAGGCAATGCCGAGGACTCATTCACCTCATAACAACATCCTCGAATCGCAGGTCCCATACCCATTATAAGGTCTTTTGGACTGGAACCATATTCACGAGAAAAAGCCTCGATAGTCTTTGTAAGTATATTTTTTTGGGTTCCCATACGCCCCGCATGTACTAAACCAGTCACATGTTTAATTGGGTCATAGATGGTAATGGGAACACAGTCCGCTGTTAAAACTGCTATCGGGCAATTTGGAATATGAGTTATTATAGCATCCGCTTCAAATTTACCAACTTCACTAACAAGAATATCAGGATCTTTTAAAACGCAAACATAGTTGCTATGAACTTGAACCACTCGAAAGAAATTTTTTCTGTCTATTTTAAGCGAATTTAAAAATATTTTTTCATGTTTAAGAAATAATCTCCCACCACCTTTCTCAGAGAAAAAAAAAGGTTTTCTTTCCCCGTTGACCACATAAAACCTCGGACTGGTTCCATGAATCAACAGGCTTTGTTTTTTTAGAACATTAATTGAAAACAAAGAAATCATAAGCTTTATTTAAAAATATTATTAGAATTAATATCTATTTTAATTTTGTTATATTGTTTTCTATCAAACCACAACCGACCAAACTCAAAATAAATAACCATGCCCACTGATCACCCTTTATTCAAAGTCATTTTAGAATATATCAAAAATAATTTTCTCAAAAATATAATACCGCTGTATTTATTTTTTTATCTAGTTTCTTTTTCTACGAATATCCACTTGACATTAAACATGTTTAGAATAAAATATTTAAATAATGTTGGGGCGCTGAAACGAAATCCAATATTGTAAAAGGAGATCTTGATGGCAACCAAGAAAAAAGCAGTAAAGAAAAAAGCAGTAAAGAAAAAAGCAGTAAAGAAAAAAGCAGTAAAGAAAAAAGCAGTAAAGAAAAAAACAGTAAAGAAAAAAACAGTAAAGAAAAAAGCAGT
>Ga0209043_1000258_pt1 | contig 34599 bp, 30 predicted proteins | sample SaaInlV_100m_DNA_3_FD_184654 | JGI IMG/M metagenome (GOLD analysis project Ga0209043, IMG submission 184654) | Marine microbial communities from expanding oxygen minimum zones in the Saanich Inlet - SI037_S4LV_100m_DNA (SPAdes) (version 2) | ecosystem: Environmental > Aquatic > Marine >... | reverse complement strand
CATTCGGGTAGATTCCGGAGAGGCCTAGATCGGTTGCTGCTTTTAAAGAGGCCTTATCTATCTTCGGAAGCAGCCAGCCGTGAGCGATGTTTGGCATGAGCGCGATTGATCGTTCGAGTTGTTCGAAATGAAACGAGGAAATAGTAAGGCCGGGAGCGACCGAATCACCGGTATGTTGATCGAGCCAACCCCACTGCTTGAGCGACTTCATCGATGTCGCAGCGAGATCGAGTTGAGTCGACTTTAGCTCTAAATGAACGTGCGCATTGCCGGCGTATCGTTCAAGAAACTCATCGAGTGTCGGCACGAACGCTTCTGGGTACGCCATGGTGCCGCGTACGCCAGCGCCATCGTCAGGTCCTTCAAACCAAAGCCCGGCATTAAGTGATTTGATCTTAGCGATGCCGGTTTCAGCGACGAGACCGGCTGTGTCGGTCGTTCGATCCAACGTTTCGTCGTGAACGAGAACGGCTCTACCATCGCTAGTCAGTTGAACGTCGGTTTCAAAGTTGTCGAAGCCGAGTGCGAGAGCGAGATCGAACGCCTCAAACGTGTTCTCGGGTGCATCGTATGAGGCACCTCGATGTGCGATCAGGGTGAAGTCGGGCTGTTTCGATTTCTTTTTTTGCAATGGCATTTAAGAAGGGATTCTTGATCGTTCTAATGGTCGATTGACCGGTAAAAACGGACGCATACGAGTACAAACTCAACGCAGTGTAAGTGACATGCATCGAAAAGACCGTACAATTTGTCTCTCGTGCCAATTAATAAGATTTCCAATTCGTTCGCAGATGCTGTAGCCGATATTCCTTCGGGTGCGTCGATCATGATTGGCGGATTCGGGGGCGCTGGCGGTCAACCGACTCGCCTGATGATGGCCTTACGTGATCTTGGTGTTGGCGATCTCACGATTATCGGCAACGTTGCTGGTATATCGAAAACAACGGGCTATGGCTGGCCATATCATCTGGATCCGGTCGATCAGGGCATGTTTTTCGAGAGTGGGCAGGCGAAGAAGATCACTTGTTCCTTTCCGGTACCGGGAACGACCAATCCGTTAAGCGAGATCGAAAAGGCGTTTCGAGAAGGCCGGGCTGAAGTCGATATCGTTCCGCAAGGGACGCTTATCGAACGCATTCGGGCTGCCGGAGCTGGCGTGCCCGCGTTCTACACTCCTACTGGAGTTGGTACGCCGGTTGCAGAGGGCAAAGAGCACCGTGACTTTGATGGCCGCACATACCTGCTCGAAACGGCACTTTCGGCCGACTACGCGTTAATTCGAGCGCAGAAAGCCGATACCCGAGGGAATTTGCAGTACATAGGAACTTCTAGGGCGTTCAATCCAGCAATGGCAACTGCCGCGACGATCACAATCGTTGAGGTAGATGAGATTGTTGAAGTCGGCGGAATCGATCCTGAACGGGTAGAAACATTGAGCACGTATGTGAATCGGATTGTTCAGCGAGAAGCAGGAGATCCCATGCCGTGAATACTTCTACAAAACCCGGCGGAAATGACCCTGCGCCACGTCTTGATCGTGCGGCGATCGCCAAACGTGCGGCTCGTGATCTCATCGATGGCTCAACAGTAAACCTTGGTATCGGCATTCCGGCGATGTGTGCCGACTTTCTGCCGGACGGCGTCGAACTTCTTTATCACGCAGAGAACGGCATTCTGGGCTTCAAAGAACTTTCGGCTCCGGGTGAAGGCGATCCGAATCTGATGGACGCGGGCGGCAGCTTCCCGAAACTCGTGCCCGGCATGGCATTTTTCGATTCTGTTGAGTCGTTTAGCCTGATTCGGGGCGGGCACATTGATGTGACTGTTTTGGGTGCGCTTCAGGTTTCTCGAACGGGCGATTTGGCGAACTGGATAATTCCAAAACGCGGAATTGGAAGCATCGGTGGAGCAATGGACCTCGCGGCGAACGCAAAGCGAGTTGTAATCGCTATGGAGCACACGGCGAGAGGCAACACGCCAAAAATCGTCGAGGAATGCACGTTTCCATTAACCGCACCCGGGTGTGTTGATGAGATTGTTACCGATATTGCGGTAATCAAGATTGATCGCGTGAGCGGTCGAATGATCCTGAGAGAAACTGCTCCGGGCTGGTCGTTCGAAGATGTTCAGGCTTTAACCGAAGCGACTTTGGTTGTTGATGGCGAAATCGTCGAGATTTCGTAACATCTGAGATTGTGCTGCACGTGATTTGCGGACGGCGAGTAGACTTTCGGCATGGCTTCGAACGATTCGTCCAACTCAAACGCATCAGATCCTCAAAACGAAACTTTCTACGAGTTTCGCAATTCGTTTTCTTACGGGTCGCGCACCGATCTGCTGTTCAAGTTTTTGAAATCTGGCTCCGAGCAGCAAGCTGATGATTTTCTACGAGAGTTGTTACATCTAACCGACGATTTGATCGACGATGGCGATGTTACGCCGATTGTCGAAGCGATTGTTCGTGCTCAATCAGGAGCATATGCAGGCCCAGGTAATTTTGAGTACGACGATAAGCCGTTTGCCAAGCTCGAGCAGCCTGTTTCGGAAAGCCGAATTGCGCTACTAACAACGACAGGGCACTTCGTCGGGGGCGACGATCCGAAACCGTTCGGAATGGAAAATCTCACTCAAGAGCAGGTCGTGAAGATGAGTGGTGAGTTCGGCAAGACTGATCCGGTACTTTCCGAGATTCCGATCACCACCCTGTTAGATAATTTAGAGGTAAACGAACGAAGAGCCAACACGGGGCGCTCACTTCGCAAAAAACGACCGCATGATGCGGTTTTCAAGTTACAAATTTATGAGTGTGCGCGTGATTTGACGGTTTTTAGCCGGATTCCGCATGTAAAATCAAACGATGTTTGAGTCACTTTCCGACAAGCTTGGCGGAGTCTTCGGCAAGCTAACCAGTAGCGGTAAATTATCTGAAAAAGACATCGACGCGGCTCTCCGCGAAGTTCGACTAGCGCTGCTCGAAGCAGACGTCGACTTCAAAGTAGCGCGCCAGTTCGTCAAAAACGTCAAAGAACGAGCCGATGGCGACAAGATCTACGCCTCGCTGACCCCCGGCCAATCGGTAATTCGAATCGTTCGTGAGGAACTTGCTGAGATTCTAGGCGGCGAAGCAGCCGAGCTCGCTCGTGCCGACAAGCCACCGAGTGTCATCATGCTCGTTGGACTTCAAGGTGCTGGTAAAACCACGCTCGCGGCAAAATTGGCACTGTGGCTGCGTAAGCAAAAACAGCCCGTTATGATGGCAGCCTGTGACTTACAACGTCCTGCTGCTGTCGATCAGCTAAAACAGCTCGGAAAGCAGCTCGATCTCACCGTATATTCAGAAGAACCATCAAGCTCCACACCTGTGAAGGTCGCCAAGGCAGCCTACAAAAAGGCTCAGGAAGAGGGTGTTCACTACCTGATTCTCGACACGGCAGGTCGCCTTGCTATTGATGACGATCTCATGAGCGAACTCGAAGAGATTCGCGATGCAACTTCGCCAGTAGAAACGCTACTTGTTCTTGACGCGATGACGGGTCAGGACGCAGTACGTTCTGGTGGCGAGTTCAACGATCGAATCGGTGTCACTGGAATGGTACTCACCAAGATGGACGGTGACGCCCGTGGTGGTGCCGCTCTTTCTATGCGATCGGCGACTGGCGTGCCTATCAAGTACATCGGTGTTGGTGAGCGACCTGATCAGTTCGAGGTGTACCACCCAGATCGTATTGCTTCACGGATTCTGGGTATGGGAGATGTCGAGTCGCTTATCGAGAAGGCCGAATCTCAGTTCGATTCTGAAGAAGTTGCCGCTCTCGAAGCGAAGATCAAGAAGAATCAATTTGATCTGAACGATATGCTGCAGCAGTTCCAGACCATCAAGAAGATGGGATCGATGACCGATATTCTGGGCATGATTCCTGGTATGGGTTCACTTCGAGGCAAGATCAATCCGAAGGACTTCGACGAGAAGCAAATGGGCCGAACCGAGGCGATTATTCACTCGATGACGATGGTCGAGCGAGAGAATCCGACGATTATCAACGGGTCGCGTCGCAAGCGAATTGCCGACGGCTCTGGAACCACGACTACACAGGTCAACCAGCTTCTGAATCAGTTCAAGCAGATGCAGAAGATGATGAAGAAGATGTCGGGTCCGGGTGGCAAGCGCGCACTGATGAACATGCTCAAGGGCTAGTTCGGCGTTTGGGTTACTTTGTGTTCAAATAGTTCGTTACCCAACTGGGTGTATCGTCGATAGAATCAGCTACTTGAATTTCACTGACACGAATGGCCACTTTGGCTCACGGAGTTTTACGAACGATGACTGTTGCACACTTGCGCACCTACACCATTAACAAAGGAATGCTCGACAGCTGGCTCGAGACCTTCCCAAAGCTCATACCGGTAATGGCCGAAGCTGGAATCAAGGTTGAAAGTAGCTGGGTTAACGAAGAGCGCACTCAGTTCATCTGGATTCGATCGTACGGCGACGATGCCACAAACATCGTAACTGCTGAAGCCAAGTTCTACGGAAGCGAATACTGGTTGGCTAACGTCGATCACGTACGAAGCCACCTGTCGCACCGCGAAATCGTTCAGATCGAAACCGCGTAGAGCGCTAAGTTCCTAACGTTGCGCCGTCGAAATCGGGTTGACCCCTGAGGAAATCGGCGGCAGCAACGGCTTGACGACCTTCGAGTTGAACTTTCTTTAGCTCGATCGACCCTGATCCAGTACCGACAATAAGCCGGTCTTCGTCAAGCACAACTACGCCAGCCCCAGATTCAAATTCAGTTCCTGAACTTATCTGGGCGTCAAGCACTTTTAAGCCCTTACCGTTCCAGCTCGTGAACGTACCCGGCCACGGATCGTACGCACGAATCATTCGATCTATACGTTCCGCAGACGACGACCAATCGATCTCGCCATCTGATCTTTCGAGAAGGCTAGTGACGCTTGCTTTGCTGTCGTCTTGTGGTCGTGGAGTCAGCGACCCTTCCTGCAATCCCTTAAGGACGTCAGGGAGCATCGACACCCCTTCCTTAAAGAGCGCACTCTGCAGCCCAGCACCCTTTTCGGTGCCAGACAACCGCACCGGCGTCGATTGAGCGAGGATCGGCCCAGTGTCCATTCCTTCGTCCAGGAGCATGATTGTCACCCCAGCGGTGTCCTCGCCTTCGAGTATCGCCGTTACGACTGGGCTGGGTCCTCTGTACTTAGGCAGCAGCGATGGGTGGATGTTCACAACTCCCATCGGGGGCACTTGAAGAATTTCGATTGGAAGGATTCTTCCGTAAGCGACGACTACGAACGCATCGGCATTTAGCTTGGTGAGTCGTTCTAGCTCTTCAACGTTATTTCTTAGACCTTTTGGGGTGAAGACAGGAAGTTCGTTTTGTAGAGCGAATGCTTTAACGGGCGTCGCTGTCTTGTTTCGGCCGCGACCGGAGTTACGGTCGGGCTGGCTGTAGATCGCGGCAATGTCGTGACCTGCAGCGATCAACGATTCAAGAGAAGCGGCAGCTTCTGTGGGCGATCCAAAAAATACTATTCGCATGTGAGCACTTTATAAGCCTCGCACTGGGCACGGCGCGCTGAAATCGCCAGTCCGGCCGAGGGTTGCATTGTTGGAGAATTATTAATTTTAGTGGTCGTCCAAACTGTGGCGTGACTGTTGTTACAAAATTGCTGGGAAATTGGTTGGAAATTCGAGCCAATTGAGTCATTCAAGGGGTTGCATACACCAGCCTAGCGCATGGTACGGTTGCCCTCAGGTTAGCACCACCACAGGCAACGTCCAGCATGCCTAAAATGCTGACCATAGCAATCACATAATCGGTCGATATTTTTTAAAAGCCAGCACTCCTGGCTCATGGATACTTGTGTCCAAAATTAGTGAGGGTTTGGCGACGGACAACGCACAACAAATCTGGAAAGCAGCTCTGGGGCAGCTCCAGCTTGAAATTCCCAGACCCAACTACGAAACGTGGTTAAAACCTACTTCAACGGTAGGTTTAGTCGATGATGTACTCACCATTTATACCCCGTCTCCTTTCGCAGCAGAGATGCTCGAAAAGCGTCTTTCGGGAACGATCATAAGAACCGTTTCACGAGTCGCTGGGCGAAAGCTTGAAGTGCAGTTCAAGCTCCAAGGTTCAAACGATGAACTACAACCAGAAAAACTGAATTCATTTGGCTCAGAAACGTCGGATTCTGAGCCAAATGAGACCACTGGGAAACTCGACTACGCAAAGTCTTATTCGCTCAAGCCGTCATTCAATTTCGAAACGTTCATCGTAGGCCCCTCGAACCGTCTTGCGCATGCTGCCGCGGCCAAAGTCGCCGAGTCTCCGGGAAATGTCTACAACCCTCTATTTATCTATTCAGAAGTAGGACTTGGCAAAACTCACCTGCTGCACGCCATTGGGCACACGCTAAGTTTGCGTGGCCAGAAGGTTATGTATGTAAGCAGTGAGCGATTCACGAACGAATACATCAACGCGATTCGCGAGGGAACGGCAAGCAAGTTCCGTGACCGATACCGAAGTGCCGATGTGCTGCTGATAGACGATATTCAGTTCATTGCTTCGAAGCCGCAAACCCAAGAGGGGTTCTTCCATACGTTCAACGAGTTGCACATGGCTGGCAAGCAGATCGTCATCACAGGCGATGAACCAACAAGCAAGAGTTTGCTTCAAGAACGTATTCAGTCGCGTCTCGCAGGTGGGCTCGAAGTAGATATACAGCAACCTGACTACGAATCTAGATATGCGATATTACAGAGTAAGGCTCGGAATCTCGAACCAGCGGTTCTGGATCATATCGCTCAACATGCTCACCAGAACGTTCGCGAATTGGAAGGTGCACTCAACCGCGTTGTCGCCTATTCGCAGCTGATAGGAAGTCCCGTTACCACTGAACTAGCCGATCAGGCACTAAAGAGTCTCCTGCCTGAAACTCCGAAAGACGTTGCATCCGTTGAAGAAATTCTCAAATCGATTTCCGAGTTCAGCGGCGTAACTATCGAACTCATTACTGGCAAAAGACGAGACAAAGAAACTGCTGACGCGCGCCGTATGGCGATGTATATGCTGAGGGAAGATGCTCACCTGACCTCGGCACGAGTTGGCCAAGCGCTAGGTGGCAAAGATCACTCGACTGTTTTGTACGCCCAAAAACGATTCGAGCAATTCATGGAAACAGATAGTTCGGTGAGGCATCAACTCGCTGCAGTTAGAGACATCATAATTCGATCCCGCCGAGTCAACCTCACGGCGAAGTAGATAGTCGGCATTACTCGAACGTTCGCTTCCCTACTCTGGCTTTGTTTATCAGACTCAACACCGAGCCTAAGTAGCGATGATGCTAGCTAAAGTCTGACATTCTCCGGAAGATATAGAAATCCTATAAATCAGATCGAACCTGTGATGTGAACAACTAATCAATCGTCGAATAAGTTTCTATATTAAGTGTGAATAAATTCTTATTAATACCTGAATAAATAACCAGATAATCTAAAGTGGTATTTCACCAGTAACATCTCAAAACTATTCACAGGAACTTATTCAACAGCAGATTAATTACTAACAACGAATTTCTTGAGTTGACCGTTTGTTACCAACCGTTTCTAAACAGTATCCTTATACTCAAGATAAGAGTGTTATTAACATATCAACAATGATTATTGATATTACTTTTAACTAAATAGAAATATTATTTGATCCAGTTATTCACATGTTAGATTCTGCAGTAATAGAGGCGCGCGCCGGAAATGGTGGACATGGACTCGTCGCTTTCATTCGAGAAGCACTTCTTCCTCGTGGTGGACCAGGTGGCGGTGACGGTGGTCACGGCGGAGATGTAGTTCTTGTAGCTGATAAATCGATCAACACTCTTACTAAGTTTCACTGGCAACCTCATTTCATTGCAAAAAATGGCACTAAAGGCGATGGACATGTTCGAAATGGTGCCAAAGGTGAAAGTGTTGAAGTATCTGTTCCAGTAGGAACCGAGGTTTGGCTTTGGGAGGACGCCGAAGATAAAGAACTTATCGGCGATCTGAGTCAGCACGGGCAGCGGATGGTCGTTGCTGAAGGTGGTCGTGGTGGCTGGGGCAATGCTCACTTTGTAACTGCTACTCACCAAGAGCCACTTCTGGCTGAGGCCGGTGGTGACGGTGAAATCCGACGAGTTCGTTTAAATCTTAAGCTTCTTGCCGATGTTGGGCTTATCGGTATGCCGAACGCCGGTAAATCGAGCATATTGACGGCTATTAGCGCAGCTCGACCGAAAGTCGCTGATTACCCGTTCACCACACTTGAGCCGGTTCTGGGCGTGGTTGAGGCGGGTCCGCAGGCATTTGTTGCGGTAGATATTCCAGGATTGATCGAGGGTGCCCACACCGGTGTTGGGTTAGGTGATGAGTTTCTAAAGCACGTTCAGCGAACTCGTGTGCTTGTTCACGTTGTCGACGGTAGTGAAGACGATGTTCCGCGTCGGATCAGGGCGATCAATGAAGAGATCGTTCAGTACGATTCTGAACTTGCAAAGAAGCCTCAAATTCTTGCGATAAACAAGCTCGACCTCGATGAAGTCTCGGTTTTGAAAGAAGAGATCGAAGAATCTCTCAAAGACTTTGATGGACTACATAGAGAGACGTTCTTTGTTTCTGCCGCGACATACGATGGTCTTGATGAACTAAAGCAAGCAATGTTTCGCTTGTTGAGATCGTCGTACGAGAACGAACCGCTAGCACCAGAAGTATCTGAACAAGAAATCCCGGTGCTTCGACCGGTTGTAAGAAAATCTACAGAAGTCGTAGTTCGTGAATCAGATGGTCAACTTCGAATCGTTCATGCAAAAGCGGTTCGCCTTGCTAAGGGAAGCAATTTGGAATCGCACGAGGCTCGATTGCAATTTCACCGACGTCTAGACCAGTTGAAAGTTACCAGAGCACTTAAAACTGCCGGACTGGAATCGGGCGACACAGTTCTGATCGGTGATTGGGAGTTCGACTGGGACTAATGTCTACTTCACGTATCACCAAGAGAGTGGGCGTGTTTGGCGGCACGTTCGATCCCATCCATGTTGGACATTTGGCTGTAGCTTCGGCTGTTCAAAAAGAACTCGGGCTCGATCAAGTGTTGTTTGTCGTTACGTCCGACCAATGGTTGCGAGAAACCCCCCCGGTTGCTTCCGCAGGTGATCGTTTGTGTATGGTTGAGATTGCTGTGTCGGACAAGCCAGGTTTTTCGGCATCTGATATTGATATCAAGCGAGAGGGATCGACCTATACGTTCGATACGCTCAACGACTTGCGGGATGAACTTGGCGAATCGTCTGAAATGTTCCTGATCGTTGGTGCCGATTCAGCGATGTCGATGGATCGATGGAAAAACGGTGATCGAATTCCGGAGCTAGCTAGTATTGTTGCCGTAGGGCGACCGGGGCAGGACTTTCAGATCGACGTGCTTGGCGAATCACACCCCGCGAGCAGTGCAGAGTATCTTGGCGGGCCGATGATAGACATTTCGGCGACCCATGTGCGGGGTTTACTTTCGGATAAGCGATCAGTCAGCGACGTGGTTCCGGGTTCGGTCGTTGACTTCATCGAAAAACAGGGTTTATATATCTAATTAGGAGCATTTTGCACATGGCAAACGGATCTGACCTCAAAAACATTGCTACACGCTTGTATGATCGTGCAATGGAGCTTGATTCGCTTCGGTTTGGCGACTTCACCTTGTCTTCGGGTGCGAAGAGCACCTACTACTTCGACGGGCGCATGCTTTCGACCGATCCTGAAGGCGCAGATCTGATTTCACAGGCGTTCAGTATTGCTATGGATGATGCCGGGATAGACGCGTTCGGGGGCCCTACCGTTGCCGCAGTTCCCATTGTTGGTGCGCTTGCTTTACGTTCGCATCTGGACGGCAAGAAGCGCACGGGGTTCTTTGTTCGACCTGAGAAGAAAGAGCACGGTGCCGGTAAGCAGATCGAAGGCAATCTTGAGCCCGGCATGCAGGTCGCGGCATTCGATGACACGATTTCGACCGGTGGATCGTTATTCCCGGCGATAGACGCGATCGAGGCGGCCGGATGCAAGGTTGTGCTCGCTATTGCAATTCTCGACCGTCACCAAGGAGGCGATGCCGAGTTAGAACGTCGGGGCATTCCGTTCTTCAAGCTTTGGGAATCGACCCCTGACGGCAAAGTGACGGTTGTTGTTTAGCCGGGTTATAGTGCGTACTCCCTTGGATCGATTTGTCCAACGGTTATCTTCCTTAATTGTTTTTACCGCCGCGATTCAGTGGTCGATTGGTGGAATGTTCGATTCGGGCGTCGGGCTCGTCCGGGCAGCAATTCGCCAACTTAGGGCCCTTCTTTTCCCCGCCTAGGAAAACGATGCCTTGGTTTGTACTGTATTTCATCGTGTTGGTGATCACGATCAGCTTTCATAGTTACTTTTCTGCAAATGCGCTAGACGTATTTGAAACTTTCCGGAAAACGTTCCTAGCGATAAATCTCGTCGCTTCGACCCTTCTAATTTTTATCTTTTATGGTTTTTTCGTGAATGCGTCGATTCGCGAACGTGCCAAAGCTAACCGATTGTTGCTAAACGTGTTATCTGCTGAGATCGAGGACACGCAGAAAGAAAGTGACAAAACTATTGCCGAACATCACGAGTCGGTTAGCGTGTTATTCGCCGATGTCGTTGAATTAATTCCGCTGTTTGTCGATCACGAGCCAACAGAAGTAGTCGACTGGTTGAACTAATAAGTACTCTCGGTTCTGGACGGTCTTGTCGAATGGCACGGACTTGAAAAACTGAGAACCACTGGCGATGGGTACGTGGTGGGGTCTAGTGTTCCCGGGTATCGCAAGGATCATTCGAAAGCGCTTGTTGCATGTTCACTCGACATGATCGAAGCGTTCAAGTCGTTGCCACTTCGTCGAGGTAGGTAAATGACGTTCAGATTTGGGATTAACTCAGCGCCAGTTGTTGCAGGTGTAATTGGCATATCGAAATTCCACTACGACTTGTGGGGCGACACAGTGAACATTGCAAGCCGTATGGAATCGTACAGCGAGGAAAGCCGGCTCCATATATCTCAAGGCAGACACGACTTAATTAAAGACGAATTCGGGTGTGTTTCTCGTGGTATGACCGATATCAAAGGCAAAGGCCTAATGCAGACATGGTTTGTTGAAAGGGTGTGCACCGCCTGAATCAGAACTGAAAATAGTGATCTATTACGAGTATAGGCAGGACGCGAAACGACCTCAGGAGAAATCCCGAGGTCGTTTTCTACTTTTATTTGTTGCTTGTTTCGGTCGAATTATTTTTGTATAAGTAGCAGTTCTAAACGTCTAGGTTTTTTACTTCTAGGGCGTTTGCTCGGATGAAGTTTCGGCGGGGTTCTACATCGTCGCCCATAAGGGTTCGGAACATGTCATCTGCCGCAATGGCATCCTCCGCGGTAACTCGAAGCATGACCCTTTCGTTAGGGTCCATCGTGGTCTCCCAGAGCTGCTCAGGGTTCATTTCACCGAGACCCTTGTATCGCTGAACGTTTACGCCCGATCGATCGGAGTTGTTATCGAGCGTTGCAGGCAGGTCCTGCCATGCGACGCCGGTAGCAACGATATTGTCGGCCTTTTCGATCGTTAGCATGCCAGCTTCGAGAACTTCCTTGATGATCGGGTAGATCGTGCGCAGGCGGAATACCGCCGGGTTTTGGAATATGTCCTTGGTCAGCGTGTAGCCATCGATTTCGTATGTTCGATCTGGAAGTATTTCCGGTTCGACACCTTCTTCGATCACATCTTCGATAACCGAATCCTCAGCAGATTCTGATGTCGAATCGTCTGCAGATCCACCAAATAGCGAAGCCTGAGCAGTCTCAACAGGAACAGCTGATTCTTCAGGTCGCTCAGGCCTGAAATCCATCTTCACGTATTCAGGATCTTTGACCAACTTGTCGATCACGCTCTCTGGAATGTTCAAAACCCGAGCTACTTCGAGCGAGTCAATGTAGTCGCGAAGTGGTGTGAGAACTCGGCCGATTTTCGTGCTCTTCAGATCGATGTTGCTGTCGTTTTCAGCAGTAATTCGCATTGATCCGTACAGGCGGTTTGCTGTCCATTCATCAAGCTCGGCTTCCGAGTACAGCCAGCGAGATGAACGACCCCGTGACGCTTTGTAAAGCGGTGGCTGAGCGATGTAGAGATGACCGTTTCCGATGATTTGCGGCATGTTGCGGAAGAAGAACGTCAGTAGTAGCGTACGAATGTGCGCTCCGTCGACGTCAGCGTCCGTCATGATGATCACTCGGTGATAGCGGAGCTTTTCTTCGTCGTAGTCTTCACCCAAACCGGCACCGAGTGCGGTGATGAGTGCTGCGATTTCTTCGTGAGCCAACATTCGTTCAGGTCTAGCCTTCTCGACGTTAAGGATCTTTCCACGTAGCGGAAGAATTGCTTGGTTCTGTCGTTCCCTGCCCTGTTTTGCAGAGCCACCAGCTGATTCACCCTCAACGATGTAAATCTCTGAGGATGCTGGGTCTTTCTCTGTGCAGTCGGCGAGCTTGCCAGGTAGTGATCCGCCGTCCATCGCATTTTTGCGAATGACGAGGTCACGAGCCTTCTTTGCGGCAGCCCGAGCACGTGCTGCGGTGGTCGATTTGTTGATAATCAGTGCGCCATCGCTGGGGTTATCTTCGAGGAACTCGACGAGCTTGCGGCCTACCACCTGCTCAACGGCGCCCTTCACTTCAGGGTTGCCGAGCCGGCCTTTGGTCTGACCTTCGAACTGGGGGTCTTTCACTTTCACGGAAATAACGCACATTAGGCCTTCACGGGTGTCTTCACCCGATAGGCTCTTTATGTCGTCCTTGCCGGTTCCGAGAAGGTTATTTTTCTTTGCGAAATCGTTGAGCACACGTGTTAGTGCTGAGCGGAACCCGGTTACGTGTGATCCGCCGTCTCCGGTGCGGATCACGTTTGCGAACGAGAGAGTGTTTTCGATGAACGATTCGTTGTACTGCATGGCAACTTCGACAACTACGTCGTCGATAGTTTCCTGTGCGTACATAACGTTTGGATGAACTGAACCTCGTCGACGGTTGAGTGATCGAACGAAACTTTGTACTCCTCCATCGAACATGTAAGTCACATCGTTGAACGGCCAGACATCGTCGTGCCACTCGGATCGTAGGTGGATAGTGAGTCCTTGGTTCAGGTAAGCCATCTCTTTGAATCGAGCGGAAATAATGTCCCAGTCGTATCCAATTTCGGGGAAGATTTCGGCGTCGGGCATCCACGTAACGGTTGTTCCTGTACCGGGAGCATCGGTTTCTTCAGGATTGCGGACATCCATATCTCCGATGGATTTTCCGCGTGCGTATTTCTGGGTACTTACTTTGCCGTCACGACGTACTTCTACAGTGGTCCACTCAGACAGCGCGTTCACTACGGATGCACCAACACCGTGAAGCCCACCTGACACTTGGTAACCCTTGCCGCCGAATTTTCCTCCGGCATGAAGGGTGGTCATGACCGTTTCAAGGGCGGACATGCCCGTTTTCTTATGCTTGTCCACAGGAATTCCACGTCCGTCGTCAACGACCGTCACGGAGCCATCTTTGTGGATAGTGATATCGATTCGGCTGGCGAAACCTGCCATAGCTTCGTCGACACTGTTGTCGACGATCTCACGAATTAGGTGAAATACACCTTCAAGCCCGGTTGTACCGATGTACATACCTGGTCGTTTTCGGACGGCTTCCATGCCCTCCATGACGGTGATGTCATCCGCGCTGTAATCAGCCGAGCCGCCGGTGATGTCCGAGCCTGCGCTTTTTCGCTTTGCCATTCGTTATCCTTGCCAAGTTGGCCATCTGGACCATGTGGTGCGATACGCTTTTCGATCCGAATAATCCGGTTGATCCAAGCACAGCTTGGGCTTTTGGTGCGTGTGTGCGAGGAGCAAGAGATCGGACGTTCAATCAGAATTGATTCGCGTGAGTTTACGTAACCTGTAAACGAGAGCCTAATTCTACCATTTTTAGGCGGTGTTCGCCCAGTTTGAGACAAGTATGACGACAGTATAAAATCGACCCACATTTAGATTGCCCGCGCTTGGGATTTATTTCGCATTGGACGAACAGTGGATACTTCGAGCCAACAATTCGTACTTTTTATCGCTTCTGCGCTGCTAATCGTTAACGTCGGATCGGTTATCGCTATCTGGTTGGATAAGCGCCGTGCAAAGAAGGATCAATGGCGAATTAAAGAGTCGGCTCTTCTAGTTTGGGCTCTAGTTGGTGGATGGCCGGGCGGTATTTGGGCGATGCGCAGGTTTCGGCATAAGACATCAAAACGATCCTTCATCGCTAAATACGTGTTGGTCGTTCTGTTCAACATTGCGCTCGTAGTAGCTGTGGTATTTGCTGCAATTGCATGATGAAACTCAACACATTTGACGATCAAGCAGGTCTATAATCTCGCCATCCGAGTGAAGCATGCTATTCCCCTGAGCGCGTTGTTTCCCCGGATTTTGTATTTATATCTGAATGAAGCAGCAGATGCATGAACCTAAAACAAGCAACCTGCTTTGCCTAAGAAACCCGAGGGTTAACCGTGGAAATCGACCGCGATATATTGTTGCTGATGCTTCGCCGTATGTGGATGATTCGAAACTTCGAATTGAAAGTCATGGAAGTTCACAGTGCGGGTGAATTCAGTGGTGCCGCTCACCCATACATTGGTGAGGAAGCCGTTGCAGTTGGCGCCTGCGCCGCTTTGGAAGACACCGACTACATTACTGGCAACCACCGTTCCCATGGGCACCCAATCGCTAAGGGTGGCCGAGTCGACAAGGCGATGGCCGAGCTTTACGGCCGAGTCGATGGGTACTGCAAGGGCAAGGGCGGATCGATGCACCTTGCCGACTATTCGATCGGCATTCTTGGTGAATCGGGCATTCTTGGCTCGTCAGTCCCAGTAGCCGTTGGTGCGGCTCTAGCGGCGCACATTCGAGGCGACAAATTTGTTTCGATGGCGTTCTTCGGTGATGGAGCTTCTAACCAGGGCGCTCTTCACGAATCGATGAACCTCGCTTCGGTGTGGAACCTCCCAGTTATTTTCCTTTGTGAGAACAACCAATACGCTGTGACGACTTCTTACGCCGAAACCGTGGCTGTAGATCACGTTTCTGACCGAGCTTCGGCATACAACATGCCTGGAATGCTCGTTGATGGGCAAGACGCTATTGCAATGTACGAGGCGACGTCCGCTGCTGTGAAGCGAGCTAGGGCTGGTGAAGGTCCGACTTTGATCGAGGGTTTGACCTACCGATTTGAAGAGCACTCTCTGGGTCTTGGCCGAGTAGCACGTGGTGCGTATCGAGATGAGGCAGAAATTGCCGAGTGGCGTAAGCGCGATCCGCTCGACATTCTCGAAAAGACTCTAATTTCTCAGGGAATCGCTACTCGTGAGGAGTGTGATGCAATAAATGCCGAGACGGTTGAAGAGGTCGAAAAAGCAACCGAGTTCGCTCGAAACAGTCCGTTCCCAGAGCCAGAAGATTTGTTTGAGGACATGTGGGCGAATCCAATTCCACTGCCGTAGACCAACTTTTTATTCATATTTCAAAAAGTATTTCTCAGTTCACAGGTAATAGATCAAAATGGCGCAGACCGTATTTTTAGAAGCAATCAATCAGGCAATCCAGGAAGAGATGAGACGCGACGAAAGCGTTTTCATTCTGGGTGAGGACATCCGTAGAGCAATCTATGGCGCGACAGCCGATCTCCTCAGCGAGTTCGGCGAGAAGCGTGTCCTCGATACTCCTCTTTCGGAAAACGGCTTTTTTGGTGCTGCAATTGGTGCATCGCTCGTAGGCATGCGACCGGTTGTTGAGACCCTAACCAGCTTCATGTGGGTCGCAATGGACCAGCTCATCAGCCAGGCCGCAAAAATGCGGTATATGTTCGGTGGGCAGGCAACGCTTCCAGTCGTATTCAGAGCATCGATGTTCTACGGCGCTGGATCAGCGGCTCATCACTCCGACCGTTCGTACCCGATGTTTATGAACATGCCCGGAATCAAGATCATTGTCCCGTCGAACCCGGCTGACATGAAAGGTCTATTGAAGACGGCGATTCGTGATGATGACCCGACTATCGTGTTTGAAGATGGCACGCTGTTCGGTATGAGAGGCGAGGTTCCTGACAATTCAGAACTTCCGGGCGAAGAACTATTGGTTCCGTTCGGTGAGGCTCGAACAGTCCGAGAAGGTACCGATTGCACGATCGTTGCTATTGGTGGCGCAGTGAACCATTCGATTGCAGCTGCCGATCAGTTGGCAGCTGAAGGTATTTCAGTTGAAGTCATTGACCCACGAACGCTTGTGCCGCTCGATAAGAAGTCGATTCTCGAATCTGTCGAGAAGACGGGTCGATTGGTGATTGCCGATCCTGCCCACAAGGTTTGCAGTGCTGCTTCCGAGATTGCTTCGATCGTTTCTGAAGAAGGCTTCTGGTCGCTTCAGGCTCCGATCCAGAAAGTGGCTTCGGAACAGGTTCACATCCCTTACACACCTTCTCTTGAGAAGCACGTTTACCCCGATGCACCAAAGATCATCGCGGCGGTAAGGCGCACGCTCGAAAGCTAGGTATCTTAGCCACGATTTCTCAGAAATCAGTAGTGATAAAAAGCCCCGGGCGTAAACCCGGGGCTTTTTTTGCGCGACGCGATAGGATGTGCAAGACAAGGGGGGGCAGGGAAACCTCTTCCCTACCGCAGCAAAGCGGAGCGGGGGGATCTGAATCGTTGCAATTACCAACGTTGTTCACGGGTATCGGAGGAGATCATGAAAATGAATTCAGGGTTACAGGTTGCTTGTATGTTGCAGCAACGAGTTGAGTTGGCTTGCTACCGTCGGGAAGAAGGAGTTTAGCTGCTGTAGTATCGATTTTTTACGGTAGTCTTTTAATCCGCATTCGAACCATCATCCCTACGACTCATTTACACCCCCGGAGCATCCTGTTGAATCCTGTTTTTGAGAATTGCAAGGCACTTACGTTTGATCTGTTCGGGACTGTGCTTGATCTTGGAGGGTCGCTAACTCCTCATTTAAAAATATTCTTGGACGGTGAAGGGTCAGATATCGACCCTGCGGCTATGTGGCAGCAGCTTCGGTACCGACAGCGAATCGAGCAGTATCAGGACACGCTGGTTGAACTTGGGCACTCGGGATATCTCGAAACCGTGCAGAAGGCGTTCGACTACGTTGCTCGAGCAAACAAGCTCGATCCAACGTCCGATCAGACCGACACGTTCATGGCAGGTTGGCAGGAGCTTTCGCCGTTTTCAGAGTGCGTTGCCGGGCTTGATCGACTAGGCAAACGGTACAAACTAATCGCGCTTTCGAACGGAAACCCCTGGTTCCTCGACCATCTGGTGAAAAACCGTATTAAGTACCATTTCGACGATGTGATGTCGGTCGAGCAGGCGGGCTATTTCAAGCCAAAACCCGGCGTTTACCGTCGTGCTGCTCGTAATCTGGGCATGGAGCCGGGCGAGCTAATCATGGTTTCCGCGAATTCGTTCGATGTGATGGGAGCGAGAACCTGCGGGCTTCGTGGTGCGTATGTAAATCGATACGACTTGCCGTTCGAGGATACCCACGATATGTATAAGCCCGATGCGACTGTGCTCAACTTCACCGAGCTGGCCGATGCCCTCTTGTCCCGAGAGGGTGGCTAAGTGGGATTCCAACTAAGACGCTTGGGAATTCATGATCGGAATGTCGAATATGTTCGCGGGCAACGACGAAATCCATGGTTGAGGCAATGGCCTCGATGGAGTTCTTGAATCGTGGGAAGGTCCTGGCGCCCACATAGTCATAAGTCGCTCGAAATCCGACGATACAAATCGCGTGGCTATCGCAACAGCGCCGGAAAGCAGATTCGCCCACGAGTTGAACTTTTCATTTGCATCTCAAGCTGATCTCCTAGAGTAATTCGCCCAGCGAACCTCCCGAACTACTGTTCAACTGCGCTAAACTAGCCGTTGGCGCGGTATTCCTGATTCCAATCTCAGAGTTTCGCCTGCACTCGTTTTATGCCGGGTAAGGCGACGCACAGCCAACCGACGTTGCGCCCGGCAGTTGGCAAATAAAGAACGGTAAACGGTAAATATGTCTGCACCTATCACCCTGCCACAGTGGGGCATGGGGATGAACGACGGCGAAGTCATCAAATGGCTAAAGGCTGTCGGCGACCCGGTCGCTAAAGGCGATCAACTTGTCGAGATAGAATCTTCAAAAGTGAATGCTGAAGTCGAAGCGACTGCAGATGGCACGCTCGGCAGAATCGATGTTGAAGAAGGACGAATAGTCGATGTCGGAACCGTTCTCGGGCACGTTCTCGAAGCAGGCGAATCGGAAGCTGATCTTCCTGATGTAGTTCCAGCTCGTGGACCCGCCGGTGCTCCCGTTCCGGTGGCCGTAAAACCTGCCTCAGCTCCTGCCGCCGCCGGAGTCGCTCCAAAGGGTGGCAAGCAGATCGTCACTCCTAGGGCACGTCGGCTAGCCAAAGAGATGAATGTTGATCTCACTGGTGTTTTGGGTACTGGTCCTAGTGGTCGAGTTACAGAGGACGATGTGAAAACTGCTGCAGCAGCTCCCGCAGGAGGCACAACTGCTGCCGCTGTTCCTCTGCCAGAATCTGTTGTTCCAGTAAAAGAAACGATCAATCTGTCGGGTCTCCGAGGAACTATCGCACGGCGTATGACTGAAAGTGCGACGATTCCAGCAGTCACTCTTTCGACTACTGCCGACGTTACCGACGCTGTCGCATTCCAGCGTGAACTCGTTGGTCAATGGCGTCAGCACAAGCTGCGTCCTCAGTACCAGGATCTTGTAATTGCGGCTGTTGCGCGTGCGCTCAAAGAATCTCCAATCGCCAACTCGCATCTCGTCGGTGACGAAGTTCGAGTGCTCGACGAAGTGAACGTCGGAATCGCAATGGCGATTCCTGAAGGCCTGTTGGTTCCGGTTATCAAGAACGCAGACCAGAAATCTCTATTGGAAATCGCACAGGAAGTTCGTGAACTCGCTAACAAGGCCAAATCGAACAGCCTTTCGATCGACGAAATGACGAACAGCACGTTCTCGATCACCAATTTGAGCTCGTATAAAATCGATACCTTCGCCCCCCTGCTGAACCAGCCTGAGATCGGAATTTTAGGTGTTGGAACAGTTGAAGAACGAGCTGTGGTTGTCGATGGCGAAGTCGCTATTCGATCAATTGCCAACTTGAACCTTGCGTTCGACCACCGAGCGTGGGATGGCGCTCCGGCAGCCGAATTCGTACGGTCAATTGCCAAATTCCTCAGCGATCCAAGCTGGATGAAGGCGTAAGCGTCGGCACTTGTCACTAATGGCAGTTTTGGGACTTTTTAATTGAGCACAGTCGGAATAATCGCAAATCCTGCGGCGGGTAAAGACATTCGCCGTTTAGTAGCCCACGGTCGAGTAGTCTCGAACCAAGAGAAAGCGAACATTCTTCGGAGGGTGTTCGCTGGTGTTGTTTCGACCGGTGCTGATCGACTTCTTGTGATGCCAGATCATTCAGGACTGGCGCGCCCTGCTGCTAATGATGTCGAAGGCCAGATCAAGATCGATTATGTCGAAATGCCGGTCGCTGATCACCAAGGTGCTTCGACAAATGCTGCCCGTGCAATGGCAGAACAAGGCGCAGATAGCATTGTGACTCTTGGGGGAGACGGCACGAACCGTGTCGTTGCCAAAGGTGCTGGCACTGTTCCGCTAGTTCCTATTTCAACGGGAACGAATAATGTGTTCCCCGCGAATACCGAAGGTACTCTTGCAGGAATCGCCGCCGGAGCGATGGCGACAGGTGCGTTGACCATCGAAGAGGCCTGCCGACGTTCGAAGCGAATCGATATTTATGTAAACGGCGAGCGTCGAGATGATGCGCTAGTTGATGCTGCGGTGTCGAATCAGATGTTCGTCGGCGCCAGAGCCGTTTGGGACACCAAGACTCTACAATCAATGTTTCTGACTCGAGCTGAACCGGCAAGTATTGGGCTATCGTCGATTGGGTCGAGAATCATGCCCATTTCGATCGATCAAGAGTACGGGCTTTACATTCGACTTACTGGTGAACCGGGCGAGAACGCCACTACAGTGCGGGCACCCATTGCTCCTGGCACGATTGTCGACGTAGAAATTATGGAGTGGCGTAAGTTCTATCCGGGTGACAAGATCGCAGTCGATACCCAGCCTGGAACTTTTGCTCTTGATGGCGAACGAGAAGTTGAGTTGCTCCCAGGTCACGATGTATACGCGGCCTTGGCGACGGATGGTCCGTGGGTAGTCGATGTGCCACTGGCACTTACGTTGCTGGCTACGAAGTAACTTCTAGAGCAGGCCAAGAAGGTGCTGTAAGTGGCTTCTGAACGTCTGAACGTGGCATTGATCGGTGCAACCGACAAAGTTGTGGCTCCCGCGCATTTGAACGGACTTTGCGGCTGCAAAGGCCGACAAGTACGTCTACTGCGAGAAACCGATGACCCACTCACTTCGCGCAGCGAGCGCTATCGTCGAGGCTCACCGTAAAGAGGCTAGTGGGATACTGAAATAAATTCAGCATGACACTGTAAGTTGTTCGAGTGTAGAGATGGAGAAACTTGACGAAATGACGGGACCTATATTGGGCTCAAGTTCGGAAAAGTACACGCATGGGCATCATGCTTCTGTTGTTGCTGCTCATGCAGTGAGGCGTGCGAGCGAGGCGGCGGCGTTTGTGTTGCCACAGCTGAAATCTCCCATGCGGGTATTGGATTTTGGGTGTGGTCCGGGAACGATCACGAACGATCTAGCGGAGCATCTGCTTCCTGATGGATCGCTCGTAGGAATCGACAGCTCGGACGCTGTAATCGAACAGGCACGTAATGCTGCTACTGAGAAAAATATAGCCAACGTCGAATTCGAAGTGAATTCAATCTACGAAACCGGCTACGAGTCATCTGGTTTCGATGCTGCGTACGCTCATCAGGTTTTACAGCATTTGTCAGAACCAGTACGAGCGCTTGAAGAAGTGAAGCGAGTGCTCAAGCCCGGTGGAATTTGCGCCGTTCGTGAGGTCGATTGGGGCGCTTCGGCTATTTGGCCAAACGATGAACGACTTTCGAAATTCTTCGATGTGTACAGCAAAGTTGCCGAGCGTAACGGCGGTGATGCGTTTGCAGGTCGACGTTTGAAGCAGTGGTTCACCGATGCTGGATTTAGCGATCTAGTCGTGACAACTTCAACTTGGACGTTCGCCGAAGGGAGTGGTCTTAAGTGGTGGGGCGACCAGTGGGCAGACCGGATTTTAAGCTCGGACCTCGCAAAACGTGCTGTGGAATATGGAATTGCCACAGACAGCGACCTGAAAGATATTTCACAGGGCTGGCTTGATTGGGTTCAGGCAGAAGGTGCTTTTTTCTCGTTTATACAGGTCGAAGTGGTTGGGGAGAGGGCATAATGCACGGCGTTTCGCTGTGGCACGAGGCCATCTCCGCTTTTAAAGATCGGACATAGCTCGGGTTGATTCTAGTTTTCAGGCGATTCCGCTCTAATCTCGTACAATCTCTCGCGCTCGCAATCTCCGTTCTGCTGACAACGACGATCATCGCGGGCGCCCCGATGTATCTAAACACAATCGAGTCGCTTGGGCTCAGGTCAGTGTTGGATACCCTCTCGCCTGCCAACAGGAATCTGCTGATTTCTGTCGATAATTTTCCGTTGACCAATAGCTCAATAACAGCGGGGTCCGAGAGAGTCGAGACTACGCTTGGTGCGCTCGGTGACCTGCCATTAAGTGTTGCCCAGGAGTCGCACACGAGGGCACACTACTGGGCGTTCGAGCCTGACGCAATCATCCCCGGTCGCTCTTCCGACAGTGCGATTCTCAATCGATTCGTAGGATTTCCAGATCACGTTGAGTTCATTGACGGGCGTGCGCCCGATCCGGCTGTTAGATCTGAACCTGGGGTTCTTGTCGCTGAAGCTGCGATTCCATTTGTTCGGGCTGAAGTGCTAGGGGTTAACGTTGGCGACCATATTTGGCTTGCCTCAACGCCGGTAGACCCCCCATATCTGAAACTTGAAGTCGTAGGCAGGTTCACGCCACGCGATCTCCAAGAAGAGTTCTGGTTTGACCTCGGATTCGAAGCGGTCGAGCCACCGAGTGCGTCGTTGGTTGCGAGGCACCCACTTCCTCTTTTCATAGCCGGAGACGGGTTGCTTGATCTTGTCGCCGGTGGCCCTGCCTCGATTGGATCGAGTCGTTGGCTGGTTCAGTTGAACATTGATGAAATCAACGATCAAGGCCCGGCTGCAGTTGAGCGACAGATAGGTGCTGCATCCCGAAGGCTTCGCTCGGAATTTAGAGAAGCGACGCTTGTATCGGCTTTAGATAATCGATTTGGAGCGCTTCGAGAAGAGATCGTATTCGCTCGAATACCGGTGCTGATGGTGGGCGGTGTCCTACTAGCCGTTGCCGTGTTTCTATCGATCACTTCAGCGGGATCGTTGGTATCACGGACGCGTGTTGATACCGGAAGATTGAGTGCTCGTGGGTTCAGTAGACGGCGTATTGCTCTAAGCCGTTTTTACGAATCGGCACAGTTGGTATTTGTTCCAGCGTTCGTCGCACCGTTTTTAGCGTTCGCCGTTATTTCCTCGTTTGATCTGCTGCCTGAGTACGAATTGGCGACACTCGGTGGAGGAGTGCCCGTTCGATTGGTGTGGCAGGCATTTGCGGCGTCGTTAGCCGGTGGGTTCGTACTACTTGTGTACATGCAGCTGATCGCCTTTTCGGCGAACGCACGGGAGATCGATTCCGATCGCTCCACGTTGGAGCGGGTCGAAGAGCGGCCATTTTTTCAACGTAACTATCTCGATTTGATATTTCTGATATTTGGCGGCGTTGTGCTCTGGGATTTGACCACGGAAGAATCGGTAGTCGCCGAGCGAACTGGGCATGTGGGTGACGTCGATCAGCTGTTGGTGTTCGCCCCTGCGATTTTCTTGGGAGTCGTGATCGTATTTTCGCTTAGAGTCATGCCAAAAGTCGCACGGATTGCCTCGGCGGTGGTCAGTAAGCGAGGCCCGACGTGGCTGCATATGTTGGTGGTTATGTTCGCGAGGCTGCCGAATACGTACGCGTGGCCGTTAGCGATCATCGGAATGGCGACGGGGTCGATAGTCCTCTCGACGACCGTCTCTGCTTCGTTGGAGCGTAGTGCGGTCGATCAGGCTGGTTACGAGGCTGGTGCGGATCTACGAGCACTTCCGGTCGATTTCAACAGCGGCCCGAGAACTGTAATTTTAGATCGAATTCGCAGTATCGAGGGCGTTATGGGTGCTTCAATTGGATTACGAACGATTGGGGGGCTTCGTGATGGAGGGTACGGTGCTCCATTTGAGTTTCTTGCAATCGAACCGGAAGAATTTTCCAGGATAGGAATCTTGCGAGACGACTACGCCGATAAGCCGATAGAAGAGCTTTTGGCTGGCATGGCCACTTCGAACGGATTTGACTCGGTGTTAACCTCACTTCAGCTCGTCGACGATCCTGATCAGGTTGGGCTGAGGATGAAGGCGAGTTCATCTGAGGAATTCGTTCGCTTAAGTCTGAGATTAGTGGATGCCGTCGGTAGGTCTTGGTCGGTTGATTTGGGGTCACTAACCTCTACTGATTGGGAGTTGCGAACCAGTGATGTTCCTGAAGCTGCGGTGCGACCTGTTGAAATAGTTGGAGTCGTATTTTTCGAGCAGGCAAACGATCAACTTGGTACTCCGATGACGGTTCTTGTAGATGATTTGATTAAGGTAAAAACTCGGGCACATGACAGCGCAACCGAATCCAAGACTGAAGCGGTAGTCGATTTTGACGATATCGAAGATTGGTATCCGCTCGCTTCGATCAAAGGCATAGATACGGTGATTAGTTCGGTTGTGCACAACCGTACAGGGCAGGCTGGTAGCGCGATTCAAATCGAACTCGGGGCAGGAACGAACCGAGGTGTTCGAGGGATCGTCAGAACGGCGACTGAGCTGGTTCCCGTATTGTTCAGCACTGAAGCGATAGAGGAGAACGATCTGTCAATTGGCGACCGTACTGTGATCCATGTATTCGAACAGTCGATTCCAGCACGAATTGTCGGCGAATTAGATTACTTTCCAACTATGGATTTAACTCAGTCGGGCTTTGTAATCGCCGACTCGGCATCACTTTGGACCTATCTTTCGATGAGCAGCTTCAATTCGGCAGGTTTCTTGGAAGAAATGTTTATCGGGCTCGATAATTCTGGTGATGAAGAAGTGATCGCGGAGATTTCTGATGCGATTGGCGGTATTCACGCCATGATCGATCGCGATGACCTCGAGAGCAATTCGCTGGTTACGCCGCTGGCAATTGCTGGCTGGCGCGGGGCTGCAATAATCACATCGGTACTCGCAGTGGTTCTTGGCGTGTTTGGATTCATAACCTTCGCCCCAGCTAGGCCGTCGGGCGATCACCATAAGTTGGCAGTACTCGGTTCGCTGGGAGTTAGGAAATCAGTGCTCCTAGCTATTGTCGTTGGCGAGTCGGTGACCGTTCTGGTGATCGGAGTTGGGGCTGGCCTCGCAGCCGGAATTTTCATGGCGAGATTGGCTGTGGATACGACGACGCAGACCACTGCTATTGGAGCGATCGTGCCGCCAATTCAGTTTTCAACTGAGTGGACGTTTATTGGGGTACTGGTGAGTGGACTGGTGCTCGCGGTAGTCGCAATTGTTACGTGTGATTACATCGCCCTCAGGCGGATAAATCTTGCGGGGGCGACAAAAGGCTAGCGAGCGTGCCAGCACTCTCTAGCTTGTGATTTCGAAGATTTCGGTGTTGTGGGTTTCGGCTAGGAGCGGGTAGATCTGATCGAAGATAGTCGTGATTCCCAGAGTATTGCGAACTGCGCTTCGTGACGCTTCATAGTCGGCGATTGAATCCCAAAGTTGCTCGGTTTGCAGCATCCCGTGCGATCCGTGCCAGCCTTTGTACACAGTCGGCTTCTTGTAACCGGCAGCTTCCATTGCGGAACTTGCCTCATGTACAAGAGCAGCAAGTTTGCCGCCGGTGCCGGGTTTTGGAAGGTAAGTGCGTCGAACAGCAATCATTGGAAAAACTTTCTTATTTGAGATGTCGAACTTGAACAGCGAAACGGCGTTGACGGGCTTAGATCTTGAAACTGCGCCAATCTCGCTCGAATCGATCCTTGCTCTTCATGCCAGATACGGTCGGTTCGCTAAGGATCGTATCGGGCCCCCCCTCGGCTAAGAACTCGCCGCCAACGGTAGCTGATCGACCGCCAGAGTACGACATGTAGCAGAAGCCAACACCGTCATATGGCTCTGGTTCTCCAGTTTCGTTAATTCGGCTAGCGATTACCTCGCCGACCTTCATGCCTTGACCCGCGGCGAATACGCCAGCTTTTGGAATGGCGAAATCTCCCGATGGCACAACGTTCACATCACCAATTGCAAATACGTTGGAAGTGGCTGTTTCCAAATTGGTCTTGTTCACAGGAACCCACGGCTTGCCGCCAGAGACGCCGCTTGCAGCTACGATATCTGGCATTTTGTGAACTGGAACCGTTGCGATGATATCGGCGGTAGTCGTCGAGCCATCGGCGAACGACGCTTCCCTGCCGTTAGCTGAAACTTCGGTTACTCCAGCCCCGGTGACAAGTTCGATTCCGCGTTGGTCTAGAGCGCTTCGAACTCGTATCGATGCCTCTTTACCGGCTACACCGAGTGGCCCAGGTTCGGGAATATAAATTGAAATTTTTAGGTCTTTTCGAATGCCTTTGTTCTTAGCCCACCAGTTGAGGATCATGGCTGTTTCGAATGGTGCAGGCGGGCATTTATATGGCGGCTTCGCGGCGGCAATAACGATCTTGCCTCGCTTCAGTCGACTAAGACGACGTCGCAAGTGACGGGCGTAGTCAAAATCGTAGAACGAGTAGGCATCTTTCGCACCAGGGACGGCATCCCAGTCGTATGCGGCACCGAGTGCAATAACTAGATAGTCGTAATCTAGTGTGGCAGCCGATGTTTCGACCTTCTGGCCTGTCGTGTCGATAGCGTCGATGTTCGCTTCGACGAACTTGATACCGCGATTAGCAAGTCGACCCAGCGACCTGCCAGTTTTGTCGGTGTCTCGTTCACCAACTATCAATAGTGGGTTCATTCCACAAAGATGCGACACTCTATTTCGATCGACGATCGTTACTTCATGAGTAGCGTCCAGAAATGCGCGTGCGCTGATCGCAGCCTGCACTCCTCCGAAACCACCGCCCAGAACGAGAACTTTCCTACCGGCCATACTTTTACGCCCCCGACATTCGTGTGCAGCCATATCCAAAAACGACTGCGGCGACAGCTTATCGGGTTTTACGAGAAATGGTGTGTAAAGTCGCTACTTTGGGATGCTATTTGCAACTCTTGTGAGCTGATCTTTGGGGTCGTACGCGGTGTGGGATTTCGTGGAGTTTTGAGTTTAACCCTGAATCACTTCGGGATCCATGAACGTAACTTGGATACTACCGTCGATTTCTTGAATCACAACATTGCATCACAAAAACAGCTCCGTCCACAGTTCAGCGTTTAGAACAACGTTGATAAGATTCGGGTTGTATGCGCCGAGAATAATGTACTTCGGTCGATCGGTTGCCGATAACGAGCCTGCACGTAAATCAAGATAGATTGCGGTGTATGTGAATGATCTAAATTATGGTTAATGCGATGTGTAAGATTCGGCCGAATACAGCGTTCGAATATTTCAGCGATGTACGCGCTAACTCGTAAGTAAACATCGCCGCCAGAAATAACAATATGAAAATGCACCATACGAAACCGCCTTACTCCAGAGATTGGGATGAATCGTGCGACACGATGGTCGCTCTGAACGGATCGACCAAGGGCGGGAACACTGTTTTTGCTAAAAACAGTGATAGACCTCACAATGAACCCCAGCCACTGATTCAGGTTGAAGCTGCCGATCACTCCGGTGGATTTTCACGAACCCAGTTCGTCGATGTGCCGCAAGTTGGACACACATACAGGCACGTTGGATCGAAGCCGTACTGGTGTGCGGGTTATGAGCACGGATACAACGAGCACCAGGTCGTAATAGGTAACGAGGCACTTCCTTCATTGTTACCCGAATCGAGCGAGCCGAAATTAGTAGGCATGGAAGTACTGAGGCTCGGACTCGAACGGTCGAAGTCGGCAGAAGAAGCGGTAGAAGTCATAACCGCTCTCGTATCGGAGTTTGGGCAGGGTAAATTTTGGAACTCTGCCAGAGTACGCACCTACGACAATATTTTTCTGATTTCTGATCCTACATCAGCATATGTCGTTGAGTGCGTGGGTCATGATTGGGCGGTGAAGCAGGTCGAAAGCATCACTTCAATATCCAATATTGCTCAGATTGGTGCAGATGCAGACAGAGTGTCGCCGGGTGCGAAAGCTAAAGCGACAAAACTGGGTCTTTTTGAGATGGGATTTGGTGATAAATTCGCCTTCGGCAGCGCGTTCGCCGATCTTGAAAACTCTTCGAGTGGACTCGCTAGGCAGTGTCGATCTGACGCGATGCTGGGCCGAGGTGCTGGTCAACTAGATGTACGTGCGATGATAGAAGTGCTGACCGATCATTCTGACGGTGAGAACACGGATGAAGCTCGTGTAGTCGATTTAGCAGGTGATTTGTCGATCTGCTTGCACCGCAATACTGTTGATTCAACGGGTGCTTCGACTGCGAGTCTTGTCGCAGATCTATGCGCCACCGACGAGCGATTGCCGATTTATTGGACCGGGCTTTATTCGCCCTGTATGACTGTTTTCCTGCCTAACTTCATCGAAGGCGAGCTACCGGGCATGCTCGGAATCGGTGGAGAATTCGAGAGTACTGATAGTCCGTGGTGGGATTTTTACCGACTTACAGAACACGGGGTGAAGGCTGGACCTGAGGTTCGTGCCGAGATTAGATCGGAACTGGCGAATCTTCAGAACGAACTGTTCGAATCAGCTTATGAAGTCGCTAAGAACGGACGCGAACTGATAGAAAACGGTGTGGGCGATTCCGCGGTCGAGATGTTGACGAAATACATGGCTGAGAACGCCGAACGGGTGATTTTGAAAGTAAAATCTATGATCCCTGCCACCAGGTCAGTCAGCTAGTTATTCGCAAAAATGGGATGTATCCGTTGAAGAACAGCCAAGAAAATAATGAACTCGATCTTCAGCAAATTCTGAAAGCCGCGGATAGTGCCGCTACTGCCGCGAGTGAAGTGCTGATGGCAAGATTTCGGCCGAACTCTGCCGAAGCACTTGATAGGTTCTACAAATCACCGAACGCTCTCGTAACGGATGCCGATTTGGCCGCTGATAAGGCGATTACTGAAGCGTTAATTGCGGCAGATGCACCTGGGCGAATTCTTTCTGAAGAGAGCGAAACCAAGTTGTCGGACGACGACTCGCTTACATGGCTCGTTGATCCGCTCTGTGGAACGGTTCCGTTCAGCACTGGTATGGATCACTGGGGCGTGAACATCGCCTTGCGAAAAGATGGCGACTTGATCGCTGCATCGCTTCCGTTGCCGTCGCTCGGCGAACGACTTTCTGCGATCAAAGCCAATGGAGTGATCAGAAACGGCGAACTGTTCACTGGTTGTTCGCCAATCCAAAAGCTATCTGAATCGGCCATCGGCTTAGAAGTAGATGGGCCTGAAGAATGGCGAACGAGATTGGCGGGTGATCTCGATTGGATACAGTCGGTCAGCCAGATAAATACATTCGCTTCTGCCGCCTACCCAATTGCACTTGTGTGTCTTGGTCGACTTCCTGCGGCTGTGTTCTATGGAATTGAGCCGATGCACTTTGCTGCTGGCGCGATGATCGCCAGCGAGCTCGGCGTGTTGGTGACAGACGAACTAGGAGCGCCAATCGACTGGTCGAAAGATGACGAGCTATCGGTGGTCGTTATTGGTTGGCCAGTTATTCACGAACAGCTGCTCGCGGCGATGGCTAAGTAGTTTGCGAATAGCGGCTCAAACGCGCTTGGCGTAAATCTTTAGATCAGATGTGCTCGACCGGTATGATTCGAGAAACTTCGAATCGCTCTCAACTTCAGCGAGCAGTATCGAATAGATCTGCTTGATGTTTTCGTAGCGCGCCTGTCGTTCAAGTGCCTGGACGAGAATTTTGCCGATCCGGGCTCGACGTAAAGATGGCTCGACTGCAATTGCAACGATTCTCGCTCCGGGTTGCAGCACGTAGGCGGTGGTTTGCCTTTCAGCAAGCAGAAATCTAACTAGATAGGTTTCGGCAACGTAGCAGCCCCACGACGGGTACTGAAGCCAGTCGAGTTCGATGATCGAAAGTATCCGCTTTACGTATAGATCCCAAGTGGGTGATCGATGGGTGCCTGAATACTCGAATCAAGTGCACGCACTGCTTCGGAGTCGGTCTGGCGTATTTGGCGGACGTTTACATCTGGTGTCTTAGGGCAGCCTTGTAGGTGGCCCTAAGATCAATCGATTCGATCCGTTGATCGGCGCAGTATAGCGGTGTGTTGGAAAACAGCGTTGACACTGTGGCTTTGCCCAGTCGATTGCCGTTTGACTGGCACGCAAATTGAACGTAGCTTGGGCAGGCGATTTTCCGCAAGCTTGTCGATTCGCGATTGGCTTTTATGTATATCCAGATCGAGAAAAAGTATGCCGTTCAACGTAAATCACATTCACCTGAAGTCTAGCGACCCTAAGAAAACTGCCGATTGGTTCGTCGAGGCGTTCAACGTTGAGATCGTTTCCGACAACGTACGTCCTGTTGGCGACCGATTCATCGTTACTAAGTCCGAGGGCGGACTCGCTATCAACATTTCGTCGGAACGAACCGACGAGAAGCTCGGCCCTGCCGATGCGAACCCGCACTACGGTCTCGAGCACTTTGGTTTCGACACTGACGATATGGATGCCGATATTGCCCGCTTGGTTGAACTTGGCGCCGAACTCAAAGAAGGTCCGATTAACAATGGCGGCGGCGTGAGCATCGCGTTTGTTGCGGCTCCCGGCGACATCCGAATCGAACTCATTCACCGAGTGTAGTCCCAATAGCAGATTCTCTGCGAGGTCGGTTGATAAGGGCCGATTCGTCTAAATGAGTCTGATGATGGGCAATATTCTTAGTTCTAGACTCACTTCAACTCCAAATAGGCAACACTGGATTCCCTGATCGGAGTCATCGGAGTGAAGGGTCTGGGGCGGGGGAACTCGCTTTGCCGGCTTGACCTAGCGATATGCTGCTTTGGAACTCGTCCAGCGCAACCCCGCCAGATCCCTCGGATGCACTCGGGAAGTCGATTGTTGGCGTGTTACGAACGCAGCTATTTCTGGCTATTCAGAATTGCTTCAGATGTAGCAAGATTAAGCGCATGAAAATTGTCGACATTGTGAATCGAACTGTTCCTCCTCAGCCGTGGGTTGAAGGCGATAAAATTCCGTGGGACGAACCCGGTTTTAGCGAACGAATGCTGAAAGAGCACCTTTCTCAAGATCACAACACAGCGAGTCGGCGATTCGACATCGTTCATCGACAGGTCGACTATCTTGAACGGATCGCTGGCGGCTTGGCTGACGATTTAAAGGTGCTAGATCTCGTCTGTGGCCCCGGTCTTCACTCGTTGGACTTAGCGAGGCGCGGCACAGCACCTACGGAATCGACTTTTCACCGGCGTCGATCGCATGGGCCAAATCGTCAGCAACAGAACAGTCGCTTAGCAGCGAATTCGTTCATGGCGACGTTTGCAGTACGGAATATGGCACTGAGTTCGATCTAGCGATGCTGATTTTTGGCGAGATCGATGTGTTTTCTGCTGAAGATCTAAGCCTGATCGTTCGTAAAGCACGTGCCGCTCTCAACACCGGTGGGGTGATGATGTTGGAGCCACACGAGCCAGGAATTGTTCGCGCCAACTTCGAGACCGGCCGCTCTTGGAGTTCGCACCAGTCCGGTCTCTTCAGCGAACGACCCCATTTGCTTCTCGAAGAGGGGTTTTGGCATGACGATGTGCAGATGGCAATGAAGCGCTGGTACGTGGTCGATGCTAAAACTGGCGAAGTGACCCCGTATTCCCAAATGGTAGTTCAGCACACGAAAGACGATCTGGTGCAGTTGATTGAGGCGGAAGGGTTTACAGTGTCGGAGGCTCCCGGTGGTTGGTCGGCAGGCAACGAAGATGGCCCGCCGGAGTTCTACCCACTCATAGCTATCACAAAGTAATCACAGGAACTCGCCGGAATGACGATAAAACTAGCCGTGGCTGGCGGAAACCGAGGCGCCAGATTCGATCAGGTTTTGGGTGGTCTTGAAGATCAAATCGAACTGGTTGCGATCTGTGATCCCTCAGACGAAGTACGATCACGTTGGACGGACGGTCGACCTGACTTAAAGGCGTATTCGCAGTTCGAAGATATGGTCGAGGATCCCGGTATCGACGCGATTTTTATTGCAACTCCGATGCTGCTTCACGCCGGTCAGGCATTAACCGCCCTAAACGCCGGGAAACATGTTCTGTCTGAGGTGATAGCCGCTGCAACTCTCGACGAATGCCATGCGTTGGTCGAGACGGTCGAGAAGACCGGGCTGACGTACATGATGGCTGAAAACTATTGCTATCGACGTGAAGCGATGATGATCAAGAACATGGCAGATCAGAACGTCTTTGGCGATCTGACGTACGCGGAAGGTGCTTATATTCACGATTGCCGCGATCTAATGTTCAACGACGATTTAACTCGTACTTGGCGGGGCGGCGGAACCGGCATTACGCAATCAACGCGCGGGAACGGATATCCAACTCACTCGCTGGGGCCTGTCGCTCAGTGGCTCGGGATTAACCGGGGCGATCGACTCGCCCGCACGACGACATTTGTCACTAAATCGGCTGCTCGGCAAGAATGGGCGAGATCGGTGTTTCCAGAAGGACATGTCGATGCACAGGACGCGGCGTGGGCCGAATTCACTGACTCCGCAACGACACTGATCGAAACGGAGCAAGGACGGGTTATCTGCCTTCGCAAAGACTCAGCTAGCCCGAGGCCGCACAACATGGCTCTTCACACGTTGCAGGGCACGCGAGGGGCGTACATGTCGGGTCGATTCGATGGCGAACAGCCGCTCGTGTGGCTTGATGGCGTATCGACTGGTGTTAGCCCTGCGAACTTCGGCTACAAAGGCATGGCGCGACCATCGGGTCAGTCGAACGAAACTCATCCCGAGTGGCAGCCGCTGCGGGATTTGAGCGACAAGTACGAGCACCCGTATTGGAAAGAGCTCGGCGAAGAGGCGATTCAGGCTGGTCACGGAGGTGGCGATTACTTCGTGATGTACGACTTTGCAAGAGCTGTGACTGGCGAAATCGAACCACCGATCGACGTTTACGACGCGGTCACTTGGAGCAGTATTTTTCCGATCTCGATCGAGAACGTAAAACGAAACGGCGAACCTCTCGACATTCCCGATTTTCGAAATCGGTAAACACCGCAGCTGTCCCCTTCCAGACGGAAGGGCTAGGTTAGGAGAATTGCGCCGCGGAGCCGAGTCATCCGATGACGAGCGCGACTAACGAGACTGCGACTAACGCTGCCCTCGGTTGAGAAAGATCCTGAAAATGACCCTTCGAGAGCCTCAGGATGACATTGGTCGTAGTGGGCTAATTCGAGCATGCAGAGCTCAGCTTGATCATTAGGCGGACGCTTAATCAAGCAGGCGGATACAAACGATATCCGCCCTAGGGCATTGGGGGTATGAGGCTGTCCGTATGCCTTCATATTTGCGAACGATTTGTGAAAGACCGAATTAAGATTCGGTGTTAGCGCGTTCCGACCAGACCTCGCGAAGTCGAATGAGCAATTTGTGCAGACGATCACGGATGCAGGAGACACAGTCGGTTAGGCGTTCTTCTATTCGAGCGAGAACGTTATCGGCTCGTTCGGTGGCCTTCTCGACTCTGCTTCGGGCTTTTTCTTCAGCTCTCGTAATTCGCTCGTCGGTTCGTTCCTGCGAATTTGTGAGTCGGCCATACCAGCTGCGAGCCTGTTCCGACTGCTTGTCGTTTCGCTTATCGGCAAGCTCCCGTGCCTTCTCAACAAACTCGCGTGCGCGGTCGGTTTGTTTGTCGAGGTGACCATCGACTCGGTCTCGTGTCGATTCGAGTTTTTCTCATGCGTGCTCTTGCGCCTTTTCGAATCGCTTTCGAGCTTCAGCAGCCTTTTTGCGAAGTCGTTCGTGTAGGCGTCGCAACTCGTCGTCGTCGAGTTCGCTATCTGCCGAAGGCGTTACGGCGTTTGATGGCTCTGAAGCCTCAACTTCGACCGTTCTTTTTGAATCCAGTGACAGTGAACGTGTACTCGGTGCCGTTTTCGAGTCCGGGAACTCTAATGAGGAATTGATCTTGCTCAGCTTCGACCGTAATTTCGCCAGGGTTTGAAACCATTACATACCCATCGGCACGAACACTATTTTAGGCGGATTGCCATGAGACAGCAGCTACCTGATCGCCAGCTCGTGCTGTTACGTCAGTTGGAGTGCCGGGGATTGGACTCGGATCAGGAACGGGCGAAGTAGTGCCCGAATCTGCACTTGCCCATTGAGCCGATCCGAAGAACGAAATAGTAAGTGCGGCGAATGTCGCCAAAAGTGCTGCAATGAATCGGTTTGAAACCGAAATTGGAATTGCAGATGTAGCGCTGGCGTTATTGGTGCGAGAACCAAAAGTAAGTCGCGAGAAGTTCATAGTCAAAATATCCCCTCCGCCTCGGTCTCCTCAATACCGTTGCGGTGGTTTCCTGCAAACTATGATCTTCAAACGGCGGTTACATGAGTATTACTCGCGTACGGGACGATAGTCCTATGCCAGATGTTCATTACGTGTGGCGTGACTTAGACTTATTCGGAACGGTCTACGGAATGGCGTGTCCTGCCATCACGCCAGTGACCGCTTCGTTTTCGACCACCAACTTGCCGTTCACGATTACGTGCGGGACGCCTTCTGCGTAGGCGATTGGATCGTCGAATGTCGCTCGATCGTTAATCGTCTCTGAGTCGAAAATCACTAGATCAGCGAACTTGCCTTCTGCGAGAACACCACGGTCGGTCAATTTGAAACGTTCAGCAGGGTTTTGTGTAACGCGCTGGATGATTTGCTCGATCGGGTAGTTGTGACGTCGACGCAGACGACCAACAAACCGTGCAAAACAGCCGTGACCACGTGGGTGCGGTACGCCGCCAGCAGAGATCGAGTCAGATCCGATCATGTAGTCGGGTCTCGACAACAGTTCCATCACATCTGCTTCGACCTGACGCCATTTCGCGATGTTCGCAGGCGGGGCACCTCGCATGCCACATGCGAAATTCGTCTCGACCATCATTCGACACATCATCTCCTCAACACTAAGTCCCCACTCCTCTGCCACGTCCTC
>Ga0209043_1000244_pt1 | contig 35311 bp, 24 predicted proteins | sample SaaInlV_100m_DNA_3_FD_184654 | JGI IMG/M metagenome (GOLD analysis project Ga0209043, IMG submission 184654) | Marine microbial communities from expanding oxygen minimum zones in the Saanich Inlet - SI037_S4LV_100m_DNA (SPAdes) (version 2) | ecosystem: Environmental > Aquatic > Marine >... | reverse complement strand
CATGAATTGCCGAGGCCCTAAGTCGGCGATCGTAGTTAGAGAAAAAAAGACATTTGTTGACCTTCTGATTGAGCAGATAGAAGAGCTTAATAAAAAATACCAATCTGATGTGCCTCTTTTGTTTATGAACAGTTTTTATACGAATGACATGACTGAACGGATTGTTGGTCGCGCTGCCTTTGGTACAAGAACTTTATCTTTTTGTCAAAATTCGTATCCAAGATTATTAGCTGACAATACAGGTTTTCTTGACCCCAATAAATTAAATAAGGAAGCATGGTATCCACCTGGACACGGAGATTTATATTCATGTCTTTTGGAAAATGGTTATCTCCATAATCTTTTAGAAGAAGGTCGTGATTACCTTTTTATTTCAAATGCCGACAATTTAGGAGCAACAATTGATCTTAAAATTCTTAATTACATAATTGATAAAGATATTCCTTTTTTAATGGAAGTAACGGCCAAAACTTCTGCTGACACAAAAGGTGGTGCACTGTGTCAGGAAAAAGGTCAAATTAAATTATTAGAAATTGCGGATGTGCCTCCCGAATATGTCATGGAGTTTTGTGGAAGTGAAAAATTTAACTTTTTTAACACTAATAATATTTGGGTTAACTTGGTTTGTTTGAAGAAAATGATTCAAGAGGGGGAGCTCGACTTAGGTGTGATTGTCAACCGTAAGGAAGTGAAAAAGAAAAGTGTGCTACAGTTAGAAACTGCTATCGGGTCTGCCTTTAATTCCTTTCCAGGTGCAATAGGATTGAATGTTCCTAGGAGTCGGTTTTTGTCAGTTAAAAAAACCAGTGATCTTCTGTTGGTGCAGTCGAACCTTTTTAGTCTTAATCGGGGGACTTTAAAAAGAGATAATCTAAAAGATAGATCTAATCTGCCGCAGATTAATTTTAAAGAACCCTTTGACGATTTGAAACAGTATCAGCAAAGATTCCCGTTCCCTCCTGATATCTCTGAGCTAGATTCTCTTAAGCTACAAGGTGAAGTTCGATTTAAGGGTAAAGTAACTCTGAAGGGAAATGTTTGTCTAATCTCGAATAAAAAACCAATTAGTATTCCTAAAGGTGCAGTGCTCGAAAATAAAACACTTGAGTCCTAATATCACTCCTGTTGCTTCTTCTTTATTAGGCTTATATGTATTTTATGGTTTGATGATCTATTCATAAAGTGTTTAAAACCACTCAAGATACATTAAATATACTTCTATTAAATAATATTCCTACCCATTACGTAAGTATTTTTTATTTTTCATGCCCTACTTGATGTGCTATTTTTTTTGAAATATCTTTTTTAAAGATCAAAGCATATATATTTTTTTAACTACCTTCCGATGTGAAACTGTCTTTTATAATATTATGTTTAAGGATTTAAAATGGGTATTTAATTTAAATTATTGATTTAACTTACATTATATTTTATTTTTTTCAGGTTACTTTTATCGGTTAAATTATTTTAATGTTTTTGTTGATTCTAATGATTACATAGTGTAGTGTTTGTCCTATGTCTAGATAGGTATTAGTACTAGCATTATTATAGGAATTAATGCTTGTTTTTATTTTGGTGTTTTTATAAATAAGTTTAAAGAGGTTTGTTGTAGAAGGCTGATCATATGGTCCATGAAAAAAGCTTGTAAACAGAATGATTAACCAGGGTTAGGGAGGAATGATTATGAAAAAAATTGCAATTGCACTTATTACTGCGGTATCTGTTTTATGTTTGGCTGCTTTGTCATTCGCGGGAAGCTTGGCTCCTGGAGCGAGCATGTCCTGTAACGGTGCCAAGTCCATTAAGTTGGAATCAGCAGGAACGCATCCAGAAGATAGAGCCAATGCTAATTTTGTAATTTGGAAATCTTCTAATTTTACAACAATACCCATTACATTGGGACCATCTGATACACAGAATTTTAAAGGTGGTAGTTCTGGGAATCATAAGGATTCAAAATTTAAGTGTAAAGATACTACTCAGTGTGTCCCCGGTGCTGTAGACGGTGGGGCTACAAATGTTCGTGAAATGATGAGTATGGGTCGCAAGAGTGTTACTTTGACAAGTCAAAATAACTTTAGCCGTGGAGATTCTATTGGTGATATTAGTGGAGAAGTTAGAATTACCAATACCGGTCAAGTTCCTGGAAATGTGACCTGCGGTTAATTTTTCTGTTACGAAAGATAAAAAATGCCAGTCCGGATGTTCCGGTCTGGCATTTTTTTTTTCCATTCTCTGATATATATTTAGAATGTTATTAAAATATAAGTTGCCAATAATATTCGATAACAAATAAATGGTGTCAGTCCAAGCCGAGATACGATACCTAGTAGTAATTTGATTGCAAAATAACCAACAATAAAAGATACAAAGAGTCCGACCCCTAATTGCAAACCAGACAAATGCACAGAATTTTCCGGAGACGATAGGAAGTGCAGTGTTTTGTGTGCTCCTGCTGCAAGAATGATAGGTGCTCCCAGTAAAAAAGAAAACCGGGCGGCTGAAGTCGGAGATAAATTAACTAACATTCCTCCAGCAATTGTAATTCCAGATCGAGAAGTTCCCGGTAAAAGTGCGATTGCCTGAGCAAAGCCTATAAAAAGAATTTTACCAAGAGTCATCTCTGTGATATCCGATTCATTTGCTTTTTGGCCAGCTGAATAACGTTCTATCGCAAAAAATACAAACGACCAAAAAAGTAAATTCCAGGCTACAAAAGTAGGACTTCGAAGTTCTTGTTCGATAAAATTTCCACCTATTAGTCCAATCACACCCGCTGGGAAAGATGCCCATCCAATATGCCAAGCCAGTCTGTTATAACTCGGATCCTTATCCTGGTTAAATAGTGCATAAATCAGTCTAGCTAAGTCTTTGCGGAAATATATGATAATAGCTAGTAATGTTCCAAGGTGTAGTATTGCGTCCATTGCCAAACCTTGATCTTTGAAATTAAATATTTTTGGAATTACAATTAGATGACCAGAACTTGAAACGGGGAGAAACTCTGTTAATCCCTGAATGATACCGAGCAATATAATATTTATATAATCCATAGTTATTTTCTAATTTAAACTGCTGGATTATACAGCAGATATAAGGAAATCTTTAGTAACTAAAGGGAGTGTCCTTGATTCTTTAGGTGGAAAGTAATGGAGATGCTTTCTACTCGCACAATAAATATTTTTGGCTATTTGTGTATATTGGATTATTCCTTAGGCAAATCATACTAGCGCATAAATTAATTTTTCAATAAAAAATAGTAAATAAAAATTACCTAATACAATTGCTGGTTTTTTGGATTTATGATATTGTGTACAAATTTTAGTTCGTTGTTTTCATAAGCTGATTTACTGCCTCCCAGGTTTTCCCCTTCTTCTGTAGGAGGATGGATTTTTATAAAAAAACCAGTACAGTTTTTTTTTCATATAACGTCCACCTTTTGTCTTTTTTATCTTTTTTGATCGAATTTATTTTATGAAAAAATTTTCACGTATAGATCGCTTGCCACCTTATACATTAGGTATTGTTAACGAGCTTAAACATAAGGCGAGGCAGCGAGGTGAAGATATTATAGATTTTGGTTTAGGTAATCCAGACCAACCAACACCAAGGCACATTGTTGATAAATTGTGTGAAGCAGCAGTTAAAAATGGAAATCATAGATACTCTTTATCAAGAGGGATTTATAAACTACGTTTGGCTATCACTGATTGGTATAAAAGTCGTTTTGATGTTGAGCTTGATCCTGAATCGGAGGCTATTGCAACCATAGGATCCAAAGAAGGAATTTCTCACCTTGCAATGGCAATTACTTCTCCGGGTGATTCAATCCTTGTTCCAACTCCCACATATCCAATACACACCTATGCATTTATACTCTCTAATGCAGATGTGATACAGGTTCCAATGAATAGAGATGTCGATTTTTTCGAAGCTCTTCTAGATACATATAAAAGAAACTGGCCAAGACCAAAAGTACTCATAATAAACTTTCCGGCGAATCCTACCACTGAAATTGTTGAAATTGAATTTTTTGAAAAAATTGTAGAGTTTGCTAAGGAGCATGATCTAATGGTGATTCATGACTTTGCGTATGCCGATTTAGTTTACGATGGTTATAAGGCACCTAGCTTTCTTCAGGTTTCAGGGGCGAAAGACGTTGGGGTTGAGTTTTTCACTTTGTCCAAAAGTTATAATATGCCGGGTTGGAGAGTTGGGTTTGCCGTTGGCAATAAAGATCTTATTTACGCATTATCAAGAATTAAAAGTTATCAAGATTATGGGATGTTTCAGCCTATTCAGATTGCAGCAACAGTCGCACTTAATGGACCTCAAGATTGTGTTACTGAAATTAGAGAGATGTACTATAGTAGAAGAAATGCCCTTTGTGAAGGTTTGAACCGTTCTGGTTGGTTAGTTGAAAAACCTAAGGCTACTATGTTTGTTTGGGCAGAAATTCCAGATAAGTACAAATCGATGGGGTCACTTGAGTTTTCTAAATTGCTTTTGGATAAGGCTAAAATTGCAGTTTCTCCAGGAATTGGTTTTGGAGAAGGGGGAGATACGTTTGTGCGCTTTTCATTGGTTGAGAACGAACACCGTATAAGACAAGCAATAAGAGGAGTTCGTGAACTTTTTTAGATCTTATTATCAAGGTTTTTTTCTAGTTTAGTTATTGGTCATATTTTTTTGAAATTTTATGATGCGTAAAATTAATATTGGCATAATTGGTTTCGGAACGATTGGTTCTGGTGTTTTGAAAATTTTACAAGATAACAGCGATGTTATTAGAAAACGCCTGGGTACAATTGTTGAAGTTGTTAAAATCGCTGACTTAGATATTACTTCAGATAGAGGTGTTAGGGTTGATCCAAAACTATTAACAACACAAGCTGAGGAGATAATTAAGCACTCTGAAGTGGATGTTGTTGTGGAGTTAATCGGAGGCTATGAACCAGCAAGATCTTTGATGCTACAAGCAGTTAACGAAGGCAAACATGTAGTGACCGCTAATAAAGCTCTTCTGGCAAAGCATGGGAGTGAGATTTTTTCTGCAGTTGAAAACCAACAGTTATCAATTGGGTTTGAAGCTGCTGTTGGTGGCGCTATTCCCATTATACGGGGAATTAGAGAATCTTTTGTAGCAAATAAAATTTACTCCATAGAGGGAATCGTTAATGGGACAGCCAATTATATTCTGAGCAAAATGTCCGATGAACAGTGTTCTTTTGATTTAGCTCTAAAAGAAGCTCAGAATAAAGGCTTCGCTGAAGCTGATCCTACGTTTGATATTGAGGGAATAGACTCAGCTCATAAAATAGCTATTTTGTCACAGTTGGCCTATGGTACCCCGGTAAAATTTGATGAGATAACGATTCAAGGTATTTCTGGAGTTTCAATAGATGATATTGAATGTGCCCGGGAGTTTGGATATCGTATTAAGTTACTTGCGATATCAAAATTTGATGGAAACTCAGTTGATATACGAGTACACCCCGCGATGATTCCTCAAAGTAATCCTATGGCAAATGTGAACGGTGTCTTAAATGCTGTTCGAGTATGTGATGATTTGATGGAAGAAAATATTCTTATAGGGCATGGTGCAGGATCGCTACCCACAGGAAGCGCAGTAGTCGCTGATATTATAGAAATAAGTAGAGATATTCTGTCTGGATCTAAATTGAGAGTGCCACCCAGCTCATTTCAAAGTACATCTATCAAAACGATTCCTATATTGAATATTGAGTCAATTGACTCAGAATATTTTTTACGGTTCAGTGTTTTTGATAATCCTGGTGTGTTATCTCTTATTTCAGGAATACTTGGTAAGTATTCCATCGGAATTTTTTCTGTTATCCAGAAGGGACGTTGTGATGAAGGTAAAGCTGTCCCTCTTATTATGATGACACACCGTTCAAACGAAAAAAATATTCAACTTGCCCTTAGAGAAATTGATGAGTTGGAAGTTGTTTATGAAAAATCAAATTTTATTAGAGTAGAAAAATGAAGATAAAACTCAATGCTTGGTTTCAGTGTATTAATGGTTGTTCTGGAAGACATCCACTTAATGAGATTATTTATAAATGCCCTCAATGCGATGAATTACTCGAAGTTCAACATGATATAAACCTTCTCAAACAGCTTGGCCCCGATGAATGGAAAGCACTTTTTAATGACAGAGTAGGTAGACATGAATGGCCTTATGCTAGTTCTGTGTGGGGTAAGAAAGAGTGGGTTTGTCCTAATCTAGATAATAAGAATGTCGTTTCAACTTTGGAGGGTGGTACCAATCTTTTTTGGGCTGAACGATTAGGAAGTCAACTTGGATTGGATGATTTATGGATAAAGCAATGTGGAATGTCTCATACAGGCTCTTTTAAAGACCTTGGAATGACAGTTCTTGTTTCAATGGTAAAACAAATGATTTCTGAGGGCAAAAATATTCGCGCTGTTGCCTGTGCTTCTACTGGTGATACTTCAGCTGCCCTTGCTGCTTATTGCGCTGTTGCGGGAATCCAGGCTATTGTATTTCTACCTAAGGATAAGATCTCGTTGACTCAATTAATTCAGCCAATCACTCATGGCGTTCTTACTTTTTCGCTAGATACTGACTTTGATGGTTGTATGAAGCTGGTTAAACAGGTTTGCGAAAAAAATGATATTTATTTAGCCAATTCAATGAATTCACTCCGCATTGAAGGTCAAAAAACTATTAGCTTTGAAATAGTGGAGCAGTTTAATTGGGAGGTCCCAGACTTTGTTATAGTTCCCGGCGGAAATTTAGGAAATATTAGTGCCATTGGACGTGGGTTTGAAATGTTAAAAGAATTAGGTTTGATTAATAAGTATCCACGACTTGTTTGCGCCCAAGCAGAGCAAGCTGATCCACTCTATAGAAGTTATATGTCTGGGTTTGAGAAATTTGAAGCTATTCAGGCTAAAAATACTCTAGCATCAGCAATCCAAATTGGTGATCCTGTTAGCGTGAAAAAAGCCATCAAAACTCTGCAGAGTTTTGATGGAATTGTTGAGGAGGCATCTGAATCGGAGTTAGCCAATGCTGTTGGACGTGCAAATCTTACAGGGCTATTTTGTTGTCCTCATACAGGCGTTGCATTAGCGGTACTTGAAAAACTGATTAAGCAAGGTAAAATTAAAAAGAACAATCGGGTTGTTGTTGTGTCAACGGCCAACGGATTAAAGTTTACAGACTTTCTTCATAATTATCATACTGGTAAGATTGAAGGAGTTTCTTCTGACTTTGCTTTTGCTCCAGTGAATCTTCCTGCAGACTATGAGAAGGTAAAAAAAGCTATTTTAAATACTCTTGAGTAGGGAGTTATATGAAAAATAAAAAATCTATTTATTCCATTTATATTTTTGTGGTAATAATTTTTTCTTTACTCTTTAATCTTGTATACGCATTACCAAAGGTGAGTAGCCAGATAAATTTTAAAGCAGGCGAATTTTCTATTGGTAATATATATTGTGCCGAAGAGCAAAACAATTCTGATTGGTGCTCTGATGAGATCCCTCACAACGTAAGACTCAAATCTTTTAGTTTAGATCAATATGAAGTGACTAATTCGGATTATATGAAATGTTTTGCTGAAGGAGTTTGTAATCCTAATGATTTACATGAGACGCGGCCAAAAGATTTTAGTGGAATGAAGCAGCCAGTAGTATTTGTGTCATGGGAAGATGCACAGATTTTTTGTAAATGGCGAGGTGGAAACCTTCCAACTGAAGCACAATGGGAACATGCAGCACAAGCTGATAATCCAGGTGGAGCGCACTTTAAACAGATATATAATGTTGGTTCTACTACCGATGTAGGTGGTCAGCGACCAAACTCAAATAATCTTTATGATATGTTGGGCAACGTTTATGAATGGACGCTTGATTGGTATGGCCCTTATCAATTAGAAAGTAATGTGTTAAATCCAACAGGGTCAACTACAGGTAAAGAAAAAGTTGTCCGTGGTGGGGCATGGCATTCTCCAAGCCATTACTTAAGAGCTTCAGACCGAGTTGCTAAAATTCCTGAGTATAAATATAGCGATGTAGGTTTTCGTTGTGCCTATTCGAAAAAATAGAAAGGTTGTTCGATGGAAGATTTAAAAGATTTAGTTATTATTGGTTCGGGACCTGCGGGACATACAGCGGCTATTTATGCTGCCCGAGCAAACCTAAAACCATTTATGTTTGAAGGTTATGTAACTGGTGGCTCAGCTGGAGGTCAATTAACTACCACTACTGATGTTGAGAATTACCCTGGCTTTCCAGATGGTATTCAGGGACCCGAACTGATGCAACTTTTTCGTAAGCAAGCTGAGCGTTTTGGTACGGAAATGGTTGGAGAGGATATTGTTGAAGTTGATTTTTCGAAAAGACCCTTTGTAATTAAATCAGAACAGAGAGAAGTGAAAGCAAAGTCTGTGATAATCGCGACCGGTGCTGTAGCAAAGAGAATGGGAGTTCCTAATGAAGAGAAAATGTGGAATAACGGTATGTCCGCTTGTGCTGTGTGTGATGGTGCATTACCTTTTTTTAAAAACCAACCTCTAATGGTTATAGGAGGAGGTGATACGGCTGTGGAAGAGGCAAGCTATCTGACAAAATTTGGCTCTGTTGTTTATCTTGTACATCGGCGTGATGAACTAAGAGCTTCAAAAATTATGCAAAAACGTGCGTTCGATAATAAAAAACTTGAGATTATATGGGACACTACATTTGAAGATGCTATTGGTGATGATTTTGTTACTGGTGCACGAGTGCAGAATGTAAAATCAAAAGAAGTGAAGGACATCCCAGTTGCAGGAATATTTTATGCAATTGGACATACACCCAACACTCAAATGTTTAAGGGACAATTAGACCTTGATGAAATTGGGTATATTAAAGTTAAAGCAGGGACGCAAGAAACTAATATTGAAGGTGTTTTTGCTGCAGGGGATGTTCATGATCATAAATATAGACAAGCTGTGACAGCAGCCGGGACAGGTTGTGCGGCAGCATTAGAAGCTGAGCGTTGGCTTGCAGAACAGAATATATAAATTTGTGTAGTTTTTTAAGAGAATATTGTGACTATTTATTACCATATTGATTACCCACTCCGAATGAAATTTAAACTATAAGTGAACCCAAGTCTTAGTTTTTAATTTTATTGTTTACCATTACTTTCTTTTAAATAAAAAAACTTGTCAGGAACCTTGACTTTGCGGTTTAGGGTCTTATTTATAGTGGGTGAGTGTAATATTGCTCTAATAGAAAAAATATTATAAACTATTGATATATATAACTTTATTTTGTTATTTATGTTCTATGGTTTTTTTTTCGATAAGGAAGGTATAGATAGGCTTTTAAAACACTTTATAAATACTTATTTTTTGGCGTCATTCAAAACGGGCTTTGAATACGCTTCTACAAAGAAACGGGAAGAGGGATGACCTCTTCTCGTTTTTTTTATTACCTTGTATAACTTATTAAAAAACTAACAATGCCTTGTGCATTGGGTAATACAATGCCTTTTTGATAAGTCGTTGTTCCCCTAATTGTTTAAATAGTTTTTCGTATTGCGTAAGTTGATTAAAATATCGCTCTTTTTCATTTTTTAAAAATTTTTCTAGGTTAGCTCCCATGTGTTCCCCTGTTTTATAATCTATAATCCAACGTGAATTATTTTCGTCGACAAAAGTTCTATCAATAATTCTTGATTGATAAATATTATTTTTTATCTGAGATAATGAATATTCACAACGTGCGTCTTTATGCGATTCAAGAATCCACCTTCCTTCTGGATGATTTAATATGTTGCTGAGCATAGTTTTTCCTTTTTTTGTTTCTTCTAGAATCATTTGAGGGGGTAAGCCTTGAGATTTTAAAGCTACAGGTATTAAGCTTTCTAATTCTTTAATTCTTTCTTCAGTCCATTTTTTTTCCCCCTCTTCTGCCAAGGTTTGAAAGTATCTATGCATTACTATTCCAAGAGCTCGCGCTCCACTACCTGCCCAAGAAAACTCTGGGTTTTCTAATTCATTTTGGATTTCTATAGTATTTTCTATCTCGATACTTGGATGAGTTTCTGGCAATTGGTAGTTATCACTAAGTCGCCATATTTTAGGAGTTAAAATATTAGTTGTTTCATCCGAGTTTTGTGATTTTGTTTCGTTAAAATTTGATTCTTTAGGCCATATTTCTTGAATAAATGGCCAGAGCTTTCCTAAAAAAGAGCCTTTCCTAGGGAATTTATTTTGTGTTTCTAAAAATTGTCCAAATAGGTGTAGCTGTAATTTAGTCCGGGTAGCAGCTACATAAAGAAGACGTAATGCTTCATAGTCAGATTTATCTCGATCAAATCGAGATAAAAACTTATATATTTTTGAATCAGGCCCCCCTTTTTCTTCAATGGGCGCTAGTAATAAATCGTCACCATGAGGCATCCAATAAACAAGTCTTTTTTCTTCTGCTTTTGAGGTTTTTTCAAGACCTGGAATGATGACTATATCAAACTCTAAACCTTTTGATTTATGCATTGTCATAATTTGAACGGCTTGATCTGATTCTACCCATGAGTTTGAAAATAAATGGTTTATGTCATCCTGAAACGCTCGAATATTTGATAATTCATTTGATTCGAGAAATTCGCTGACTTTTTCAAAGAATATTTCTATGTCAGGGAAAATATCAGGGTTTGCGTATGATGGTCCTCCAAGTTGAATCCAGCAACCTTCTAGAACGTCCCGAAAGTTTGATAAAGGTAATGTCTTTAAGGAGTTTAAAAAAATAGAGGTAATTCTTTTAATGCGTTTTTGCCCAGTTGGGCTAATAGTATTGATACGTTTGCGGTCTTTTAATAATTCCCATACAGGGGTATTATTGTCAAAATCGCAGATTTTATGTAGATCCGCTAATGATAGCCCACACCAAGGAGCACGGAGAGTTGACAACCATGCTACTCGATCATGGAGCGAAGTAAGAGCTCGCATTAACGCAAGTAGATCCATTATTTCAGGACGTGATGTAAGAGAATCTATGTCTTCTGCCCGAAATGGTATTTTTCTTTCGTGAAATTGTTTTACAATTGATTTTAAATGGTTCCTTGCACGAGCAAGTATTGCGATAGATTTTACGGGGTATTGATTGCGAAGAGATATAATTAAATTAGTTACTTCTATTGCTTCATTGTTAGTAAATGATTCATGCGTTGCGTGAAAGAAAACATCAGATTCATTTGTTTCGGTTTGTTCTGCTCTTGAGGGGGAATAGGTAATGGCACCGAGATCTTGATTGTTTGTTTTTGGAAAGATCGATCGAAAACACTCATTTATCCAATCTACTATTGGTTTTTTTGATCGAAAGTTGGTCTGTAATGTCAGGAATTTTAAATCAATATTTCCTAGTCCTTCATTTTTGGTTTTAAGGAATAGTCCAACTTCAGCATCACGAAACCTGTATATTGATTGCATTGGGTCACCAACAATGAACATAGTTCGACCATCCCCTGGCGTCCACCCAGCTGTAAGCCTTATTAGTAGATCGTATTGTTTGTATGAGATGTCCTGGTATTCATCCACAAGTATGTGCTGGATTTTGTGGTCAAGGTAAAGTAATAGGTCAGTAGGATCATCCTCAGTACCAAGGGCTTCCCTTGCGGCAAGAGAAATTTCTGTAAAGTCTGTTTTTCCTTGTTCACTAAAAATATTTCTTAGAGTGTCAGCCATGTTTGGCAAAAGTAATAAAGTGGCGCGTAATACTTTCCATTCATTGTCAGAAAATAATGGGTCTGGTAGATCTCTTACCTCATGTAACTTTTGCAGAAATATCCGGTGTGCCGATAAAGTTTCTAGTAGTTCACTAAAGTTTAATTTTATTTTCTTTTGATCAGCAGGAAAACCAATAGACTTATTGACGGTCTTTCTGACATCGCCATCTTTTGTTAAAATTAATTCGGCGATTCCTTTCCATAAATTAAGATCACTAATTTGATGGGATGGTAAGTTGGTTAGGTTGTCTAAACTTGAAATAGGGGTATGTATGTTATCGCTCAGACAATTATTGCCTGCAAACGAAGCTATTGGAATAATTGTATGCAAGTCATTTGGGGTCTCGCTGTGTAAATCTATAAGAGTTGACTCAATTAATTTAGAAAATATATTTTCAAAGTAGTTTCGCTTATCGTCATTTATGTCAAAGTCATCAAAAAATGGAATCATCCATTGATCACGTTTTTGAAAGAGTTGATTGATTCGGTCAAGGAAAGAAGCTTTGGAATTATCTAGATGATTTAATATTATGCGTACTCGTTTTCCCACTTCACACTTACTTTCAACTTTTGAGAGTATGCGCTTGGACGCTTCTTTATAGAGGTCAGAAGCATTTTCGATAATATCTAAAGGGCCACCCATCAATGAAAGTATAGGCATTTGCTTTACAAGGCTAGCGCAAAAGGAATCAATTGTAAGAACTTTTAACTGATTTGGATTATCTAATATTCGCCAATTATTTTTCGAATCATTTTTTAAAGCTAACTTTGCAAGTTCCCAGGTTTGCTGCTGATGGGGTGATTCTGGTGAGGTTTGGTTAAGCCCCCGTTTTAAGGCTTCCAAAATACGTCTTTTCATTTCTTCTGCAGCCTTACGAGTGAATGTTATACTGATTATTTGATCAGGATGCTCAACGCCACTCAATAAACGTAAATATCTTTGTATAAGCAGCTCAGTTTTCCCTGATCCCGCAGGTGCTTGAATAAGGAGCGATTTGCTGGGGTCAAGAGCGACTTTCCTTTCTTTACTATCAATAATCTCAGGCATCTATGTTCTCCAAGCTATTTAAATCAGATGCACTTTCTCCAATTCTACAGAGCATTGCGTAGCTACAGTTTCGACATGTTTCGTCATTATTAATTGGGTTTGTAACTATTTGCCCCTCCATAAAATTATCCGCTAATATTTTTAATTTTATTTCCCAGAATTTTAATAAACTACTCCAATTCGGCCACCCAATTTCCTCTTTAATATTTAAAGGAATTTTTACTTTAGATTTTTCTGGAAAAGGATTATTTATTATGGGATTCCAAATAGATTTCCATTTGAGGTTTCCTTTTGAAATATGAGCAAATGCAATTGCAGTTGGAGAAGACTTTAATGTATATAAAGGCAGTTGTGGGTCTTGGATACGTTCCATAAACCATGTATTGGTATTTATTGATCCTGTTTTATAATCAATGAGTATAAGTTCCCTCTTAGAGTTGAAATCGATTCGGTCAATTCTCAGATTAAGTCTAAGATTTCCTAGGTTAATAAGTTCATTTTTTTCTGTATGCTTTACTTCAAATTCAGGTCTAAGTATTTCTTGATCCATCCAATCCAATAGCAAATCAATTGTTCGGTTTTGTTCCATTGCCATAAAATGAGACTGTTTAATGACTTGTATATTTAATTCTCGGATTGCTTCTTTTACTTTCTTTTCAAGTACACCTTTCAGCATATTTGAAGTTTTTAAATTTTTAAGAACAGTACGAGTTTTATACTTTTCCCAAAAGAGTTGAAGTACTTTGTGAATCAAAATACCTCTATCGCGAGAATCATAATCAATGGCAGAAATTTTATAATCATTTGCGTTTAAGCGGTTAGCAGCGAAAGACTGAAAGGAGCAGGCAGCTTGGTTTTGTAATACCTTATAACCATTCTTTAGTCCATTCATTGTTAGATTTTCAAATTCACTTGGTGAGGGTGGAATTTTAGATTTATCTTCCCATACTTCAATTTGATTTAAGGGTTTGATACGGTCTCTAACTCTGTAGGATTTTGTGTAAGAAAATTTATTTTTTGTTTTTGTAATTATATTTAATAAAGAAGTTATTTTTTTTTTGTTGTTTTGCTCCCACTCTGGATAGCTAAAAATTATATTTTGGGATGCATTTACAAGTCGGTTTAAAGTTTGTTCAGAAAATTGTAATTCACGTTTCGAACTTGAGTGAGGAAGCTGTAATTGTTTTTGAATATTTATTGGAATGAATGGATTTGGATTTGGTTTAGCAGGTATGCAGTCTGAGTGGCAACCCATTATCCAAACATGGTCAAATGATATTCCAATTGACTCAAGTAAACCCAATACTTGAATCGGTTGTTCCTTAGTTTTAATTTGGAAAAGTTTTTTATGGGTAATTTCTTTTAGTTCTTTTAGTATTGAATACCGAGATATCTTTTCAGTAAACATATCGAGTGATGCAAGTTCATCTAAACACTCATTCCAAACTACTAAGCATTGTATCTCCCTGCTCGATAAGGTTTTACTTGGTTCAAGCATCCAGCCTAAATCCTTAAGAACTTTAGAAAAACATTTTGCCCAGGAACTAGGTAATTTGGTGCCGGTCATTTTGATAAAGTTGATTGTTATCTGTAATAATTTACTTATTTCAGAAGATGATTCAGTTCCATAAAAATTTTTAATTTGCTCAATATTTACATTAAGAAAACCTGATTTTTGAAGTTTTATTTCCAACTCATTTCGGTCATCGTCATTATAATTCCCAGATTTTATATGGGGACTATTTATGATGTGTAATAGTTTGTTTATAGGAAATTCATTTTCTATAGAAAGAAGTTCTAAGGCAATTTGAATCATCCCCTCGTCAGAAAGTGGCGTACCGAGTGATATGTTAAATGGAGTTTTAATAGTTTTCCCGGGGAAAATTGATTCTGGTATTAGGTTTGAAAGTAGTTCTTTGTGTAAGGATCGTCTGTATTTTTCAAGCTCTGGAACTATAACTCCAATGGTTTGATCTTTACTATATATCGATCGGACCCAGTTAGCGCAATTTCGACATTCATCTTTTAAGTCTTTAAATGAATAAATTTCTATATTTTTATTTTCCAGAATATTTTTGTTTAGGCGTGAATTATTTTTATTAGGATTATTCTTTAGGACAATTTCTTTTTGTTGGGACTTTAAAAAGTCTAACCAAATTTGAAGCTGTGGAGTTATTTCTTCAAACCCGTAAAGCTGAACAAAGTCAGGAATATAAATATTCTTATTTTTCATTCCCTCTCTTACAAGGTCGATTAAGACTACTGGGTCAATCGCTTTATTTTTAATAAGAATTTTTTTGTATTGTTCCATCCATTTTAAAAATAGATTATTTTCTGTGCTTAGCAAGAGAGGGTCAGACGGAATAGATATTCTGTGTTGAGTTATAAGTTTGTAGGCCTCCGATGATTTTTTAGCTGCTTCACGTAGATTTAAAAGAGACCATTGGTTTATGACCTTCTTTCGAACAGTTGATTTATCATTAGCAGAAAAATTTATAATTATAGATTCCCAGATTTTTATAGATTGAATTTCTGATAGTAGGAAATGGTCAGTATTTAATTGGATCCATTTTGATTTAAACCATGAATTAAATTCAATAATTTGAGGAGTTTCCCAGGCTTTTTTGCCAGAGCTTTTTTGTTGTTTACTGTGATTAAAAAGTAGATGTCTCGCAAGACGCTGGTTTATGGTGAGAATAAGGGGATCTCTACCTAAGGGCGCAGCCATATTTTAAAATTGGTTTTAGAAGGGTTTTCTAGGATGAGGGTTTTACGGAGTATCTTGAACCCAAACCTCACCTGTCGATGTGGTTTCTCTTTTCCAGATTGGTGTTGTACGTTTTAGTTCAGCTATTGCCCATTCACAAGCTTTGAAAGTTTCTTTTCTATGTTCACCAGCGGCAACAATTAGAACTATGTTTTCACCGATATCAATTTCTCCTATCCGATGAATGATTATCATTTCGATAATTCCATAGTCTTTAATAGCTTGTACTCGAATTTCATCAAGTTTTTTTTCAGCCATTTTGGGGTAATGCTCAAAGTTTAGCTTGGAAATACTTTCTCCTTTTGACAATTCCCTCCCGGTTCCTAAAAAAGTAGTAATCCCACCAATATTGCGGGATACCTTTTTGATGGCTTCAATTTCGTCGGTTACAACAAAATTTTCTTGCTGAATTCTGATATTCGATTCCAATGCGGTGCTCATGTTTAATTGTCCTTTCAACTACCACCTGAAAATGGGGGAAGTAGTGCAACTTCATCACCATCTTTAATTATAGCTTCTAGTGAAGCTACATCTAAATTAACTGAAACCATGATTTTCTTACCTAAAATCATTTCACAAATTTTAGGTGCTGTTTTTGATATTTCATGAGATAAGTTTTTAAGAGTTGTTTCACTTCCCATATCAAATTGATCTTCTTCTTTCCCTGCTATAGACCGAAGATTTGCAAAGTATTTTACTGTAATCATAATTTTTTCTTAAACGGGCAATTGTTTTATAAAAGCATCAAACTCCTACATGTTTTTTTATATAAACCCCTGACTTACCTCCAGATTTTTGTATTAGACCAATGTTTTTAAAAAACATTTCTCGGTCTACAGCTTTACACATATCGTAGATTGTTAGAGCAGCTATTGAAACTGCTGTTAAAGCTTCCATTTCCACGCCAGTTTGTCCAGTTACTTTAACAGTTGCTTTAATTTCAATGTAGCATAATCCAGTTTTAGAATCTGGTTCTGAATTGTTGTTGAACGCAATATCTACATTTGTTAGCAGGAGAGGGTGGCACATTGGGATAATATCAGATGTTTTTTTGGCACCCATAATTCCAGCTACTTGGGCGACCGCTAACACATCTCCTTTTTTAATACCACCATCTTTAATTAGACGCATTGTACTAGGTTGAAGGTAAACTTCACCAGTAGCAATAGCTATTCGTTGGGTAATACTTTTCTCGCCAACGTCAACCATGCGAGCACGTCCTTCTTCATTAAAGTGAGTTAGAGGATTATCCATAATGTAATATTACAGTATCTATATATAGCAGACAACATCATTTAATATCCTTTGATATGATTTGATAATAACGGACTAGAAATCAATTTTTTAGTTATTTTTTATGATTTGTTATTTTATTGGGAAGTTCATATAAGCCTAGGGAATTATCATCTGGATCTGAAAATAAAATCATCTTTCCATAAGAATAGGTTTCAATTTCTCCATTAAATTTAACACCCATATTCTTTAAAGTTTTTACAATAGCTTCGATTGGATTGGCCTCAAAATAAACAATAGCCCCCGCTTCATTAGTTTTGATTGTTTTGTTATTTTTTTCATTAATTGCGAACCTTTGACCTGAAATGTTAAATTCGGCCCAACGAGCATCTTTCAATAATAGTTCTAATCCCAGTAGGTTTTGGTAAAAATTAATAGATTGTTGTAAGTTAGAAACTGTGTATGCAGTAAAACCGATTTTATTTATCATAAATTTTATATTTATATGGGTTAAATATTCTTGTTCTACTTAATTTATCTACACATTGATTGTTAAATCAGCTAACTCTAAGTGAAAATTCTATATTTTGGCAACTAACAGTATTTTTCTAATTTTTGTTTCAAGTTTATTTCATTCCTTTTGGAATATTCTTACTCAAACCAGTAATAATTCACAATGCTTTTCTGCACTGAAGGGAATTTGGATTATTGTTATAGGAGTAGCTTATTTTTTAATTACTGGTTTCCCATTAGAAATAGGGAATGAACTATTTATGTGGGCTCTAATTTCTGGAATATTACATGGTTTTTATATTCTGAGTTTATCTAGAGCCTATAGTACTGAGGACATATCCTATGTTTATCCTATAGCGCGTTCTGCTCCCGTATTTGTTCCTCTATTTGCATGGATTTTTTTAGGCGAAAAAATTAGTTTATTAATTATTTTAGCCGTACTAGTCATTATTTCTGCAATATACATACTTCATTTCGATGCAAAATTAATTGATGGTTTGAAGAATATGTATAGAGCTATAAAACACAATGATATGCGATGGACATTCATCACTCTTTTTTTAGTAGTGAGTTATAGCTTAGTGGACAAAATGGCTATGGATAAATATATGTTTTATTATCCGGAGACACCTTATTCTAATGGTTTAACTTTTTTTTTTCTAGAAGCAGTCATCGGATTTATCATATGTAATATATATATATTTAATAAAATTCCCCGAAATGAAATCATGAGTAACTGGTCTATTGATTGGGGAAAATCCTTTCTAGCTGGTGTAGCAACTACTTTTTCTTACGGTTTAATTTGTGTGGTTTTACAATTTGAAAAATTGAGTGCTATTGTTTCTCTTCGCCAAGTAAGTGTTTTGATGGTGGTTTACTGGGGATGTTGGAAACTAAATGAACCCTATGGAAGGAAACGTATTTTAGCTGGTTTGCTTATAATTCTAGGGGTTATTTTAATTTCAATAGACGACAGTGTTCAGTGAGGCTAGTTGATTATTTTTTTAAGTTAAAACTTATCCAATGAAATTTTAGATTAAAAAAAATTAACTACATAAATGACGAACTCATTTTATACTGATAACAATAAATTATTTTATAATAAATATTATTTTCTGATTTTGCATAACAGGAGGCTTACTGTGGAGCGTATCGTGATGAAGTTGAGTACCGCATTTGTAGGATTTTTATTGCTTATTCTTTTAGTTGTTACCGCTGAGGCTGTAAAGGGTGATAAAAGAGTAACAAAAACTTTTTCACTTAAGAATGGATTAGATATTCTTTTGATTTCAGATCCTGATGTTCATCGGAGCGCTGCTGCTTTATCAGTTGGTGTAGGGCATTTACATGACCCTGTGGAAAAACAAGGATTGGCTCACTATCTTGAGCACATGTTGTTTTTAGGAACAAAAGAATTCCCGGAAGTTGGTTCTTTTAAGAAATACCTAGATGAGCATTCTGGAGGGAGCAATGCATATACAGGTGGTGACATTACTAATTACTTTTTTCAGGTCTCTCACGACGGTTTTGATATTGCATTAGATAGATTTAGTGATTTTTTTAAATCTCCTTTATTTTATAAAAAATACTCTGAACGAGAAGTGAAAGCTGTCAATAATGAGCATCAAAAAAATAAATTGAACGATGGTTGGAGAGGTAGTTTTGTTACTAACCAAATTTCAGAGCCTAATCATCCCTTAACTAAGTTTGGAACTGGCAATAAAGATACCCTTTCTGGTGATAATAGGCCTGCTTTATTAGACTTTTATGGAAAATATTATTTGGCATCAAATATGAAATTAGCTCTCATTTCAAATATGGGAATGAAAGATTTGTATGCAATCGCACAAAAACATTTTTTAGATATTCCTAATCAAAAAGTTGAGATCCCATCGATGCCAAAGGAGTTTAGGAAACCTCTTGTAGAGAAGTTTCGTTTGTTGAAAATTAAAACAATTAAAGATGTTCGTTCTCTTGAAGTTAATTTTCCAACTATACGTTTGAGTGATTATAAGGATAGTAAGCCTGCCACCATTATTGGTTCTTTGATTGGGCATGAGGGTAAAGGTTCATTGCTTTCAAAATTAAAGGAGGAAGGACTTGTTCTTAGTCTTAGTGCTGGCGGAGGGAATAGTCATCCAGATATTAATTCTTTTAGTATAAGTGTTTCTCTAACTAAAAAAGGTTTGAGTGATTATGAGAGAATAATGGAGTTGATATTCAATTATATTCAAATGTTACGTGACCATGGTATTGAGGAGTATACGTTTAAAGAGAATCAAACTATGGCTCAAATTAACTTTGATTGGAAAAACCCAGATGAAGGAATGGGCTTCATTGCAGGGAAGGCCGCATTGCTGCAGAATTTCAGTTTGGAAAATGTTCTTACTCTCCCTTTTCTTATAAAACAATATGATCCTGAAGCATATAAAGCTTTATTGGATACATTAGTTCTAGAAAATGCTCTTGTTGTTTTGAGTCATAAAAATGCGATTACTGATAAAGTTGCACCGTATTATGATGCTGAATATTCTCTTAAAATGGTTGGCGGTAATGTTTTTAAAAAAATAAATGTCGGCTCAAAGGTTTCTGGAATTTTTTATCAGGCAAAAAATAACTTTATCCCTCATCACTTAAAGTTGACAGAAGACAAACCCCACTTGATTAGACAGGACGATGTTGCAAAAGTTTGGTTTATGTATGACCATAAATTCAAGCAACCTAAAGTTGCTTTGATGTTTCAAATAGAAACACCACAAGTTTATAGAAGTCCTAAAAATTTGGAATTAGCTAAACTTTATGAATCTGCTGTGAGAGAAAGTTTAAACGAGCTAGTTTATCCAATTCAAGAGGCTGGATTATCTTATTCACTGTCAACTAATAAAAAAGGAGTTGTGTTAACACTGGGTGGTTATTCTGAACGGATTGGAGATTTAATAAAACTTGTCACTGATAATCTAATGAATATAAATATTGATGAACAAAAATTTATTAATATTAAAGAGGCTATGGTTAGAGGTTTAAAAAATAAGAAACTGAGCCAAGCATACCAACGTGGTGGTTACTACAATTGGCTAATGTTGTTAGATAATCAATATACGGATGAAGAAAAACTAAAAGCATTAAACCCACTGACTTTGGGTGATGTGAAATCGTATGCAAAAAAACTATACGAAAAAATATATGTCACTGGAGTCATTCATGGTAATTGGTCCGACGAAAAAGCTAAAGAAAGCGTTTCTCTTCTTCTAAAATCCTTGAATGGTCAATCGCTTCCTATTATTGAAAGATATGAACAGGATGTTGAAGTTTTAAAAACTGGTGAGCTAATCCAATTTTCGCGAGAGGTTGAGGATAATAACAATTCCCTGTCTTATACCATTCAAGTTGGAGAAAAAGACCTCGCGTTAATGGCTAAAGCCTCAATAATAGCTTCAATTGTAGAAAATAATTTTTATACTCAAATGAGAACGAATCAACAGTTAGGATATATTGTTTGGAGTTTTCAACAGAGAACTGAAAATAGGATATTTTTTAGATTCTTGATTCAATCATCAACACATGGTCCTTTTGAAATGAGTAAAAGAGTAAGAGCTTGGCTTAAAACAACGGATAAAATGTTTTCTAATCTTTCCGACGAAGAATTTGAAAAACACCGACAAGCAAAAATTACTGCACTTGAAAAAGAAGGTGACAGTATTGGTGCAGTTGTTGGAGATCTTTATACATTGGCAACGGATGAAGAGGGGGACTTTGAATTCAAAAAGAAGTTTATTCGGGCAATTAAAAATCTAACTAAATCTGATGTTTCAACTAAGGCGCGGGAATTATTTTTAGACCCTAAAACCCCACGTTTAGAAGTTTTAATGCGTGCAAAGGACAGCAAAGAGGTTGTTCCAGCTTCAGCTATAACATCAGTTTCAGAATTTAAAAGTAGAGCTAAGGGATAGAACCTAGTAATATTTTCCTATGATTACTCTTTATAATTATAGGAAAAGTAAGTTTTTTTTAAGGCTTATGCAGAAGCAATTTCTTGTGCAAGGGTAGGGGGTGTCTTTATTATTGGAGTTGTGTTTTTTGTTATTTCGAGTGTACCTTCGACTTTTAATTGAGTGAATAGGTGTTCGACTTTTCTTTGAAGGTGGCTACCTATCTCAGTTCTAATTTCTTTAGAAAGATCCCAGAATTTTGATTTAAACTCACCAAAACCTTTTTTTCTAGTTTTGTAGATAAACTGCTCGTCAGTGTCGGTTTCTTTTTTTTCGGGTGCAAATTTTTTCCTTAAATGGTTATAAATTTCTTTTTTAAAATCTTCAGGGAAAAGTTCGTTGTCATAAATCATATTTTGAAAATCGGTTGCAAGGTGAATCTCAGCAGTTTCTAGCTCTGGGAACTTGTTGAATAAATCACTAGGAAGAGTAGAAGCACCATGTTGAACAGCACCTGCTAAACCATAATCTTGTCGTGCTATACGAGATAGGCTTTCAAGACATTCAAAATCAAGGTTTACATCAACAACTTTTCCATCTGGCCCAGGCACCCCACCATGTGAGGTTCCTGTTTGTATAGATATTTTACTTATGCTAGTTGCTCCTTTGAGTTCTTTATCTAACAGCTCATTAAAGTTATCTAAATAGGCCCTTAACTCACTTTCTGTGCTATTTTCTTTGCCAACTTCACCTATTTCTCCACCGACTGATACTGTGATTCCTTCAGGTTCTAATTCACGAATATGCTTTGTTAGCTCAACACCCACCTCAAAATTAGCCCGTTGTTGTTCAACTACGGTACTTTTGCTTAGGTCCACTAACGTCGATGTATCAATATCAATATTATAAAAACCTGCTTCAATACCTTTTTTTATAAGGTTTTTTAAGTTCGATACTTCTTTCTCTTTATTTATCTTAAAGTTTTTTGCGTTAACTTGAAAATGATCACCTTGGATAAAGACTGGACCACTGTGATTCTCTCGAATCGCTGCTCCTAGAATTACACCAACTATCTCGTGCGGTTGTTGAAAGGTATAGCCAATTTCAGACCTAGCTATTTCAAAAATGAAAGCACCTGTGTCTAGTTTTTGAGCAGTTCGAAATATGGATCGACTGAAATCATAAGACATTCCACGAATATTAATCGCTGGAACTGTAAAGCCCTCACATTCACCTCGACCACGTGCATCGTATAGGCCCTGAATAGAAGATAATACTATACCCATTTCAATAGCGGCGGATTTAATTATAAATCTAGACAGTCCTCTTATTTGGTTAGAAGGATTTAGAACCGAATTTTCTACTAGGGCATCTATGCTATGTGTTATTAGCCTGTCACTATTTTCAATTACAATGCCTCCATTGTTTAGGCTGGCTATACCTTTTAGATGCTGAATTAGTTCCTTATCACTCGCAAAAAGCATTCAGTTTTCTCTCCTCACAGTATTTAATAATAATAGATAAAAATAATTCGATATACCTATGCAGATTCTTTTAGTGTTTGGGGTTACTTTATATTCCTTCTGTATTTAGAATTTCTCTATAAGGGTCTTAGTTTTAATACTCACGAACTTATCTCAAACCGCATATCATTCTATCTAATACGAGGATTCGAAGCAAAAAATTATAACAATATTATTTTATTTTATTAAAATTATTAATAAAAATATAAACTTAGGTATATTTTTATAATGTATAAAGTTAATGTTTATATGATACTTATTTTTCTATAACTGAATTTAATTTGATCTTATTTGCTTTGAATTATTATAACTTGTAAATTAATTTAATTGGATGATCTGTTTGTAAAAGAGAGTAGAGAAAAAGTTAGACTTCTCTTTTTATTGTGTATTCCTTTTATATTGACAGTGCTACAAAATTTGTTAGAATTTCCCTGATTAGACAGGTGTTATCTGGCCTTTTATATTGAGGTGTTGTGCTCAGCATTTAATACTTCTTGATCATATTTAATAAAAACCAAAATATTATTTCTTGCCATCCGGCAGTTTAGAACGAGGTTTAATTCATGTTTGATTCTATTTATTTGCCTTTAGATAATTCAGATTACTCCAACCGCTGTTTAGATGTTGGATTAGAATTAGCGCAAAAGTTTGGGTCTACTATAGTTGCTAGTCATGTCTATGCAGCCAAGATGCACGATGTGCGCTTTCGTCAAATGGAAAGTGGTTTGCCTGAGGAATATCAGGAAGAGGATGAACTAGAAAAGCAACGAAATATACATGATCAACTTATTACCAAGGGTATGGAAGTGATTACTGATTCATATCTTGATGTTGCAAAAGATAGAACCAAAAAATTAAATATCCCATTTGAAGGTAAGTCTCTTGAAGGCAGAAATTACACGGAGCTGGTTCGTGATATAAAAGAATCAAAATATGATTTAGTTATTATGGGAGCTTTGGGGCTAGGTGCTATTAAAGATAGCCTAATAGGAACAGTTGCAGAAAGAGTTGTTAGAAGAGTTCAGACAGATACACTGCTTATTAAGTATATTCCTGAAATACATGGAGAGAGCTCTTCTAGTGATAAGATTGTTGTGGCTGTTGATGGTAGTCAACAGTCTTTTGGTGGTTTGAAAACGGGTATGGAGTTATCCAAGGCATTGAATAAACCTTTGGAGATTATTTCTACATTTGACCCTTATTTTCATTATGCGATGTTTAACAGTCTCACTGGAGTTCTTACAAAAGAGGCGGGCAAGGTATTTAAATTTGAACAGCAAGAGAAGCTTCACGAAGATATTATAGATAAAGGTTTAGCAAAAATATATCAGGCTCACCTCGAAATTTCTAAAAAAATTGTTGAAGATGAGGGGATGGAGTGCACTATTAGATTATTAGATGGTAAGGTTTTTGAAAAAGTTCTTCAATATGCTCGAGAGGAAAATCCTTTTCTTCTTATATTAGGGCGTATTGGTATTCATAGTGGTCCGGAAATGGATATTGGGGGAAATGCAGAAAATCTGATGCGAATGGTACCTTGCAACGTTCTGCTTTCTAGCCGTACATTTAAACCTGATATTGATATGCAGGCAGAAGAGAGTATTGAATGGACAGCTGAAGGGCGAGAACGTTTACAGAAAATCCCTGGTTTTGTTAGACCAATGGCAACTTCTGCGATACTCCGATATGCGATAGAGAGAGGTCATAGTATGATCACTTCTGGTGTAATTACAGAAGCGGTAGAGAATATTCTTCCTGCTGGTGCAATGCAGGCAATGAGACAAATTGGTGAAAAAATAAAAGATGATGGTGTAGACCCAGAATCTGAGGATGTACTCAAAGACTATAAACAGCAAATGCTTGATGCACACGCAGGTGAAGAAGCTGACAAAAATGCGCCATCATCTGAGGAGGCAGTTGTTAATGGAGATGTAGGTGAGGTAGAGGTGAGTGCTGAGCATATAGCCGTTACTGATGATGGTAGAAACTCAAATGGAGCTCAGGTAACAAATATTACATTTCAATGCAAACATTGTAAAACTTTCATGGACAGTGATGTTATTAAGTGCTTTGTTTGCGGTGCTGTAGGAGATAGTTTGGTTCCAGTATATAAAGAAGGGTTTAAACCTGATGAAAAAGAAATGGTTGGGGTTAAGCAAATGACTACCTTTGATGATAAAAAAGTGCAATGGACAGAGGATGCACTTAAAAGTCTTGAGGGTTATCCAGATGGACATGTGCGTAGAAGAGCTCAAGCACGAGTCGAAAAAAATGCAAGAGTTCAAAGTATTGAAACTATTTCGGTTGCTTTTCTGGATCAAATTTTAAATGAAAAGATTATAACAAAGCCCACCAAAATAAATAAAGCTTTAGATAATTATATGGAGGATGATGAGCCTAAAGTCACAGACTTTATATGGACTGAAAAGGCAAATAATAGACTCGAGCTAGTTCCTAAAGGTTTTATGAGAGATAATACTCAAAGTAGAGTAATGGCGTACGCAAGTTCTAAAGATATTAAAGAAATCACTTTAGAAGTTTGTGAAGCCGGTATTCGTGATTCCGTTAAAATGATGGAAGAAGCAATTGCTAACGGTGCATCTTTAGAGGATTTTTTACCTAAAAAGGTCGGAGCTTAAAGTAACGTCTTTAACAGGTTAGCTCTTGTGTTATGGAAACTATCCTTTTTTAGTCTGCTCCATGTTATTGCATACCACTAATGTATTACAAGGTCCCCATACATTGATTTTTAATCAATGTATGGGGGCTTTTTATTTTAAATTTATTTAATAATTCAAATCTATTCTAGTGAAAATAAAAATTTATAAAAGGCTTTTTGGTTATTTAAAACCTTATAAGAAAAAGCTTTCGTTGGCCATATTTTTTTCAGTAATCGTTGGAGTGATTGCAAGTTCGCCTGTCCCGCTCATTCAAAAAACATTTGATGATATTTTTGTTGAGAAAGATTTTTTTATGCTCAAGGCGATACCAATTGCTCTTATTATCCTCTACTCGATTAAAGCATCCTTAGTGTACGTACAGAATATTATCATACTGGGGGTTTCTTTGGATTTAGTTGTTCATGTAAGGGAAAAGCTATTTTCTCATATTCACAAACTCCCATTTAATTTCTTTGAAAATAATGAGTCTGGTCAATTAATATCAAGGCTCATAAATGATGTCGCTATTATGCAGTCAACTGTTACCCGTACGATAAAGGAGCTCGTTCAAAATTCGTTTACCTTGATAGCGCTGTTAGGGTGGGTTTTTTATCTAAAATGGGACTGGGCGCTTATCTCAATATTAATAATACCAGTGATGGTTTTGCCGATATCAAATATAGCGAGGAAGTTAAAAAAATTAAGTCACAAAGGTCAGGAAATTCTTGCTGATATTAGTTCAACTATTGTTGAATCATTTTCTGGTATTAAGTTAGTTCGTGCATTTGGTATGGAGTCCGTCGAAGAAAAAAAATTTAATAGTTACAGCAATAACTTTCTTCGTGTCACGAAAAAAAATGTTAAATATATGGAAATAACCTCACCTTTTCTTGAGGTTTTAGGTGTGATTAGTGCATCAGTAATTCTTTGGTATGGTGGGTTTCAGGTTTTGACGGATAAAGTAAGTCAGGGAACTTTTATTGCCTTTATTGTTGGACTTTTTATGATGTATACACCTGTAAGAATACTTTTAAAAATATTTGCCAGTTTCCAGGTATCTATTGCAGGTGCTGAAAGAGTTTTCTCTATACTTGACTTAGAAGAGGAAAAAGTAAAAGAAGGGAACATAAAACTTACCGGTGTTAATAATAGTATTACATTTGAAAATGTTTCATTTAAATATCCTTCTAGAAAAACGTCTGTTTTAACTAAAGTAAATTTAAAATTAGAAAAATCAAAAATTCTTGCAATTGTTGGTATGAGTGGAGCAGGGAAAACGACACTAGTGGACCTTTTATTTCGTTTTCATGAACCTTTTGCGGGTAGTATTTCAATAGATGGAATTAATATTAAATATTACACACTAAAATCATTAAGAAATAACTTGGCTCTTGTGTCTCAGGAAACTTTTCTTTTTAATGACAGTATTAGAAAAAATATTGCCTATGGAAGACCCAATGCATCAGAAGCTGAAATAATTCAAGCGTCAAAAGCAGCGTATGTAGACTCTTTTGTTACCGGTTTTGAAGATGGTTATGACACTGTCATTGGTGAGCGTGGGATCAAGCTTTCTGGTGGTCAACGTCAACGAATTTCTATTGCAAGAGCCGTTCTTCGAAATGCTCCTATTCTTGTGCTTGATGAAGCTACATCTGCTTTGGATACTGAGTCCGAAAAATATGTACAGGATGCTTTGCATAATCTAATGAAACATAGAACAACTTTCGTTATTGCTCACCGCTTATCAACTATCAAGCATGCTGATTCGATCATTGTTTTAGATAGAGGGGAGATTGTCGAGTTTGGAACCCATGAACAACTTATTTCTAGTTCTTTACTTTATAAAAAATATTATGAAATGCAAATAAGGTAGGTTAGTAGAACTTTATATACTTAAGGATATTTAAACTGTGCGTTTCAAAAATGTATATATTGAAGCTTTAGCTTGTCATCTTCCTGATAATATTGTTACCTCTGATGATATTGAAAAACGTTTAGCCCCGGTTTACGATCGTTTAAAGCTACCTTATGGTAGGTTGGAAATGATGACTGGAATCAAAGAGCGACGATTTTGGAACCCCGGTACTTCACCCAGTCAGGTTTCCTCAATAGCTGGAAAATTAGCAATTGTAAATTCTGGAATTAATCAAGAAGACATTGGTTGCTTAATCAATGCTTCCGTATGTCGTGACTTTTTGGAACCTGCAACAGCGGCACTAGTCCATCATAATCTAGGGCTTCCTAAAAATAATTTAGTTTATGATATTTCTAATGCCTGTTTAGGTGTTCTTAATGGAATGATAAATATTGCAAATATGATTGAACTGGGGCAGATTCAGGCTGGGTTAGTTGTTGCTGGTGAAAATGGAGGACCATTGGTTGACAGCACTATTGAATCACTGCTAAATAATCCTAGTCTTACACGCAGTGAAATTAAGGCTTCCTTTGCTTCTCTTACTATAGCATCCGCCGCTGTTGGCGTTGTACTTGTCCATAAAGACTTAACACAAAATAAGCATCGATTACTTGGTGGTTACAGTCAAGCTGCAAGTCAATTTAATAATTTGTGTCGTGGAAATGATGACTCCAAAACTCAAATTGATAATTGGTTACCACTTATGAAAACAGATGCTGAAACTATGATGCGTGAGGGCTGTGGTCTTGCTGGTCAGACTTGGGATCATACAAAAAATATTCTTGAGTGGGTTAATGATGATGTGAATCATGTATTTTGCCATCAGGTAGGCCATGGTCATCGTAAGCTTCTCTATGAAACTTTATCTCTGGAATTAGAAAAAGATTTTTCTACTCTCGAATACTTAGGTAATACAGGAGCTGCTTCACTTCCTTCAACACTTGCGTTAGGAGCGGAAAAAGGTTTATTGGAAAGTGGTGATCGAATAGCTTTACTTGGTATCGGGAGCGGTCTTAATTCCCTTATGCTGGGTGTAGAGTGGTAAATAATTCCGATTCTTTTAGGACCTTATATCCCTTTACTTCTAATTACTTTGACCTCAAGCCTTTCAATCTTCACTATCTTGACGAAGGAGAAGGGGAAGTCCTACTTTTTCTTCATGGAAATCCTACCTGGTCATTTTATTACCGTAGCCTAATAAAAAATTTTAAAGATCGGTATCGATGTGTTGCGCCGGATCATATTGGGTGCGGCTTTTCAGACAAGCCACAAGATTATAACTATACTCTTGCCACCCATATAGATAATCTTGAAAAGCTTGTCGATTTTCTTGATTTGAAAAATATTTCATTAGTAGTGCACGACTGGGGTGGATCCATTGGCATGGGTTTGGCTGTTCGCAAACCAGAGTTAATTAAAAGACTGGTAATTTTTAATACGGCCTCATTTTTGTCTTCTAATATTCCACTTCGGATTAATTTGTGCAGAATCCCATTATTGGGGACTATTGCAATCCAAAATTTAAATCTTTTTGTTAGGGGGGTATTAAGATTTGGACTAATGCGTCGAAAACAATTAACGAAAAATATTAGAGATGGATACTTAGCACCTTATGATTCGTTTGAAAACCGTATAGCAAACTTAAAATTTGTCCAAGATATTCCAATGGATGCAAGTATGCCAAGCTATTCTGTTGTAAAGGATATCGAAAATAATCTAAAGCACTTTCAAGGACTCCCAATTTTGATCCTATGGGGTATTGAAGATTTTTGCTTTAATATAAAATTTTTAAATAAGTGGAGAGAAATTTTTCCGTTAGCTGAAGTTCACGAGATTCTTAACGCTGGACATTTGGTGGTAGAGGATGCAACTGATGAAATCATTCCGTTGATGGAAGAATTTTTAAAAAAATAAAACTACTTGATAATGATTCGAAAAATAAATGAATTGAGAAAAACAAGTAACTACGTTAGCTGAATAGTTTAATATTTTGTATATTTAAAGGCGTTCCTTTTATATGCAAGGAACGCCTTTAATATGATTTAGTAACGATAATGTTCTGGTTTAAATGGACCTTCAGCTGGCAAATTCAAGTAACTTGCTTGCTCAGGTGTCAGGCGAGTAAGTTTGACACCAAGTTTGTCCAAATGTAACCTTGCTACTTCTTCATCAAGTTCTTTTGGTAATGTATAAACACCTACTTCATACTTTTTATTAAATAATTCGATCTGCGCCAATACTTGATTTGAAAAAGAATTGGACATCACAAATGAAGGGTGACCTGTAGCACAACCTAAATTAACCAATCGACCTTCCGCTAAAAGAATAATACTACGACCATCTGTAAATGTGTATTTATCTACTTGCGGTTTGATTTCTGTTTTTTTAATGCCAGGATAGTTGTTTAGTGTTTCGACTTGAATCTCGACGTCAAAATGTCCTATGTTGCAGACGATTGCGTCATTCTTCATTACTTCCATGTGCTCAATGCGGATAATATCACTACAACCAGTAGTTGTAACAAATATATTTCCTTCTTTAACAGCTTCTTCCATTGTTGTAATTTCATAACCTTCCATTGCTGCTTGCAAGGCACATATAGGGTCAATTTCAGTTATGATTACACGAGCTCCGAGGTCTTTCATGGACTTCGCACAGCCTTTCCCAACATCACCATATCCTGCAACAACTACAACTTTTCCTGCTATCATAATATCAGTAGCACGCTTAATTCCATCAGCTAGAGATTCTCGGCAACCATATAAGTTGTCAAACTTAGATTTTGTGACAGAGTCATTAACATTCATTGCCGGAACTTTTAGAACGTTTTCTTCTATCATCTTATACAAGTGATGAACGCCGGTGGTGGTTTCTTCTGTGATACCTTTAATATTTGGTATCAGCTCCGGGTGTTTTTCATGTACATAAGCTGTGAGATCACCGCCGTCATCAAGAATCATATTTGGACCATCTTTAAACAATAAAGTTTGACCAGTACACCACCAATATTCATCTTCTGTTTCTCCTTTCCATGCAAACACAGGGATACCTTTTTCAGCTATTGCTGCAGCTGCGTGATCTTGGGTGGAAAAAATATTACATGATGCCCAGCGAATATCTGCGCCCAGTTCAATAAGGGTTTCGATAAGGACAGCGGTTTGAATTGTCATATGAAGCGATCCAGCAATTCGTGCGCCTTGAAGGGGTTTTGATTTGCCATATTTGCTACGCAGAGCCATAAGGCCAGGCATTTCATTTTCAGCAAGAATTATTTCTTGCCGACCCCATTCTGCAAGCGAGAGATCTTTAACTTTGTATTTTTCGGCAACGAGTGCTGTGGTCATTTACGAAGGCTCCTTGATTATGAATGAACCATTATGCGTAATAAGCAAAATATAAATTCAGGTTCATTATGTATATTTAGTATTAGTTTTGAGTGAATGCGCGAGGAATGAAAAAATACTCACGTATATTTATATTTCTTAATTTTATCAATTATTCTTTTTGCCGTCCACATTTATAATAGAAATCATTTAATTATGTTCGCTAATTTTTACAGTTTTATAAAGAAAGTTCTTAAAACTTGTGAACTTTTTTAATTCTTCTGAGTTGGTTTGGTAGTTTAGATTACATGCCCTTAATTTTACTGCTAATCCAGGAAGGTTAGCTTGATATCGGTTTCGGGCAATTTGTATTAAATCTACCACAGTGCCTCTTGTGATTATATTTTTTTTGAAAGGTTTATGAACTTGAGACCAAAAATCACCTTCACCAACTTCTAGTTGCTTTAAAATTAAGTCTACATGGTTAACTATCTTCTTAGAATGGTCTGTATTTTCAGGGTGCTCTGATTGACACGCTTCAATAATATCCTCAAAACTGATTAATGAGCCTTGACGAAACATCATAGCTCTCATAAGTATATTTTTTAATTCTCGTACATTGCCTCGGTAGTTGTGTTTGTTTAGGTACTCAATGGCTTTTGTATCTATTCGGGGACAGGCCTCGTCTGTATGCCCTTTTTTATATGCCTGAAATAGTATTCCGAGAAAGTGGGTTGCTAGATCTGATATGTCTTCTTGTCGTTCGTTAAGGGTTGGAATCCGAAAGTTTAATGAATTTAATCGTTGGTATAGATCTTCACGAAACCTTCCTGCATCTATTTCTTTACGTAAATTTTTGTTAGTTGCTGCTATAAGGAAAATACGTGAATATCTAGGTTGATTTTCTCCTAGGCGGATAAAAACCCCTGTGTCAAGGAAGCGAAGTAGTTGTACTTGTGTTTTTGGATCGGCATCACCAATTTCGTCAAGAAATACTACTCCTCCGTTAGCTTCTTCCAGAATACCTTGTCGGCTAAACTCTGCTCCTGTATAGGCTCCTTTTTTATGTCCAAATAATTCGCTGTAAGTAAGTTCTCCACTATATGCAGCAATATTAGTTTTTCTTAAAATAAGCTTAAAATCATCTCCATTTTTTTGTTTAAAAATTTCTGTTATGCGAGAATATATATTGTTAAAAAAAAACTCCTTGCCAGTTCCGGTTTCTCCATGAATTAGAAGTGAAGGTAGGCCCATGTTTGCTTCTGAGGATTGAGCGGTATCCCATTTAAGCATTCTGTTGCATACCGATTCTACGACTGTATTAATTCTATTTACTAATTGATGGATAGTTTTACTTCGTCCAATAACATTCCCGAAATAGTATGAAGAAACTTTTGGATCTCTGTACTCAACTTCTTGGCGCAACTTTGTTATCTCTTGTTTAAGCTCTTGTATTTGAATTAAGTTGTTAACTTTTTGGCTGATTAGACTTGAAATAATTTGGACAATTCGCCTATGTTCAATAGTGAAATAATTTTTTTGAAAGTGATCCTGGTTGATAACGCCAATAACGCTATTCCCAAATATTATAGGTACAGACATTTCAGAAGATATTGAAGGAGAAAGGTTTTTATAAAAGCCTTTAGTTAAAGCAGCGTCTTGTACGTCTTTAAGTATTATAGGCTGGGCGGTGTGGGCGCAATATCCGTTAAGTGACTTTAGAGTATCAGCTATGTCATCTCCACCAACTGGCATAGCAGGGATTTTGTTTTTTGTCCATCCTCGTGATTTAGCACCTAATAGGCTTCCGTCGTTATTTTCAACTACTAACCAGGATTTTTCATTTATAATTTTTAATATGGAAATAGTCCCACTGTCTGCGCCAATTAACTCTGAAGTTTTGTTTAGAATCTTGTGTAGAAAAATTGGTAGCGACTCATGCTTGCTTGAGATTAATTCTTCAATTTCTCCCAGGATTTCAATTTCTATGTGCTCAGAACTGTCCCTTAAAATAATTTTCTCAACCATGGCGGCATGCTCTTCTAATAGACGAATTTCTATCGGAGAAAATTGATAAATTTTGTTGGTATAATAATTCACAGAGCAAATAAATTTACCACTGATATGGTTATACCTTGGAATTTGATAGAGTGATGCTAGCTCTAATCTTTTAATGACTTCTTTCCGTTCAAAATTTTCTTCCAAGATGTTTTTTATATAGGTTGATTCCTGATTTTTTTTTTGCATAATCAGGCCATTTATTTTGTCGTATTTAACCATTCGGTTGATTAAATTTTCATCATTCAACACACTTAGTAATTCTTTATCAAAATATTTTGGAACATCGTCTTTGTTTTTCGAATACACAGCTATTATTTCGACTTGATCTGTGGGATTAGTTTGGTTTGACTTTAAAAACTTTGATGAGGCAGGAATAAATACTGACGCTAGAGCAACATTGTCTATTAATTTCACAGCTGATCGAACGATCATCCATGCCGCTTCCTTTTTTCGAGCAAGGTCAAGGTGTCTTGAAAATGATATCTGCTGATGGAATCGTTTGGCCCGGTCTACAATGGTACTTATATTTGATAAAAAAATACTTACTGCATCAATTTCCTCATTTGATACAAAGGCTCCTTCCTTTTTCCAGTCTAAAGTAAGAGATCCTATAGGTCGTAACTCATGATTTATGGGAAAGACAACAGAAGCTTGAACTCCTGATATTTTTTCAAATGGATTCCTGTACTTAATAAATCCCTCAGGCAAATCCCACGATCGAATAATCTTGTTCCCATAAAAAGCTTGGCTAGTTATAGAGTCGCGTGGAGAAATAAATTTAGTAACTTGTTGTTCGTATGGATTCTTTTGGTCGGTCATATACTGACATATGAGAATACCTTGGTGTAGGTCCTCTAGGTAGACCCGAACCATGTGGCAGCCAATTATTGATTTTAGCCCTATAGCAGTATAATGAAGAATATCAGAGAGGTTTTCTTTCCCGAATGTTTTGATTTGATCGGTTAGTTTTTGCAGGACATCTTTCATATATAAGACATAAAATTGAGTAAATAATATACACTATCATATTTCATGGTGAAATTTTTTACAGCAATTCAATTTTTACTCAATATTTCTTAACTATAGTCAAAAAATGGTCATATTAGGTAATATGTTTACATTAGTATTATATTTTTCTAAATATTTACCTGAGTAGAATATTTGTTTAGGCCTTTATTCATAGTTACTTATAACTTTATTTTATTATCTATGGAAGTAGTATTGGTGTGGCATAATATTTGCTTATTTTAAAAGTGAGGTGAAAACTATGCTGATAGACAAATTATTATTTTCTGACCAAACTCCGTTAGTACTTAAAAAAGGTCTGGATTTTCAATCTTCGCGAAACCTGATGCTATCAACGAATATCAGTAACATGGAAACTCCTGATTTCAAAGCACATGATATCAATTTTGAGCAGCAATTACAGGAGGTTATTAAGTCCAGTAATCAACTGACAGTAAGATCTACTAATAGTAAACATTTTGGGCCGTCAAATGATGCTTTAAAAGGCTTAGAGCCGTTGCCTTTTGAGTTAAAGGATCCATCCAAGTCTAATGGTAATAACGTTAATATAGACAAAGAAATGGGTAAGTTAGCTGAAAACCAAATTATGTATACTGCTTTTATCCAACTCATGATGAAACGTGGTTCTACCGTACGAAGTGCTGTTACTGAGTCAGCCCAACGATAGATTTTTAGATAGAATGTGTTACAATTAATTTGTTGGAAATATAATAGATTTAGGATTAGTCGTTAGGGTTCAATTTAATTTTTAGCTAAGTTATTTTATTGCTTATGAAAGATATAACTATACAAAGTAATTTAAAAGCCTTGGGTGGAGTTGGTGTCCCTGGGAATTTGGATGCAAAAAAAATAGGTGTAGAAGAGGGGGGTGCTTCGTTTGCGGACACCTTGACTGAATCTCTTGGCAAGGTAAATGATTTGCAGAAGGAGGCAGATAAGGCTATAGAAGAATTCGCAACCGGAAAGACTCGTAATATTCATGAAACAATGATTGCGGTTAACAAAGCCGACATTGCTTTTCGTTTGACGATGCAAGTTCGAAATAAAATAGTAGAAGCCTATCAAGAGGTTATGCGTACCCAAGTCTAGGTTATGATGAAAATTTAAAGCAAAGCTCTTGGATTTGATGTCCAGGAGCTTTTTTTATTTTATTTTGGTGATTGATAGAAATATTTTGTCGATAGACCTTATAAACAATAGTCTCACTTAAAAAGTATTAGAAATCAGCTTGTATATATTGGAGGTTTTATGCGTAAGTGGAAAAGAATATTAATTACTACTACCTTACTTAGCGTATCTTTATTCTTTGGAACACAACAGATATATGCACAAGCTAGTGGCCATGCCAGTGTTGGACTGGGGCATGGCGAAGAAGGTTATTTACACCTTGAGGAAATGATAAAGCACCTAGAGTTTGGCTTAAAAATGCCAGATGCAGGACAGGACCTAAAGTCTCATAGCACGACATCAATAAAGCATGCAAGAGAAGCACTTAAGCATTACGATGAAGCCTTGAAGCATGCTAACGAATCCTTGGGTCGCACTCGTA